>Ga0256868_10000534_pt1 | contig 22088 bp, 20 predicted proteins | sample RVTome_13_FD_187341 | JGI IMG/M metagenome (GOLD analysis project Ga0256868, IMG submission 187341) | Soil microbial communities from uranium-contaminated site in the Upper Colorado River Basin, Wyoming, United States - RVT92D227 HiSeq ...
ATTGTTCACAGGGAAAAGCTCTATGGTTTTAGCGGACGTTCGAGAAAGGCTCAGATAACCCTTGCAGCGGAGTTCGGGCTGAAAGATTACCCTGCACCGGCAGGAGGCTGTCTTCTCACGGAACCGAACTATGCCCGGAAGCTCAGAGACTTATTGACCCATAACCCTGTTCCATCCATCAGAGATATTGACCTCTTGAGGACAGGAAGACATTTCAGATTATCTCCTGTATGCAAAATTATTGTGGGGAGGGACGAGACTGAAAACACCATAATTGAGTCTTTGTCGCTGGATGATGATTGCATCCTAAAAGTTGAAGGAGTTGGAAGTCCGATAACTTTGGTAACAGGAGAGATAACAGATGAGGCTTTGAAGGTTGCAGCCTCCCTCTGTGCAAGATACTCCGACGCAAAGAATCTTCATGGGGTGGAAGTGGTACTTATCAGAAAAGATTTGCTAGTCAGACTGAAAGTCTCACCTGCGGAAAAAGAGACCGTTGATGCATTAAGAATTGAGTAGCCAGGGACTGAAAAGACCATTAAAGCCTGACGGGAACTCCCCTGGACCTCAGAAATTCCTTTGCCTCTTTGACAGTATATTCCCTGTAGTGAAAAATGGATGCTGCCAGGACCGCATCTGCCTTTCCATCTGCGAGCGCCTCATAGAGATGCTCAAGGTTCCCGGCTCCACCGGAAGCTATCACCGGGATAGAAACAGCTTCGGAAATAGCACGTGTGAGCTCAATATCATATCCGTCTTTTGTGCCATCCTTATCCATACTCGTCAGCATTATCTCGCCGGCTCCAAGTTCTTCCGTTTTCTTTGCCCACCTTACAGCGTCTATAAGCTTCATCTTTCTACCGCCGTGAATTGAGATTGCCCATAATCCCCCCTCACCCCCCTTTAAAAAAGGGGGGGATTCTTTTTGAAGTTCATCCTTTTCTGTTAAAAAAGTGGAAGGTTCTCCTAACTTACCCCCCTTTGGTAAAGGGGGGGCAGGGGGGATTTTATAATCAAGATTTAGACAAACATCTTTTAACGCCGGATCATCAAACCACTCTTCTCCGGTAGCATCAGGCATGCTATGGTATACTCTCTTTGCGTCAATTGCGACAACGATGCACTGGCTTCCAAACTTTTCTGCAGCCCTGCTTATGAAATACGGGTCTTTTACCGCAGTTGTGTTGATTGAGACCTTATCACATCCTGCATTCAGAAGGGCTCTTATATCATCGAGTGTTTTAATGCCTCCTCCAACGGTAAGAGGCATGAATACATCATCTGCGGTTTTCATGACAACTTCCAGGATAATCTTTCTCTTTTCATGAGATGCGGTAATATCAAGAAATATCAGTTCATCAGCACCCTGCACATCATAGAACTTTGCATTCTCTACAGGGTCACCTGCGTCACGCAGGTTCACGAAACTGACACCCTTGACCACACGGCCATCCTTGACATCAAGGCATGGTATTATGCGTTTAGCTAACACTCCTGGCTCGTTATAAATTTGATGGCTTCTTTAAGATCCAATGCCCCTGAATATATCGCCTTTCCTGTTATCGCCCCCCAGAGACCCTTTATCTGCATCAAATTCTTTATGTCTTCCATACTCGAGATGCCACCGGATGCGACTACAGGTATTTTTACACCCTCAACCATTTTCCGTGTTGCTTCGATATTCGGACCGGAAAGCATGCCGTCCCTGTTGATATCTGTATAGATAATCCCCGCCACACCAAACATCTCTAAACGCTTCGCTAATTCTCTTGCACTAATTGATGTAACTTCCTCCCATCCCTTTATTGCTACCATTCCGTTTTTTGCATCTATGCCGATCAGAACCCTGCCCGGATATTTATTGCAGGCATGCGTCAGGAATTCCGGGTCCTCTATTGCTGCAGTTCCGATGATAACCCTGTCAATGCCTGCTGAGAAGAGGTTTAAGAGGGTACCGATATTCCTGATACCACCTCCCACCTGCAGCGTGATCTTTACTGACTTCCTGATCTTTATGATAGCATCCAGGTTTTTCTGACTGCCCGAGAAGGCACCGTCGAGGTCTACTATGTGAAGCAGCTTTGCTCCATAGGACTCCCACTGTTTTGCTGTATTTGACGGATTATCTGAATAAACCGTAACAGCGTCCCTTTTCCCCTGGAGAAGCCTTACGCAATTGCCGTCTTTTAAATCTATTGCTGGAATAACGAGCATGAATTAATATAACATAAAGAAAATGCTATATAACAACCAGAGGACCTTATGTTTTTCATAGTGATAGTATCCTGCATTTTGCACCTGACATTGTTTTCGGTTCCTGCACATGCTGACCCTTTTCAGATACCTGAAAAATTTATCTATGACCTGACTTGGACGGGTATTAAGGCTGGGACAGCGTCCCTGGAGTTAAAAAATGAAGGAGACAAGGTAAAAATTATTTCTACCGCCCAGTCAGCAAAATGGGTTTCGGTTTTTTATACGGTTGATGACAGAGTTGAAAGCACCATCTCTAAAAATCCGTCTGTGTCGTCTTTCGGACAGCCGGAGAACTACCGAATGAAAATAAGGGAAGGAAGACACAGGAGGGACAAGAAGGTATTTTTTAACCACAAGAACAACAAGGCTCACTACATCGACTACCTCAAAAATGAGAAAAAGGAGTTCGTGGTGCCGCCTGCCGTCTTCGATCCGATATCGAGTTTCTATTACCTCAGAACCCTTAAGCTCGTGGTAGGAGAATCTGTTTACGTAACAATCTTTGACAGCAAGAAGGTCTGGAATGTCGAGGTGAAGGTGCTGAGGAAAGAAAAAGTAACCCTTCCTATTGGTATGTTCGATACCATTGTGGTTAAGCCCTTAATGCAATCAGAAGGCATATTTTACCGGAAAGGTGAAATATGCATATGGCTCACGGATGACGAAAAGCATATACCAGTCATGATGCAGACAAAGGTGGCAGTTGGATATATAACGGCAACCATGGTTCAAGGCATATACTAAGGGTTCATGTAACCCCGTCACTTTTTTATAATCAAACAATTGTTTATACTATGTAGCAGCCATGCACATGCTAAAAAAAATCCTTGAAATTACAAAACCTTATTGGCCGAGGATTTTTGCCGGCATCCTCCTGAGCATTGCGGTTTCGGGCATAACCGGTGCGATAGCATGGTCTGTAAAACCTGCTATCGATGAAGTAGTAGTCGGAAAGAAATACGAGTATTTTGTACTCCTTTCGATCGGTGTCTTCCTGCTTTTTTCAATAAAAGGTTTATTGAGTTTCGGCCAGTCTTACCTGATGAAGTCTGCAGGGATGAAATTAGTCAGGGAAACGAGAACAAAACTGTATAATCATATCCTGTACCTCCCGGTAGGATATTTCAGCAAAGAATCATCGGGAGTGATTACATCGAGGGTCATGTATGATGTTGAGTTACTCAACGGGCTAATCTCAGATGTCATAAAGACGTTTTTCATTGAAGTTCCAACGGTCATTTTTCTCCTGAGTGTAGCCTTATACAGAAAATGGGACCTGACGTTATTGAGCCTTATCCTGTTGCCTCTCGTTGCTTATAGCACCAGGAAATTCGGCAAAGGAGTAAAAAAGAAGAGGAAAGAGGCTCAGAGGAAATTATCATTTCTTACCCATAGAATAGGAGAAAGCATTTTCGGGGCAAGGATCATAAAAATATTCAACCGCGAAGAAACCATGAGCGATAAATTTAAATCTGACAACCAGAGATATTACCGGGAACTTTTAAGGGTTATAAGACTGAAGGAATTCACTAAGCTTGTTATTGACGGGGTAACCGGTACCGGGATAGCCGTAGTTCTCGGATATGGCGGACTCATGATCAGGAATGGGGTAATGACCGCAGGAGATTTCGGATCGATCCTTGCTGCAATTTATCTGATGTTTTCTCCTATCAAAAAGTTGGGCGAGGCTTACAGTACATTGCAGGAATCAAGGGCATCTATCGAAAGGATAGATACCTTAGTGAACGAAGAACATGAAAAAGAAGGCTCAAACAAAATAGTCGGTTTTGAGAAATCCATAAAATTTGAAAATGTATCATTTACGTTTCCCGGAAATGACATCCCGGTATTGACGGGTGTAAATCTGGAGATAAAAAGGGGAGAAGTCATTGCAATAGTCGGACGGAGCGGTGTCGGCAAATCAACCCTGGTTGATCTGATCCCGAAATTTCATATACGATCAGGTGGTTTGCTTACCATAGATGATATGGATATCAATGACATTGAAGTACATTCTCTCAGGGAGCAGATAGGTATAGTGAGTCAGGACATAATTCTCTTCAACGATACTGTCAGGGAAAATATTGTTTTCGGTAAATCAGGGGCATCACAAACAGAAATCATAGAAGCAGCAAAAACGGCATACGCAGACGAATTTATCCGGCAACTGCCTGAAAAATATAATACGGTCATAGGAGACAGGGGGTTGAAGCTTTCGGGTGGACAGAGACAAAGGATTGCGATCGCAAGGGCAGTCCTGAAAAATCCTCCGATATTAATCCTTGACGAAGCTACATCCTCACTTGATTCTGTCTCTGAAGCTCTTGTTCAGCAGGCACTTGATACCTTAATGAAAGGCAGGACAACTATCGTCATTGCGCACAGGCTGTCCACGATCAGGCATGCAGACAGGATCCTGATCCTTGAAAAGGGAAGGATAGCAGATATTGGAAGGCATGAAGACCTGATTGAAAAAAACCCGACATACAGAGAATTGTATAAAGCATTTTCCTAGCCCTGATTATTCATAAATCCGGTCATGCTTTGCTTCGAGAATAGAGTATTTGAGCGGATTCTTTTATGGATACTCCGGGCAAGAGATTTCAGCGTATCAACGCTCTGTCTTTTATAAATCTGATTATTATATTTACGCTCTCTTCCACACTCAGCTTGTCTGTCTCGAGTATTATTTCTGGGTTATCCGGCGGTTCATAGGGGTCTGATACCCCGGTAAAGTTTTGAATCTCTCCCCTGCGGGCCTTCCCGTAAAGTCCTTTCGGGTCTCTCGATTCACAGACACTCAGACTGCATTTCAGGTAAACCTCAATAAAGTTTCCTTCATCGAATAACTGCCTCACCATGAGCCTGTCAGCCCTGTAGGGCGATGCAAAAGCAGCTATGGTCAGTATCCCTGCATCTACAAACAGCCTTGCAACCTCTCCAACCCTTCTGAGATTTTCCCTCCTGTCTGAAGCGGAAAATCCGAGGTCCCTGCATAAGCCCTGTCTGACATTGTCACCATCCAGTACAAATGTTCTCACATCCTTCTGAAAGAGCCAGTACTCAAGTTCATGTGCGATAGTCGATTTCCCCGAACCGGGGAGCCCTGTAATCCAGATGAGTGAAGATCTGTGCTCATTGTGCTTCCATCTGTCCTCTCTGCTTACCTTGCCTTTATGCGGCTTTATATTATTCTTCATCCTTTTGTAATTACAATCCTCCTTTCGAACAGGTACATGCTTCAATTCTTGGGAGCTGTGGTAATACCCTTGCTCTTTCTTTTCCGTCGCCGAAATTTGTTGACAACCTTCCTCATGTATACTTCCCGGGCGCCTGATACGATTTTTTCTGTCACTGTCATTCCCCTGGCATTCAACCCATATTTCAGAGGATAACCGAAGGACTGGAGCAAGCCGCCTGCAATGCTTTCAAAAATTTCAATCTGTCTCGGCGTCAAATCCTTTTCCCACGCACTTACCCGTTTTACATCGAGCTTTTTACCGAGCAATGAGTGCTGCTGAACTGTATATTTGGGTACCTTAAACCCGCTTCCCGTTACCATGTGAGACTGAAAATCAATGTTGATAAACCGGCAGATATTTTTCAGGGTTGATTCCGGTTCCTGAATTAATTCTTCAAACTTAATCTGCATAATCCGTTCAGCACCCAGTGAAGATTCAACACCAACATAATGCGATACCTTCCTGACCCAGGAATGAGCAGCCCTGTCAATGGTATTTGCCCCCCAATCCAAATGCATGATGGAAGCTGCCACTGCCCTGCCATCTCTTATGATATGTAGCAGCCTTGAATCTGGGAAAAGTTTGATAAGCGTATCCGCATGTTCTATATTCGCAGGGGTGTGGTCAATCCAGAAAGTAGATTCCGGCTTGCCGGTCTTCTTAGCATAGGATTTTACAAGCCATAGTATGAGTTCCTGGTATGAGCTGATTTCATCATATGGCACTGGTTGTATTGGGAGGCCCCAAAGCTTGAATCGCCAGCTGTTCCTGATCATTTCAAATGCAGTCTGGATATCAATCGTGTTAATGCCTCCTTTACGCAAATTCCGAAACACACGCGCCTTGAAAGGAGACTCCGGCGTGCAGATACACTCACGGTGAGTTCCGAGCATTGCCCCCAATAACGTTGTTCCGCTCCTGGGGTGTCCGCCTATGAAAACAGGGACCATTGTATTTCATGTCTCCTTGAACTTTCTTGATCTCGAACTGTTAATTATGTTTAAAAACGAGAGATTATGCAAATACATAACCTTTATAGTATAATTTAACCGTTCAAATCAGGCTATACAAAGAAATACTGCCTGCGAACTCAATTCTATGAAAATAGGATTACAACAACCCTTATCCATTATTTATCTTCACAATCAGCGTCTTATGGGAGGGAAGGCTCATGATATTGTAATCATGAGAACATGTTATGCCCTTGCAAGGTCAGGTCATAAGGTAAAGATCGTAACCGGGACACCTGCAAGACGTGATGATATTTTCTCTTACTATGGAATAGAACCGATTCCTGAATTCGAAGTCATACAGATTCCTATGTTAAGGGGCAGGCCATTTTCATGGCATGCCGTCTTTAATTTTTTCTGTCTCCTGAATATCCTGGATCTCAAAAAAAAATCCCTGGCTGATATCATTTACCTGAGGGAGATCAAGCTTGCCAGTTTCCTTCTGAAATTCAGGAAACTTCTGAACCTTCCCTTTGTAATCGAGGTGCATGATTTAAAGATAAAAAAATTCTATGATTCCTGCCCTGAAAGAGATACAAGCGAAAATTACGTATTCCATAAGGTAGATGGTCTTATTGTTCTCCTGAATGCATTTGGTAATATACTCAGGGATACTTACGGGATTTCAGGGATACCGGTTGTAAAGGTCCCCCTGGCAGCAGAGAAAGTGCCTTTTCACTATAAGCAGTCCGGTCATAAAATTATCGGTTATATAGGGCAATTGTATCCTATGCAAGGGGTTGATATACTCGTTGAGTCCCTGAGCTATTTACCCGGTGCCCGGTTGAGTATTATCGGCGGGTCTGGGAAAGATTTAGACAGGCTTAAACAGCTTGCAGCTGACAAAAAAGTGGACAAGAGAATAGATTTTTACGGTTTTGTCAGTCCACACATGGTCATGGAAAAAGCCAGGGAAGCGGATGTTATGGTTGTCTGCGCACTGGACAGGGGGAAAAGACGTTACGCTGCTCATACGAAACTGTATGAATACATGGCGATGGGGAAACCGATTGTTGCAGTTGACTTGCCGTCGATCCGGGAAGAGGTCACAGATGGGAAAGATGCAATCCTGGTCAGACCTGAGGACCCCCTGAGCCTTGCGGAAAAAATTTCCTATGTTCTTGATAATCATGATGTAGCAGAATCCCTTGCCCTCAACGCCTATAAATCAGCGGATGATTTCAGCTGGAAGAAAAGAGCTGAAAGACTCTCAGAATTCTTTTATTCGGTACATGCAGATTATCAGGAAAAATAACAAGATCGAAAAAAAGATAAAGATACGTTCAGATACAGGCAAATCGATCGTGCTGCTATTTTCAGAAATGAATGACCTGTTGTGGCTTCAGGGAAAGATACCCGATCTCCTGAACCGGAAAGACGGTATTCCTGTTAAGAGTTCTGATTTTTCAACAGTACTGATGGTTCAAAACCCGGAGACGGGTGAAATATTCTATTTCAAAGAGTTCCATGACAGAGGCATGAAGGATAAACTGAAAAAACTTATTGGATCCACAAGAAGCGAGCGTGCTTTCAAAGCAGGACAGACCCTTTTAGAAAAGGGTTTTCTTACCTCCTTTCCCGTAGCTCATGGTTTGGAAAAGGCATGCTGTCTTGTCCGGAGAAATTTCCTCATAACACGGGAAGTCCCAGGAGAGAGGACATATCAGTATTTTCAATCCCGTTTCCCGTTACCTCTTTCAGCTCAGATGTATGCCGAGAAACGGGCCCTCATTCATGCAGCGGGCCATGAAATAGGACGTTTACACAGTATGGGAATTTGTCATGGTGACCTGAGGGTAGGAAATATCATCATCAATGGCAGGGGTTCTTCCGCACAGTTTTTTTTCATCGACAATGAGAGGACACAATTCTACAGAACAATCCCGGAGAGAAAAAGACTGAAAAATCTTGTGCAGCTTAATATGGTTCTCCTGCCGCATATAACAAAGACCGACAGATTACGATTTTTCAATACATACGTCATGGAGAATCCGGTGCTGCTTTCAAATAAAAAAAGTCTTATTCGGGAAATCCTCCGGATAACCAGGAAAAGACATGAAAGCAAACTCTTCAGGTAACAGCATGAAAGACAGGAAATACCGTATCCTCCACCTCCGCAAGGAATTTGAGAGAAACCTGCCAATCTTTATAAATTTTGTAAGGGGCGTGGACAACAGTCGATTTTCCCATATTGTATGTTATCTCGGAGAAGACCCTGGTTATCAAAATGTCCTGGCCGACTTGGGTTATGAGGTCATATATCTCGGATTTAAGAAAAAATCGTTAGAATTTTTTAACCCTGGCGTAATAATAAAGCTGGCTAAAATCCTCAGAGAAAAAAAAATCGACATTATCCACTCCCAGAAGCATAAGCCCACCATTTATGGGACATTAGCATCGATCATCTCCGGCAACGTGTCTGTGATTGCACATGTCCATGGTCTTGCACGGACCCGTTCCTGGAAAAGAAAGTTAACCAATTGGCTCATCTTGCGGTACGTAAAAAAAATCTTGGCTGTCTCTGACAGTGTAAGAAAGGATGTCATAAAAAGTAATTGGGGATTAGATGCTGAAAAAGTGATCACAGTCAAGAATTGCATTGATCTGACAACAATCGACAATATAAAAATCGATAAAAGGGAAGCGCGTTCAAGACTCGGCCTCCCGGAAGATGAAATTGTATTTGGCACTGTCGGCCGGCTAGCCATAACAAAAGGGCAATCCTATTTAATTGATGCATTCGCTCAGGTAAGGAAAAAAATCACTCATGCAAGACTTGTCATAATAGGAGATGGTCCTTTATTCAGAGATCTGGAGAAGAAGGCTGCAGACCTGGGTGTATCACCCTGGATTTTATTCACGGGATATAGAAATGATGTTTTAGAACTGCTGAGAGCCTTTGATATCTTTGTCCTGCCTTCTTTAGCTGAAGGGCTTTCTATAGCTCTGCTGGAAGCAATGGCATCAGGGCTGCCGGTCATCGCATCAAATGTAGGAGGTATTCCCGAGGTCTTTGGCAACTGCGATTGTGGTAAGCTTGTCCACCCGAAAGATATCAATGCCCTTGCATCTTCCATGGTAGAATTCGGTTCTTTGGATAATGATCTCAAGACAATTCTCGGTGAGCACGGCCGGAAAAGGATTGAGGAAGAATTCACGACTGATGTCATGATCAGGAGATTGATCGAGATATATGAATCAGTATTGAATAATGGGTAATCGAGTAGGTATGACTATGAGGGAAAGAGTAATTCCATATTTTAAAAAAATTGAGATATTATGCCTGGCAGGCCTGTTATTTCTTCTTCCATTTAGTGGAATGACCTCGATAAAAGAAATCCTGTTTTTCCTGTTATTAGCTGCTTTTATTGCAGACAAACTATCTGACCATAGAAGCATCGACAGGACTCCCTTACCGAACAAATCACTCCATATTTTGATTTTTATTTCTTTCGTCTGGGCGGTTATAGGACTGATTCAAGCTATTGACCCGGCTTACAGTCTTAACGAAATAGCTACCAAGATGTCTAAACAGTATCTCCTGTATTTTCTTTCATACTTAATCGTGAGGGAAATCGCTCACGGGAAGGTTAAAGGGCTTTTATACCCCTTCATAGTGTCAGCGATTATCATGTCTCTGTATGCGTGTTACCAGTTTTACCAGTTCCCTGAATACTTTGTAACCAGAGTTCCTGGCTTTACCGGTGCATTCTACAGACTGTCCACATTCCTTGTTCTGGCAATTCCGGTTGTTACTGTTCTGGCATTCGCTTCCCATGGATGGCTGAAATGCACTCTGCTCTTTTGTATCCCCATCTTGTTCACTGCCCTGTTTTTTACTTTTACGCGCGGAGCCTGGATAGCTGTCATCATCGAGCTGTCAATTCTTGTTTTTCTCTTTTTGAAAAAATACAGGGTGCTACTTCTGGTATCAACCGTTGTCGTATTCCTGATTGTTGTCGGGCTGTCATATAAATCAATAATCTCCCATAAACTAATCACTCGAGGAAGCGAACAGCCGAGGATAGAAGCCATAAAGCTTTCCTCCGAAATAATCCGAAAGCACCCTTTTGTAGGCATCGGCTATGGCAAGGATACCTTTTCAAAGTATTATCCGGATATATATGTCAAGCATTCTCATAATATTTTTCTCAATACTGCTGTAGAAACCGGCATCCCCGGGCTTGCTGTTTTGATTGCGATGTTTGGTATTGTTATGAAAAACTTAATCAGGGCAATTCTTCATGAAACCGACTTTGAAAAAAAGCTGATACTTTCTGGGATCTTTGCCTCTTTCATAGGCTTTCTATGCCTGAACACATTTGACTACATGTACCACGGATGGCCCGGGCAGATGTTCTGGATGCTTATTGGCATTGGCAGTGGATTGCAAAAAAATGGAGCCGGAATAGAAAAAATAATCTAGCGGGTTATTTCAGATACCCGACAACGATGTCTCCCCTGCTCCCGGTGAAGTTTTTCGAGTAAACCTTTTCCCATCGGATATCCTGCGTAAAGATTTTTTTTTCTTCCTCGTCGCTGGTACTCAGGAACTTTGTGTCAAAAATGAAATAGACCCTGGTTCCTTTATCCTGCAAGGATTTCAGATCAGAAAAGTTGTCAAGCTGGAGCACTTCTTTTGTTACATAGCAGGTTATACCCAAAAATCTCCGGTATCCCAATTCGTATACAATACCTGTATCGGGAGGCAATATATGATTTATTTCACCGGCTATCTTTCTGGGGTAAGTATCTTTTTTTGAATCATATTGTATATCGATATCCGTATATATCAGGAAAAAGAGTCCTGTCAGCAAAACAAGGAGAACAGGGATGCTCCTCAATTGTATGGAGCGAAACCTGTAAAGGATAAAAAGAGCAAAGAGCATGACCGCAACCATTAATGAGAGTAAAGACAGGGAAAATTGTAAATGCAGAACCATTATCACGGGGACGATAATGAATGCAGAAATGATTGCTGTCCATGAAAATATCTTCAGGAGTCTTTTAAAAAGAACTTCGATTTCATATTTTTCTTTTGCCTTATTGAGATAGAATTCAAAGAATACCGCTACTGCCATGGCAACAAAGGGACCCGCGGGGAGGAAATATCTGAACCTTGCATTGGGGAGAACCCAGTACAGGGGGAAATTGACAATAATCATAACAAGTGAGAACACAAGGATTTCATTCTGAAATACTTCCTTCGATTCTCTTCTCAGATCTTTATAGAGAATAACAGGGATAATAAACAGGAGACATGGCATGAAAGAGCCTATTCCCTCCAAAGGATATGAAACGAGATGTTCGAGAAATGAGAAAGACTGCTTGCTCTCTGCCCTATCGATTATCTGGCTGGCCCACATTTTCATGTAATCATCAAAAGTTACCCATTGCAGGACGAACGACAGATAAACAACGAGAACCGAAATAAACATGAGAATCCCGATACCATGAGATATTGAAAAGAAAAACGACAGCCTTTTCTTCAGGAAAAGGTATCCAAAAACCGTCAGATAGAAATAGGCTACAACCTGTGGCCCCTTTGCAAGGAATCCAGTGCCAACCAATGACAGTGAAATGCCCCAGAGAATAACAGGTTTCCACTGTCTTACATATCCGTTTATCCAGATCAGTAAGATCAACATAACAAAAAAGATGAAAAGACTGTCTATTTCAGCAGTCCTGCCTTTTTTGATTAAACCCAACATACTGAGGGTTGCTATTGCTGCAAAAAATCTGCCTTCTCTTTTCAGCCATTTCGAGGTCATGAAATAGATTAAGATACCCGTCACAAAAACGATCAGGACAGATGGAAACCGGGTAGTCCATTCATTGATTGTATTAAAGAGACCTATGCTTGCAGCTATCAGCCAGTTCATTAAGGGAGGCTTTGTGAAGTAGGAGTTTCCATGCAACATGGGGATAATCCAGTTGCCTTTTTCCAGCATGCCTTTGGCAACGATTACCCGTAGCGGCTCATTACCGTCCCATCCGGGCAGGCCGAGAAACGGGATATAAATCACTGCCGTGATGAACAGGATCAGTAAACAGTCTTTAACAGTGCTGTATCTTGCTGTCACAGGATGACCGGACATAAAAGAAACAATGATCTTTTTATTACGAATAACATTACGATATAAATAACTGACTTCTCATTATATAATAAAAAGCAAAAATCTTATTTTAGCTATAATTTATCCGCGGTGACGCTGAGAAGTTAAAATAATACAATGACAAAAAAATTACAAAACCGCCTGCCGGTCCGGAATCATGATCTGAATGCGATTGTGGAAAAAAGCGAATCTTTCACTCTTAAAAAACATGACGTATCGACAACAGTCGGTATAGTGAGAGGTCGCGACCTCGGGCTGCCTCATGACGTTCTTGTCAAAAGATTTAATTACCGGGGCTTTTTCGATTTTTTAATCCATAAACTCTTTAATAATCGGGCAGAACGCCTCTGGGATATCAATCTCAGGCTTTATCAACGGCGGTTACCTGTTCCGGAACCTGTCGCGTATACAAGACTATCGTTCAGACATAAGATTTCCTTTCATCTTTCAACTGTCATAGAAAATGCCGATAACCTTAGCAAGATTTATAGTGAGGGCCTTTTAAGGAAAAACAGGGAATTACTGCAGCAACTGGCCCGGACAATCGCAGAATGGCATCTGCAAGGTGCTGTCCATGGTGATCTCAAATGGCCCAATATCCTGATTCAGAAAAAAGATAATGGATATGCATTTTTTTTCATAGACCTCGATCAGTCAAGGCTTTATTCCTCTCCGTCGATAGCAGGTATAATAAAAGACCTGAAACGGTTTTATCGCTTCGGGCTCGAAATGGGTGCGGAAACATGGGTTGAATCGGAATTCTTTCCAGCATATATTGCTTTTATTCCTGATGAAATAAAGACTAAAATCGATTTGACCTCTATTAAGAATGCGGCTCTAAAGGAATGGATTAATAAAGGGAGCAAGAAGTGGTAACACAAAAGAATGTATATAACAGAACGGAAAAAATTATTGATCCGAAGCATAGCTTCGAGGCAATATTTTGATTAATATTTTCGATGAAACTCGCATTTTGTCTGTTTAAATATTTCCCGTTCGGCGGGCTGCAGCGCGATTTCAGACATATCGCCCAGGTCTGCCGGAGTCGTGGGCATTCCGTTCATGTTTTTACGATGTCCTGGGAAGGGGAGATTCCGGAGGGTTTTCAGATTTCCTCTGTTCCGGTCGGGGGGGTGACCAATCACCAGCGCTGCCGGAATTTTTCGAAAAAGGTTAATGAATACCTGAAAAAAGAACAGTATGATCTTGTGATAGGTTTTAACAAAATGCAGGGACTCGATATTTACTATGCTGCCGACCCATGCTATCAGGCAAAAGTGATGGAAGAAAAAGGTTCACTTTATCGCCTGGCACCCCGTTATCGCACCTATCTGGAATTGGAAAAAGCAGTGTTTGAACCTTCTGCTACTACACAGATCCTGCTCATTTCCGAAGCTGAGAAAGCAAAATATATGAAATACTACCATACGCCCGGCAAGCGTTTTCACAGTCTGCCTCCTGGCATCCCGATTGACCGGGTTATAACCGGGAATACTGGAGAGGTCAGAAATAATGTACGCGAAGAACTGGGTGTTACGGATGATGAATTTCTCCTGCTCATGGTTGGTTCCGGCTTTAAGACCAAAGGGCTCGACCGTTCTCTTTCGGCATTAGCTGACCTTCCGGAAGTTTTCAGGGAAAAAACAAAGCTTTTTGTGATCGGAAAAGGAAAAGTCAAACCGTTTGAAGATATGGCAAAGCGATTAAAGGTCCACAAACAGGTATATTTTCTGGGAGGTCGCGATGATGTTTCACGGTTCATGGTAAGTGCAGACCTGCTGGTGCATCCCGCATATTCAGAAAACACCGGAACCGTGCTTATCGAAGCGATGGCATCGGGGTTACCTGTCCTTGCAACCGACATCTGCGGATACGCCTTTCATGTGAGAGATGCAGGAGCGGGCTTACTCATACCGTCTCCTTTCAAACAAGAGGTTTTTGATGAACTTTTGCTCAACATGGTAACTTCTCCCGAACGGGAAACATGGAAACATAATGGACTGCACTATGTAAAGAATAAAGATTTTTTCAGCATGCCGGAGAAGGCTGCTGATATTGTTGAGTCTCTCATAAAAAAGGGACACTGAAGTGATTGAACTCCGTACTGATTTCCAGGACTTTTTCAAAGGCAAAGATGCTTTTGATGAGATCCTGAATCTCCAAGGTGAAATCTTCCGTCAACATAAGAACCGGAAGACCTTGCGTATTACAAAAGACGATAAGGGTTATTTTATAAAGATCCACCGAAAAGTAGGTTGGGGAGAAATTCTTAAAAATCTCTTGAATCTTCGGCTGCCTGTTTTAGGTGCAAAAAACGAATTGCATGCTATCAGGAAGTTTGAAGAACTCGGCATCGAAACTATGAAAGTGGTTGGTTATGGCGAGCGTGGATTGCTACCTGCGTGGCTTGACTCTTTCCTCATCACTGAAGAACTTGAGAATAGCATCAGTCTTGAAAACTTCTGCAAGGGCTGGAAATCTAATCCACCAGATTTTAATCTAAAATTATCTCTTATACTGAAAATTGCTGATATCGCCCGTCGCCTTCATCAGAACGGAATCAACCACAGGGATTTCTATATTTGCCACTTCCTCCTCGACCTAAACAGCCTGAGAGAAAACAATAGCTTGCGCGTTTACCTTATTGACCTTCATCGGGTTCAAATGAGAAAGCATACCCCTCAGCGATGGATAATCAAGGATCTGTCAGGTCTTTTTTTCTCAAGTATGGATATCGGTCTTACCCGTCGGGATTTATTCAGGTTTATGAAAGCTTACAGCGGGAAACCGCTGCGTACTCTTTTAAAAGATGAACAGGACTTCTGGAATCAGGTTTCCAAGCGCGCAGTTACCCTTTATCAGAAACATTTCAGTTGTCTTCCAGAATTTTAGCGCTCCGGTTAACAGAAAAGTCTTTTCATAGATTTATAACCTTTGTTGACCGCTTAATTTATAACATTCTATAATCTTAGCGAGGGTACATAAAGGAATCCAGAATGATATTTTCTAAACCTTAAAAATACTGGTTCAATGGAGGTCTCATGCATATTGGAATTATCGGAACAGGGTATGTCGGTCTTGTTACAGGAGCCTGTTTTGCTGAATTCGGCTTATTCGTAACATGTGTTGATAAAGACGAAAAAAAGATACAATCACTCAAAAAAGGTATCATCCCGTTTTATGAGCCCGGGCTCGATGAGCTTGTGAAGAGAAATATAAAACAGGAAAGGCTCAGATTCACGACAAAGATAGCGAAAGCGGTAGAATCCTCGCTGGTGATATTTATCGCAGTAGGAACACCCCGTAGGGGAGACGGTTCTGCTGATATGAAGTATGTGGAAGAGGTTGCACAAGAAATTGCGAAGCATATGGACGGATACAAGGTAATCGTCACAAAGAGCACGGTTCCCGTAGGTACAGGGGAAAAAATACGGGAGATAATCCTGAAAAATCAGAAAGAACAGATTGACTGTGATATTGTCTCAAACCCCGAGTTTCTGAGGGAAGGAGCAGCGATAGAGGATTTCATGAGACCAAACAGGGTTGTCATTGGTGCAAAGAGCCCTCAGGCTGTTGCGATAATGAAAGACCTGTATAAGCCACTTTATCTCCTGGAGACACCTTTTGTTGTTACCAATATCGAGACAGCAGAACTAATAAAATATGCATCGAACTCCTTCCTCGCAACAAAAATTTCATTCATTAATGAAATGGCGAACCTCTGCGAGAAAGTCGGGGCAGATGTCCATATGGTTGCAAAGGGCATGGGGCTTGATCAGAGGATCGGCTCGAAGTTCCTCCATCCGGGCCCAGGATATGGAGGCTCCTGTCTTCCAAAAGATACAAACGCCCTTCTCAGGATGGCAGAGCATCATGATGTTACATTGAGCATTGTTGATTCTGTCGTTAAGGCTAATGAAAACCAAAGGGAATTCATGGTTAAAAAGATCAGGGATGCAATGGGTCCGCTGAAAGGCAAAACGTTCGCAATCCTTGGTCTTTCATTCAAACCGAATACAGATGACATCCGTGATGCCCCTTCCCTCTTTATCATCAGGAGCCTCCTCAGCGAAAAAGCACGGATAAAGGCATATGACCCGGTTTCCATGAATGAAGTAGAAAAGATTTTACCTGAAGTAAAATACTGCAAGGACTCCTATGATGCTATAAAAGGCGCTGATGCGCTTGTGATTGTAACAGAATGGAATCAGTTCAGGAATCTTGAGCTTGACAAGCTTAAAACCCTTCTGAAAGAGCCATATTTCTTTGATCTGAGAAATATATACGACCCGCAGAAGCTCCGGGAAAAGGGTTTTAAATATTACTGTGTGGGCAGGACATAGAAAATGGTAAAATTAAATAGTGAAGGTTGTATGCCAGAACAGAAAAGCACACCATGATTATCACATAGAGGAGACCTTTGAGGCAGGGATTGCCCTGTTAGGGACTGAGGTAAAATCCCTCCGAGATGGGAAAGCCAATCTGAAGGACAGTTATGTTATTATTAAAGAAGGAGAGGTTTTTCTATTGAATTGCCACATCAGCCCATACAGTCATGGGAATATCATGAACCATGACCCTGTAAGAACAAGGAAACTTCTCCTGCACAGGAAAGAGATAGACAGGCTTGGCGGTAAAGCAGCAGCCAAGGGATATACCCTTATCCCTTTAAAGATATATTTTAAGGATTCTTTTGCAAAAGTAGAAATAGGGGTTGCCAAGGGCAAAAGACTCTTTGAAAAACGTGATACAATAAAAGAAAGGGAGGCCCGGAGAGAGATCGAAAGGGCCATGAAAAGATAGCAAAGAGCTTAGAGCATAGAGCTTTGGATATAATATTTTTTAACCTCTACGCTCTTAGCTCCTCGCTCTTTGCTGAAGGAAGGGGGCGAAAGGGCTCGACGGGGGTTGCAAGGATCAGGTCGCATGTCGTGGTTCCGTCACCACGTAAAAAGGCGGAAAAAAACACAAACGCCAATAACGAACTGGCACTCGCTGCTTAATTAACTAAGCAGCCGCTGCCCTGAAATTGTCTGTGTTTCAGGTAACAGCGTCATAAAGCAGGCTGGCCCTGGGGATTTTCCCCTGGCTCCGGGGTAAGATAAAGGGGGATAGAATTCCGGGACGCCTTCCTGTCGGCAGCCCGGGGTTCGAGAATGAATAGTCAGGATAAACATGTAGAAGCCTGAGAGTAGCGCTTTCGGACGCGGGTTCAATTCCCGCCGCCTCCACCAGAAATGTTACTTGACTTGATTCATACAGACATTGTTCAAAAGTTTATTTAACTTGATAACTTCTTGAAAGTATCGTGATTCAGTATTCGCTATAATATTCCCAAAAATCATCAGTTAGAGGTACACTAAGGTATCAAAAATATTTCTTCACAATGTCTGTATTATTTTTTGATTGTGAAAGAGAGAGGTTTTTGCCGGTGAAAAAGATACTTATTGCTTTCCTGTCCATATTATTCTGCATGGCGGCCTCCATTTCTGCCCAGAAAAAGATTGAGGTTCTCCTGAAGTTCAGCATGCAGGATGGGTTGATGAGAATCGTCCTTGAGACAGATGAAACCTTTGTAAACAGGGCAAAAATAACTACGTCTGCATCCCAGATCAAAATAGGATTTCCTGAGCCATTTCATTTATCTTCTGAGAAGACCCTTCCCTTTGAAATAGTTCCGGCTGATCAATCACTGGAGATAAATCTGAAAGAAAAGAGTGAAATCAAATTCTTCCGGCTTTCAGCGCCTGCGAGACTGGTATTTGATATTCAGAAAAAAGAAACAGCAGCCGAAAAAATACCGGGGAAACAACCGGGAAAAAAGCTCGAGCAGCCGGCAGAAAAACATGCAGTTCAGATTGTGTCTAAGGTTTTTGTCATCGATGCCGGCCACGGCGGTTATGATTTTGGTATTACATCCGGCAATATCAGTGAAAAGGAAATCAGCCTCAATCTGGCTAAAGATCTCGGAGCAGCCCTTTCCAGGCAAGGCAGAAAAGTTTTCTTTATCCGTAAGGTTGACCAGTATGCAACGCTTGCCGATCGAATTACCCTGGTGAACCAGAAAAGTCCTGATGTCTTTATCAGTATTCATTCCTCCTTATCAAGGAATTTTGTCATATACGGGCCAAAATTCGAAGAGCAGGGCCTGAATGACGTTCTTGACACGTACAGTCTCTCTTCAAAACAGAAAAAATTTACTTGGAAAAGCAAGGCACTGGCAAACAGCATCGAAAAAGCGATTAAGGATGAGTTCAAGTCAGAAGTCATTCGCAGGGAAATGCCCCTGCCCATACTGAACTCAGTCGGTGCGGCTGCTGTCCTGATCGAATACCCTTCACCAAAATTTATTGCATATGACCAGCAGACAAGGAGCAAGCTGATAAATGCAATTATTAACGGGATTGCAGCATATGGACAATAAAAACAGCATTGCGCACAGGGTAAAGAGTACGGCGTACGAATCCAAAATCTCTTTACTCTATGCTCTCCGCTCTATGCTCTTTGCTATTTGTATCTTGTTCGCTTTGGGGAGCGTTGCATGAACATTAAAAAAGTAACCGCCATCACACTACTCGTTCTCCTCTTTCTTGCCGGTGTTATCGGTGGATATTTCTACTTTTCAAAGGTGATTCCCGGCGAAAAAGCGTTGGAAGGAACGGTGGATTCTTCCGCCAAATCTGAGGCTCTCTTTTCTCTGAGGATCTATTATCCGGTAGAAAATCATCTTCAGGTCGAGGAAAGAAGGCTGCCAAGGAGAACAGGGCAAATCCCGATTGCTGAGGCTACAGTGCAGGAATACCTTAAAGGACCGTCAGCCGCAGCCCCATCGGATATGCCAAAGGACGTAAAACTTATCGGGATATATAAAGGAGCTGACAAAATACTCTATGTCAATCTCTCGGATGAATTCCGGAGGAATTTCCAGGGAGACGTTATGGCAGAGTTCTTCCTTTTGAAAGGCTTATATGAGAGCCTTATCTCAAATGTGGAAGATATTCAGGACATAAAAGTTCTCATTGAAGGGAAAGAAATAGAAACGCTCGGAGGTCATCTTTACCTCCTGCAGCCCCTGAAGGATATAGTCTCATATGAGTATTGACAAGAGAAACAAACCGATCGGGGTTTTTGACTCCGGCATAGGGGGACTTACAGTTCTGAAAGAAATCATAAAGGAGCTTCCTGGTGAGGATACAATCTATCTCGGAGATACCGCAAGGGTACCCTACGGGATCAGGTCAGCGGAGACGGTTATGAGGTATTCATTTGAAAATACGAAATTTCTCTGTTCTCGAGATATCAAGCTCCTTGTTGTAGCCTGCAATACTGCATCATCTGTTAGCCTTGATGCAATCAAGAGCAGTATCTCTATCCCGGTCATAGGGGTTATTGAACCCGGGGCAAAGGCTGCTGTCAGGGCCACACAGAATAAAAAGGTTGGTGTTATCGGAACCGAGGCAACAGTAAAGAGCAGTTCATATACAAAAGCTATCAAGGCTATTGATGAAAGTGTTGAGGTATTCGGTCTTGCATGCCCCTTATTCGTCCCCCTGGTGGAAGAAGGATGGACTGAGGGAAATATAGCCACCTTGATCGCCAGACAGTATCTTGATGGGATGAGAGATAAAGGGATAGACACCGTTGTACTCGGATGTACCCATTACCCTCTCTTGAAAAAGGTAATAGCAGACGTTATGGGTGAAGGAGTTACCCTCATCGATTCAGCGGTTGAGACTTCGCGGGAGATCAGAATGACTCTTGAAATGCTCAATCTGAAAAAAGATGATTCCGATACACATTCAAGGGAATTCTATGTCACCGATTCTCCCGAAAGGTTTTTAAAGGTTGGAGAGAATTTCCTCGGGCAGAAGATACAGTATATAGAGAAAGTAATGCTTGGCAATTAAAATAGCCAAAATATAGAGAATGGAGGATAGATGAGGATTGACGGAAGGAAAAATAACGAGATTCGGAATGTAACAATCCAGAGGAATTTTCTGGAAAATGCTGAAGGTTCCGTATTGATTTCAATGGGAAGCACAAGGGTAATTTGTACTGCAACGATTGAGGACAGGGTTCCCCCTTTTCTCAAGGATCAGAAAAGAGGGTGGATAACGGCAGAGTACTCCATGCTTCCGAGAGCGACTACAATAAGAACAATGAGAGAGTCCATCTCAGGCAGGATAAGCGGCAGAACTCACGAGATACAGAGGCTCATAGGCAGGGCTCTCAGATCCGTAGTCGACCTTTCGGGGCTCGGTGAAAGAACGATATGGATAGACTGTGACGTTCTGCAGGCTGATGGAGGGACAAGGACTGCATCGATAACAGGCGCTTTTATCTGCCTGTCCGACGCATTGAAATATGCCCTCAGAAATGGTTTCATCGAAAAAACACCATTACGGGATTATCTCGCCGCCATCAGTGTCGGGATTGTTAACGGCGAGCCTATGATCGATTTATGTTATGCAGAAGATTCAATAGCAGAGGTAGACATGAATGTTGTGATGACGGGAAGTGGAAGGTTTGTTGAAATACAGGGCACTGCCGAGGGGATCCCCTTTTCAAGGGATTCACTTGAAAATCTTATCACGTTTGCAGAAGAAGGCATCAATAACCTGATAAATATCCAGAAAAGGCTTTTAGAGGAAGACATAATCAGCTACTAAAAAAGATGTTCACATATGCTAAAATAAAATTTAAAGGCATTTTCGTGATTTCTGCGGCCTTTCTATGAGGGTATGAGTTAGATGGAACGGTTTATTAGGACAATCTGATAGAGGTGAATAAATTGAACACATATAGGAGTCTATTGGTCTGGTTGTTAATCGGAGTTATGATGATTCTCCTGTTCAACCTTCTCAGCACGCCGAGGAAAACAGACCAGGAGATGATATTCTCCGAATTCATGACAAGACTTGAGGCAGGGGAAATTGTCGATGTTACTATAAAAGGCAGCGTTATAAATGGTGAATTGAAAGACGGCAAGAAGTTCAAAACATACGCTGCAGAGTACCCTGACCTTGTAAAGACTTTGCGGTCAAATAATGTAAAGATTTCGGTAAAACCTGAAGAGCAGAACCCATGGTACTGGAACCTGTTCTTCTCTTGGGGTCCTATCATCTTCCTTGTCGCCATCTGGATTTTCTTCATGAGGCAGATGCAGACAGGCGGGAATAAAGCCTTGTCCTTCGGGAAAGCAAAGGCGAAACTCGTCTCCGAAACATCGGTAAAGGTAACGTTTGCCGATGTTGCCGGGATAGAGGAAGCAAAGGCAGAAGTCCAGGAGATTATCGATTTTCTCAAGGATCCCCAGAAGTTTCAGAAGCTCGGCGGAAAGATTCCCAAAGGAGTACTTTTAGTTGGTGCACCAGGCACAGGCAAAACCCTTCTTGCAAGAGCTATAGCAGGTGAAGCTGGTGTGCCTTTTTTCTCAATGTCAGGTTCTGACTTTGTGGAAATGT
>Ga0256868_10000535_pt1 | contig 22083 bp, 23 predicted proteins | sample RVTome_13_FD_187341 | JGI IMG/M metagenome (GOLD analysis project Ga0256868, IMG submission 187341) | Soil microbial communities from uranium-contaminated site in the Upper Colorado River Basin, Wyoming, United States - RVT92D227 HiSeq ...
TTTTCAGTCATCGCAACATGGACATCCACCTCTTCTTTGACTAATAGCCTGACAAACTCTGCCGCCTTATAAGCAGCAATTCCACCCGTAACGCCTAAAACAACCTTTTTACCCTTTAGCATGGATAATCCTATATCACAAAAAAAGTCTGAACTCAATAGTTCATCAAGGATTTGTGTTCATCAAGGATTATTGAAAAATCGAGGTACTCTTCTTTTTCTCTGAGGACGCGGAAGGTTTCGCCAGGAAAATCCGGGTTATATACATCTATGGAAACGGATATAAAGTCCAAAGTCAATAAACAAGTCATACCCCATAGATCATAGGTTTTTTAAACTTTACGTCTGTATCAGTATTGTCTGTAGTTGCGTACGTTTCCTCTAAAACTCAAGAGACAAGATCACTTTTCATTTGCACAGAAAGGATTGCCCATTTTTTTTCACATACTGACATATGAAGATGCAACCCCATGACCCCATTTGTTTTCTCTACCTCCAGTTCCCCCTCATTTACCCTGTAGAGAACTACCATCCAATTACCAATAATCTTTATTCTCCAAATCTGCCAATGTCAAAGATCTAATTTATCCTTCATCTTACTCCACAGGGTGAACCGTACCTTCAGTTTTCTCTTGCCAAGACGGGACTTTCCAATCATCTTCAAATACTTTCTTACGGATGCCCCACTATTTTGCCTCAACTGTCAAGTTGTCTTAGAACCTACGTCCCGTTCCCTAGGCTGTTCTCCTTTCCGGGCTAAACTAAGTTGGCGCTTTTTTTAGCCTATTCTAGGATAATAGCCTTTTTTATGCACTTATTAAAAAGTGCAAGACTTTAGTAATAGTGATTTATAACAATCAATAGTTAAATCTACATATTCATAAAATTTTTCAAATTGAATTGAATATTGATATGCCTTCTCACCAATTCTCAGAGCAGTTTCTGGATCTTGAATTATTCCTTTCATAATAGCTGTAAATTGCCCTAAAAATTTTGGATCAACAACTAATACACTTTCTCCATCAATTAGATTACCATAACACTTTTTATTATAAAGCTCACGACTAATGATAAGACATTTACCAACGGCCATCACTTCTCTTGGAAGAATTGGCATATGATTCTGTATTGGGAATTCTCTCTCCGGTATTACAACAAAAGTGGAAAGTTTAATAATCGACGGTACTTTCCAGGGTGGTACAAAATCAATAAAAATCGATTTATTTTCAAGATTATTCTCTTTTATTAAATTTTTAAACTCATTTAGACCTTTGCCATTGGCAACAAATAATAATCTAAAATCGGTTTTTATATTTTTTACAGCTTCAACAAGTTCGTAAAGTCCTTTAGTTTGCCAATAATAGTTAATTTTACCAATGTAAGTAATTATCGGACATTCAGGTATATCATCTTTAATATAATCAGAAAGCGGAAATGGAGCAACTTCCGGATTGAAAGCATTTATATCGACGCTTACTCGATCATCAAAATCAAGTACCGATTCTTTGACACCTAAAGAAAGAAACATTTCTTTAAGTTGAGGTATAGTTATAATTTTATCTACTCTTTGGAATACCGACTTAAAAAGGGTCTGATATGCATTTGAGGGAAAAAGCTTCCCTATATCACTTCCTGCGTGGCGAAGAATTAGAGGCCTGCCGGTAATATTTTTTGCGATAAAACCAGCTATGGCATAGGGTAAAATATAGTAAGTATCTATGATTTGAATATCGAATTTTTCAATAACTTCAATTGCGAGATTCGCAATTCTTTCAGTGTAAGCCTTTGAGAAAGGTATATGCCAGGGGTTGGTATCAGCATCAGTACTGTGTAAATAGACCTTACCGGGAATAAACTCAGGATCATTTATATCAAAATTTTCTTTATAATCACCCTCGACTTCTTGAGCGTTGGTAACAATATGGACTTCGTGCCCTCTTTTACCAAGTGCTTTTGCAAGCCAGTACACCCTTGCAGAAACTCCTCCCTCGATGGGAGGATATTTACTTACTATGCAAATTTTCAAGGTAAACTCTACTACAAAAGATCAACTTGTAACTGGAAAGTCTCTACCTGTTCCAGCCTCCCTGTCTTCCAATCGAAAAACAAACTCAATTCCACTACATTTTAGAAAATCTATTGTTTCATTTAACTCCGTTTCCTTATTTTTGAAAGCTTCTTTAGTTTCAACTGAAATGATGATACGAACTTTATCTTTATCAATACTTATGTCTTCAAAAAGAGCTTTTGAGGCAGATGCGTCTTTCAAATAAGGAAATTTGGGTCGGCCAAATTCTTGAGCAGTATCGCAGAAGATTAATAAAAATGAGAGCGGTTGATTAGAGAAATCCAGATGATTTAGATAATTGCATTTTGAAAATTCTTTCTCCCACTCACAAGACTCGCTCCTCCAGCTTGGTTTTTTCCCACGAAATGGTTGCCATATTCCTTCGTCATGAATTGCTATAGCTACCGCTGCAGGATAAATTTCGGTGGACAAAGTTTCATCTGATATTTGTTCGCTTTCACTTTTCTTAAGTAAGGCTAGGCTACTAAGAACGCCATGGTTCCTCTCATGGACAATTTTATTCAATAGAAATCTTCGCAAATCCTCATTTGTGGTGTGAGGGTTTTTGCAACACCAGTTACTTCCTGACGTTTTATAACAGGATAAAAGGTTATCAATTTGGTCTAAATATTCTAGAAATTTTTTTTCCGTGATTATTTTTTCAAACCCAATTTCTGTAGGGCTTTTTTTTATATTCAAAAGTCTTTCGAAAAGCTCGTCGTTCCACTTGGTATATCGTTCCAAGGGATAAGCAAAATCATGGAATGTCGATGTTATCAACCAACTTTTAAATACACTATTTTTGTCTAGGCGGACGAAAGGCTTTTTATAGGAATCTTGGAATTTAGGAAATATTCCGTCTAGAATAAGGGTACCAAGTAGAAAAACTTGAAACTGATGCAGAAAATGGTCTCTATATTCCCTATCGAGTTTCAAAATGCTTTCGAATTCTTCGTAAAAGTCAAATGAAGATGCTGTTTGCGTAAGCGAGAGATGGTTCTTCCAGAGTTTTTTTACCCATGTAACTACAATTTCGTAGTCATCTAATCTGTGAGTAATATACTCATTACAAAAGGTTAATATGTCTTCTTTGTATATAACCTCATCGGTGAGGGACACCATTTTATGTAGAAGATTCCTACTTAAGTTCATTTGATAACTCGGCGGGGGTCCAGCCAAGGTTTTTACTGCTCTTTCAATTAATAGATGATCAGCAACTTTTCCTACTTCATCTACAATCTTTCTGCGCTTCTTATCATCTAAACTTTTTATTTTAGGTCGTTCATTAAGAACTTCTTTAAAAAGTTCCACTCTATCCAAAGCAGGTATCAATTCATTAACATTAATTTTATTTTTCGTACTTGGAGATACCTTAAGTAATCCTATTCCTTCCCATCTACATAGTTTTTCAATTTCAGGGATATTCGTTGCATAGTAGGGTACAGCCAAGTATATTTTTGAAGGATGAAAATAAATTTGGAAGTGTGTAAGTACTCCCACTTTTTCATTGTATTTGCCTAGATTCTCTCCTATTAGGAGGGGGGGTATTCTTTTACTTACATTCACTTCAACGATAACTTTGTCTTCTTCCTTTTCTCTTCTAGGCCCCTTAGATATTTCTTTGCTCCCATAAACATGCACTGTCATTCCTTCGTGAACGCAATGTTCTTTCACCTTGAATTCCTTTTTTTCCCGGAAGTACCGTGCAACCAATGAGACCATTTGATGAAAATCAAACATTTTTTCTTTCGCCATTTTACATTTCCTTTTAATTTATATGATGTTTAATCCACAATTCGACAGCTCTATAGCCATGTTCTATTGAAGGAGCGATACAATTTTTTTCATATAATTCTCTTTGTAATAGGTCAATATCCGTTCTTATCCATCTCTTACTCCATGTTATATTTCTCATTAAAATTTTTAATATTATGGGAATGTTAGATATGGCAAACCGTTTTCTTTTGCCTTTAGGCGCCGATCGGTCCACGATTCCAGATGCAAACCAAGCCCATCCTCTCCTTAGCCAAAGAATGATATGCCAACGGGGCGGCAATAAATACAAAATTCTGTCGAATATCTCCGGATTGTTTTCGAGGCCATGAACGGATTCTACAATAATAACTTTGCCTTCATCAGAAGGGATTTGCTTATCGTAGTCCATATCTACTGAGATCACTTTATCCGGGAACTCTGAATCCAGTTTTTCTCGAAGAGTACTTTTCCCGATACATCCAATACCGGTGATTAAAATTTTCATCCTCTTTTAGCTCTGCTAATAGACAATCCCTGTTGTAGCTGGCTCTAGCGCTATGTCAAATCCAATACTTTCTCTTTCCACAATCGATTTAGGCAAATACATTGAAGCCAACTGTTTTTCTATCTTTCTACCAACCCTCTCGGAATACGGTAACGTTCTCATAAAATTCAGAAAAGAGTCAGAAAAGAGGGGAGTATAAATCTTAATATTTAGAATCTTTGCGGTATGTAATAAAGGGGTAAGATGCCTTGGCGCCAAACACTTTACAAAATATTCCCACACTGCATCATAATCTTCTGATAGCGATATTTCTTTGAATAAAAAGTCCCTAAAACCCATACGGACCATTTCCTCCAAGTGTTTCCGCGGGGTAGGATGTATATCTTCAAAGGATTTGATTCTCCCAGTTTCCTTATGTCCTAAAGGATATTCATGAAGCCAATAACCACCAAAGCATTCATCTCCTCCATCGCCGGTAACGATTGTAGTGCTGTATGATTTGGCGAAAGAGCAAAGGATATATACATTTATATCGCCATTAAAGCTGTATTGCTTGACTTTTTCATATTCGCTAAGAAAATTTCGGTAAAGTTCATCTGAAAGAATTATCTCATTGTGCTCTGCCTCGAATAAATTCGAAATTTCACGGGCAAAAACGATATCTGGGTAATCTTTTGATTTAGCGAGACTAAATGTTGAAATTGGCACCTGAGGATATACTTTTCGGAGAAGCGCTAAGACAAGGGAAGAATCAATACCTCCTGAGAGTAAAAGCGACAATGGAACTTGAGGAATTGTTTTTATATTCTGAATAATTATCTTTTCCAATTCTTCAATCAATTTTTTCTCCTACTCAAGTAAGTATATCCGATAGTCAGGGCGTATAGAGCCCAACCGCTCCCATCTTCGATATAATGATAAGCCCAAAGTCCGTTAGGAAGTTGGTTTTCCTTAATCCATTCCAAGCCATTCCGTAATACTTTCTGAGGTAGTTCATCTGAATAATGACGAAGTGATACTAAACAAATCCCCGTACACCAGGGATCGCTTCCAATGGGGTGATCTTTCCATGGTCCCCAACCCCCATCATTATTCTGTTGATCGGCTAACCAGCGAACAGTTTTCAAAATAATTTCATTGTCTTCTGGATGATAGTCATTTTTACAGAATGCCATTAATGTAAAAGCTGCTTTATAATTCAGGCAACGTTCATATTGCAATTCCTTTTTCCATTCGTTTTCCAACCACTTCAAATATACATCTGAAGAAAGTTGAGGAAGGAGATAAAGAATCAGACCGGTAATAGGTATACGAGCAGAATCTCTTATAGATTTACCCCAACCTTGTGTTTCACGGCGTTGTAAATAAATCCATTTGATGGCTCTTTCTACTGAGGTCACATATTCATTTGATAAATTTAGAAAGCTTGCACACCACATGGTTTCTGGAACATCGGACCATCCTCCGTCATCCCTTTGCATTTTAACGCACTTCTCAGCTATTTTATGGAAAAGAACGGTATTGGGATTAACGCCGCTTTCTTTTAAAAGCACTGCTAATCTACAGATGCGGGCAAGTTCAATCTCTTTATGCAGGAAATCCTTTGTTGTTTGGCTCAGAGAGATTATGCCGCGATGAATGGCCATTTCTATTTCGGAAAGAGCCTTATTTACATCCATGGCAACCGCTGCATTGAAGACATAGCCTATCACCATTGAATTCTTCCAGAATTTCTTCTGGGAATGCAGGTACTTCTTCTTTTTCAAACACAGGTGTTTCATATGTGTTATGGTATTCTTTTTCTTCTACATTAAATTCCATTGTTATCTCCTTTCTTCAATTATTTTTTCTTTACGCATTCTTTCGATCAACTCTTCTAAATCATTTAAAATCAAATCCTTATTTTTATCGGAATATTTATCAAATAAACATCTGTTTATTTCTTCAATATTTCTTTTCCCATCAATTAACGATAACATATCATAAGATGTTCGGTTTAATTTGAATGAATCTCCGTTTTCAATATTGAATAGCCAAAATTTGCCATCACCGACGTCCAATTTATAGAGTATATATTCTTCTTTTAATTGTAATATTTTATCTACTTCCAGCATTGTGGATCCTCAGATAAATAATCACCTGTCATAGCATAAGCAATTGCTCGACAACCACTGCAACGTGGAATTAATTTACACTTATTACATTTCCCTTTTAAATTGTTTTTATTTCTAATTTCCCATAGAAGATCTGATGTGTACCATATTTTGAAGATAGAATCATTTGTTAGGTTTCCAATCGGAATAGGCAATCTCCGGCAGGGAAGAACAGTGCCATCTGGAAGTATAGTTAGACTGTCAATCCCAATTGAACACATTCCTCCTAAATCTATTTCCAAAGGTACATCTGGTATCTTTGCTCTATCCGGATCTATCATTGCCCATAGCGTACGGTACTTAATTATTTTGAGTGTTGCACCTTTTTGATATTCCAATTCCGACCGTTGAGAAATTTCCAGAAAAAGATTGTGTATTTCATCTTTTGAAAGAAACCAATCTTTGAATTCAGCACCTTTACCCTCTGGCACGAATCGTTCAATTGTAAGTGTTTTTATATTTTCACTTATTGCTAGGTCGATCAAAGAAGGTACATCATGAAAATTCTTTTTATGCACGGTATACATAAGTCGTGTATTAATTTCATTATCATGCAAAAGTCTAAATGAATTTATTGCCTTTTTGAATGATCCCTTGCCTCTAATAAAGTCATTCGTTTCTTGAGTTGCTCCATCCAATGAAATCTGAATATAATACAATTTTATAAATTTTTTTAATCTATTAACAATATCATCGTCTATCAAGATACCATTAGTAAGTACTCCAATTCTCCAAACACTTTCATCCTGTTCCAAATATTCGATTAAAGGGAATATTCCACTCGTTAAAAACGGTTCACCACCTGTAAGTGCAATTCTTCCTTTCTTTTTCCATTTTTTAAGTGCATTCGTAATCTGGTCTGCAATCTTTCGTAGATCTGATAATGACAATTCAGATTTTGAATTATATTCTGTTTGATAACAGTGGGGACACCTAAGATTACATCTGTCAGTAATATGCCACTGAATATAAAATTCATCAATACTTTTTATCATAAAGTTTAATGTAATAAACTCAACTACTACCGCCTGAAGGCGATAGGTTGTGAATCGGCTGCAAGCCGGCTTAAGAGTTATTTTATGTCAACCAATCTTGAAGTCCTCATCGCTTTTAGGCTCTCTTTCTTTTATAATAACGTAGGTTTTAAACCATTTTATGATACTTCTTCAAATCTGCCACTTCTTCAGACTTACCGTCAACTGAAAAAACATCCTCTTCGCTTTCGCCACCTCTCTACTCCACATGCCCGCCCGCAACTGCAGTTTTTCTATCCTCCCTCCTTCTATTCGTATACCGTGAAGAATTTTGGTCCATTGAAGTGAATCATATGGGCGGGGTTCGCTTCTATCCAGACTTCCGTTTCCCATGCAATGTTATCGATATGCCTTTTGAATTCGCGAAAGTCAGGAAAAGCACTGATGTAAACTTTTCTTGCTCTGCATCCTGCAAGCACCTTCTCCAGTTCAATCTGTCTCTTAGGAGAAAGCGGGCCGTGTGATGTAACTGCTTCTATCAAGAAAAGAAGGTTCTTGGATTTATCGTAGAGCACAACATCTGGTAACTTATCGTGCTCAGTAATTGGAATGTTAAGCCTTTTGAGCACTGCCTCATCCTTATGGAGAAGCTTCTTTGCTGCATCTCCGACGTAAACAATTTTGGAATCGGGGCAAAATTGAGTCCTGAAAAACTCTAATATCTTGATTTGAAGTTTGTTATGCTTCCCCGGTGTGAAATCAATTGAGGTGCCGTTAGGCAATTTTACTGATGAATACAGCGCCTTTTTTCGCTTATCATATAAATCAATGAGTCTCCCCTTCAATTTCAGGAATTCTTCTAATGCCTTTTTCCATTCTTTCGTCTTGTATTTTCTTATTACTTCTAAAGCTTCATCGGCCACCATGTAAACATTGTTGGGGCTGTTGGTTGGCCTTGAGGGATCATCAGGATTCCTTGCCGCTAAGGCAGCCTGCTCAAATTGGTGCAAAGTCTGCCTTCTAATAGTCTCTCTCGTATTTTCGGCATATTGTTTCCCATATTTCTCTTGGATGAATCTTAATATATCATGAATCCGAATTAGTCTTGATTTGGCTTTCGACCATGGTGAATTCTTTTTCAAATCAACAAGGGCCAGAAGGGTTAATGCGGACCGCTCATTCTGTTGTGCTTTAGGAAGTCCGAGTGCCTTCAGAATAGATAAAGCTTCATCGATTTTTCCCATTATACCTCTCCTCAAGATGTTTGATAATTTCAGCATCAATTCCGAGTTGGGAACCAATCATTTCATCCAGATTGGCTGGCAGGTCTTTTGCCTTGGACACAACTTCACCAATCTTCTTTATGACAGAGAGGTCAGGTAAGGGAACGTTTCTAATTTCGGTTGCGTTTACCTGTGTATGTCCGTTGAGCGACCTGAAATAATTATCAATTAAACCAGTATTCAAAAGGGCAGCTATACCAAAAGCCTCGCCGACGGACAAGCTTCCCTCTGGCTTATGAATATAATTCACATGGTTTTCTATTCCTACGGACTCGTGGGGGAACTCGGATTGTTTTAGCACTGCTGCGTCAAGACGTCGTCTTTGCTCCTTCGATGTGAATCGTTTTAAAAGCACATAATTCTTTACCGGCAGCAGCAGCGGAGAAGTTTTTTCCGTGGAAGCTATCGCCGCGGGTTTCTTGTTTTTCTTGGATGGCCATACCACCCTCATGTTTTGCATGTTATGCATCCATAGAAGGGGGACAGACCCCTTCGTTAACCCCTGGCGTAAATGTTCCTTAGCCCTGAAATCAACCACCGGCCCCGTCGAAATCTGCACGCCCTGCTTGTTTAAGGTGGACGGCCATTTGTCAATAATGTGGAGTATCTTAACGTCAAGCTCGCTGGTCGGTATCCTGATAAAGCTCTCACTATTCTTAGGGGAAATGATATCTGGATAATCAACCTCAATTCTCCCTAACACATTCAGATCTTTATCTCTGCTTGTCGTTATCGTCACTTTCCCTTCTTTGCCGTTCTTACTTGCCTTGATTATTATGTTTTCTTGCAAAACTCCATCCTTGTCGAAAATGTCCTTCCTGGACTCAAAAATGTGAATCCTTGTGATTCTTACCTTCCGCAGAAACCATTTCCTGAAATTCTTATAGTAAAGGCCCGAGCAAAAGCTCCGTGGCGTAATAAAGACCATTTCACCTTTATCCGCAAGCATGCTTGCAGCCATGGTCATAAAAAAAGCGTAAATATTGGGTTGCCCGCATATGAACTCTGCCATCATTCTTGAATAGGGAGATTCTGTACCTACCTTGTAATAAGGAGGGTTTGAAATTACGAAATCGTAGAACTTTTCGCCCCTTTCAAATAGCCCGGGACCGCTAAGATATGGCTTATTTGTGAGGATAAAATCTTTGGATAATACGTTAAACTCGACCTTCGAGCCCTTTTCTTCCAAGTCCTTCTTGCACTCCTGTAAGACCCTTTTTAGGAATGGAATTATTTCAGGGTCGTTCTCGAATGCGTCTATTACCAGAGAAACTGGCTTCTTTCTGCTCAGTAACTTTTCACAAAAGGCAGCCGATAGGACGCCTGTTCCAGCCCCCGGGTCTAACAGGGTTATCTTATCTTGGTTAATATCAAACAGTTCTGCCATAAAGGTACTTACTTGCTTTGGGGTGAAAAATTGTCCCTTGGGTTTTATATCTTTTGGCCTGAAAACATCAGAGTACAAGGTGGAAAGTCTCTCCGCGTACTCTACGAGCCCTTCATTCGCTTTTCTTTCTGGAATCTTCATGGTTGTCTTCAGTTAAATATTTTCAATTTTAAAAGCCTTTTCTTCCAATTGAATTTTGGAATGAAATGGTCGACCTTGTCAACAAAATTCTGTCAAATATCCTTAAAACTTCTTTTAAAAACTGCCGCCATCCCCTCACCCCTCCCGCAAGGGGAGAGGGATATCAGAGGAAAGATGGCCCTAATTTATCAGAAATACAATGAAAGATCAATTCCTAATGACACGGAATTGAAAACCTGGATGACAACCGATTGTCACATCCAGCCCTCTGGAAAAGTAATTCAAAGTCTCTCCTAATCGAAATAGCAAAAAATTTGACATTCTATTCATCCATTGCTATCTTCGATTTAATATAAGGTAATGGAAAGGATCGAAAATGGCAGAAAGGGATCCAATTGATCTAATCAAAGATCAGTTAAGTAGAATGGAAGAAATGGCAGGTCTTTATCCCGACCATGAGAATTTTATACACTGGCATAATGAAACCAAAACGATTTTAGAGAAGGTCTTCGGCTCTAAATCTCTTCGCTATCAAAATTTCTTGGCACTCCGATTTCGCGAGATGAGTGTCAAGGCTTTCGCTTCGGCTGAGATCGATAAGATCAATACTGCCCGCTATAAAAAGGACATTGAGAATGTGAAAAATATCCTTCAATCAGCCATCAAGGAATTGACACTGGATCGAACCCTCTTTAAAAAAATTCAAACCACGCCGAAGACCGTAGAGATCTCCCTCAAGGGAGAATATTTCCTCTCTTCTGGAATCGATGAGCCCGATTTGATTCAGGCCATTAAAACCGCCTTTGAAGGGGGTGGACTGAATCCAATTCTGGGTATGGAGGCCTGCCAGAAAGTAGAATCCCTTCGTCAACGAATCAATCAGATCAAACATTCCAAATTTGGAATCTATGATCTTACAACTCCGGAAAAAAACGACACCCTCCTTGAACTCGGTATGGCTCTGGGTATGGGGAAAGAAGTTATCATTATTTATAAAAAAGGCTCCCCTCTTCCTGAGACGGCGAAGCAACTGGATCGAATCGAATATCAAAATTTACCCGATCTCACCGAAAAGCTAAGAAAGATAAGGTAGAAACGAATTTCAAGGTTTCCATATCCCAATGGAAAAAAGCTGACAAATATTTTCCCTTATGTTATAAAACCTTAATAAAATTTTTGAAACTTCACACTCACCCTTCCAGCCCTGAACTAAAGAGTATGGTTTTATGAAGTGTGGTATAAAAAAGAATAAGGAGATGAACTCAAGATGTTAATGGAAGGCAAGTTTACCTTAAAGGCGCCTATTCAAAAGATATGGGATACTTTGTTGGAGCCGGAGACACTGCTTTCTTGCATACCTGGTGCAGAAAAAATAGAACGCATTGATGAAAAGACTTATGATTGTGTGGTCAAGCAAAAGGTGGGGCCCATTTCAGTGAAATTCCAGTTTAAGAGTACGATTACTAAAATAAAGTCCCCCACCCATATAGAGGTCGAGGGAGAAGGTGAGGATATTGCCAAAGCAGGCCATTTTGTCCAGAAGAGTGTTGTGGATTTACGGGAGATTTCACCAAGCGAGGTGGAGGTTTCCTATCGGACCGATGCAACCATCGTTGGAAAGTTGGCTATGTTTGGAGATAGAATCATGAGGGCCAAAGCGAAAAAGGTGGAGGAGGAGTTTACAAAGGCTCTTCAAGAGAGGCTCAAAGGCGGAGTATGATTCACATACTTCACAATAAGGAGCAGAAGGGAGTTAAGAAATGAAAGACTTTGAATATTTTGCACCAAAAACAATTGAGGAATCTCTCTCTTTACTTTCACAGTACAGGGAAGAGGTTAAAATAATAGCTGGGGGACAGTCCATGCTGGTAGTGATGAGGCAGGGGTTGTTAGCTCCAGAGTATGTGGTGGACATTAAGGGAATAAATGTTTTGGACTACATCACCTTTGATGAGAGGGAAGGATTGAGGATGGGGGCGTTGACGACCCATAGAACCATAGAGAAATCTCCGATCATCAAAAAGTACTTTGAAGTACTCAGTGAGATGGAGAAGAACCTAGCCACCATCCAGACTCGGAATTGGGGGACGATAGGGGGGAACCTTTGTCATGGAGATCCTGCAGGGGATCCAGTTCCCATCCTTATAGCCTTGGATGCAAAACTAAAGCTGAAGAGTCTTTCTGGGGAGAGGATTGTGATCATGGAAGGATTTTCCAAGGATATATTGGAGGTAGATCTTGAGCCGGATGAAATGCTCATAGAGATTCAGGTGCCGGTGCCCAGGAGTCATACTGGGGTTGCTCATGAGAAGCTCATGGTGATGCAAGGGGATGCGGGCATTGTAGGGGCAGCGGTGTCCATCACCTTGAAGCCAGGGGATTGGGTTTGCGAAGATACACGAATTGTGATCAGCAACGCCGCCTCTGTCCCTCTAAGGGTGAGAGAGGCGGAAAAGAGATTGATTGGAAAGGTGATCAACGGCCATTTACTCGCCGAAGCAGGTGAAGTTGCGTCGGGAGAAGCTGATCCTCCATTGGATGTGCATGCTTCGATAGAATACAGGAGAGAGATGGTCAAGGTCTTTGTGAGACGAGCAGCGATTAGGGCATTGGAAAGGGCAAAAAAAGGATAATCTAAAGGGGAATTGTTTTTTTTCAAAAACCCCGAACTCCAAACTCCGAACTTTTTATTTAGGGAGGTGAAAGGTATGAAGGGAGAACCGAAGGAATTAAAAATTAAGGTGAATGGTAAGCTCTATGAGCTAAAGGTAAAGCCAAAGGCATTACTGAATGACGTATTAAGGGATGATTTAAAGCTTATGGGCACCAAGCGAGGATGTTTAGAAAGCATTTGTGGCGTTTGTACCATAATCATGGATGGAAAAGCAGTCCGCTCCTGTTCAATATTAGCCCTGCAGGCGAATGGCCATGAGGTGACTACTATTGAAGGATTAGCCAATGGAGATAAACTTCATCCTATCCAGGAGGCATTTGTCAATCATGGTGCGATCGAGTGTGGGTTCTGCATCCCGGGGAGGGTGATGATGGCCAAGGCGTTGCTGGATGAGAACCCCAACCCAACTCGGGAGGAAGTCAAATTAGCGATGCAGGGGGTTCTCTGTGCTGATGTCGGCTATGTCAAACAGATCGAGGCAGTAGAAATCGCAGCGGTAAAAATGCGAGGAGGTGAATAGAAAATGGCAGGGAAGAGACAGGTAAAAGCAAAGACATCCGTCGTATTAAAGGAAGTCGAAGACTCGACTCTACGAGAAGAGTATTCCATTATCGGGAAACCTATACCCCGAGTCGATGCAAGGGCCAAGGTGACCGGCGAGGCAAAGTATGCGGCTGACATTGAAGCTGCAGATATGTTATGGGGTGCGATTAAAAGGAGTCATCATCCCCATGCTCGGATTCTCAATATTGATACAAGCAAGGCAGAGAGATTACCCGGAGTAAAAGCAGTGACCACTGGGAAGGACTTTGGCGGTTTCAAATGGGGCTGGAGCCGAGAGACCAGAGATGAAGAGCCATTAGCAGTTAAAAAGGTACGGTATCTTTATGAGGGAGTGGCCGCAGTGGCAGCCATTGATAAAGATATAGCAGAGGAAGCCTGTGAGCTCATCGAGGTGGAGTATGAACCTCTTCCTGGTGTCTTCGATCCCTTTGAGGCAATGAAAGAAGGCGCCCCTTTGGTACACGAGGACCGGCCTGGAAATATCTGTGTGGAGTATCACTGGGACTTTGGCGATGTGGAAAAGGCCTTTGCTGGATCATATCTTGTTCGGGAGGACACTTTCCAGACCCCGCGGATGGCCAAAGGGTACATTGAACCTCCAGCTGTTTTAGCCTACTGGCCGGATTCAACTCATTTGACCGTCATCCCTGCTAAAGGGAGTCCATATTTCCCGTATAGGATTCTCTCCAATTGTTTTAATTTACCTCTGAGCAATGTTCGGATCATCCAGCCTTTTATTGGTTCTGATTTCGGCGGAACGAAGAATGATATGGTGAGTTGTGATTTTGCTGCTCCAATGCTTTCTAAGAAGTCTGGCAAGCCTGTGAAGATTGTATATACCCAATTTGATGAACTCACCACATGCTTGAGACGTCATCCCATGTGGATTACCATTAAGACAGGGGTTACCAAGGATGGAAGGTTAAAGGCGATTCAAACAAAGGTAATTTCGGATGGAGGAGCTTATACCCGGATGAGCCCTCTTAGCAACTTCCTCACCGGTATCTGTATGGCGTTGCCCTATCAGCTGCCCAATTTTAAGACGGAAATGCATTGTTATTTCACCAATAACCCGAGCTCTGCTGCCATGAGGGGTCATGGGATATACCATACCCGATTTGCTGGAGATGTGCAGATGGATATGATTGCTGAAGAGCTGGGTATCGATCCGGTTGAGATGAGACTGAGAAATGCCATTGAAAACCCCAAGCCGGGCAAGATTTATGAGACGATCAACAAGTTACATTTAGCGACCTGCGGTGTGAAGGAATGTATTGAAAGGGCGGCTCAAGGTATCCAGTGGGAGGAAAAGAAGAAGTCTGAACGGGTAAAAGGAAACAAGGCTTTTGGGATAGGTTTCGGAGCCGGAACCTACCTCAGCGGGACGAAACTCAGTGGTCATAATGCCTGTGCGGCTATGGTCAGGGTATGCGAAGACGGAAGTGTAAACTACATCACTGGTGCTTCGGATGTAGGACAAGGATCAGACACAGTAATGTGTGCGATGGTTGCCGAGGTGCTTGGAATTGGATTGGAAGACATCGACATCAAGCGAGTAGACTCGGCTCATACGCCAGTGGATCCTGGTTCCTATGGGAGTAGAGTGACTGTTCTCGCTGGCGAGGCAGCTGTCAACGCAGCCAAGGATGTAAAGCGGGTCCTTCTTGAAGTCGCGGCTAAAGAATTTGGGGTGAAGCCGGAAGAGATGGATATTAAGAATAAAAAGGCTTTTGTGAAAGCGAATCCTGAAATGAGTATCCCCTGGGCTCGGCTCGTCAGGATGGCCTGCTACACGACTCCGGGCATGGTCATTATCGGGCGCGGACAGTCGACGCGAGGAGTCAGTACATATGGCTTAGCTGATTTCACCACCGGCATGGGGGATATAGGAACGAATTATAGTTTCACTGCTCAGGCTCAAGAGGTTGAGGTTGACTTGGAGACAGGAGTAGTGAAATGTACGGATAATAGCGTGATTGCCCACGACTGTGGCTTTCCACTCAATCCTCCGGCAGTGGATACACAAGTGGTGGGCGGGGCATATCATCCAGGGGTGGGGGCAGCTTTGTACTGTGAATTCAAGATGGATAAAGGGTTAACCCTTAACCCCAATTTAGTCGACTACAAACTTCCTCGCGCTTATGAAGCGCCCATGACCAAGGTGATCCATGTTATTACCAATGATCCATTTGGTCCGTTCGGAGCAAAGGAGGCCAGCGAGGGGAGCACGTGTTCCGCGCCACCTGCTATCATTAATGCCATCCATGATGCCACTGGGGTGTGGATCAAAGATCTTCCCGCAAAACCAGAGAAGGTGTTTTGGGCCTTAAAAGAAAAAAGAGAGAAAGAGAAGAGATAGAGTCATACGCATTTATGAAAGCGGTGATCATACCTGGCTTGGTCGAATTGAGAATTAAAGTAAACCCCACTAAAAAAGTGACTCGACAAGGGTTGCCATATATTGTGATGCCTTGGATGTTTGCACCTTGGCCAGAAGCTAAGGAAAAAGGAGTGGTGGAGATAGTGATAAAAGGTGAGACATTAAGGGCATTACTCATCGAATTATCAGATCGCTACAAACAGGTGGATGTCGATTTTGAGCCGATCAATCCTAAAACAAATGATATGGATTTTGATTATGATGTTTCTGTGAATGGGAAGAATTATATCGGATTATCCAGAGGTCTTGATACTAAAATAAGAGGCGATAGTGAGGTCGTTATTAAGATGAATTGGCGCTGGGATGGGTGAGAAGCTGTGAAAAAATTAATTGATTGAGAGGTCGGGCAAGAATATCTCCAAAGCTTTACCAAGCGTTCATTGGAGGTAGGGGTTATTGGCTGTAATAGAAGTAGGTGTCATTTCAAGATTTTTGAACCTTAGTCATGAAGTTTAAGAAAGGTAACGCTGTAAAGCTTTTCCGATATCCCTGCCCGCCCTCTTTGTCTTAGGACAATTTTTTCACAGCTTTTGGGTGAAACGGGGGAGAAAGGTGCTAAATCCATCCGAATTAAACCGATATCATCGCCAATTGATCATTCCAGAATTCGGAAAAAAGGGACAGAGAAGACTTAAAAACTCCCATGTCATTGTCATCGGTCTCGGTGGCCTTGGCTGTTCCTCAGCCATCTATTTAACTGCTGCCGGTGTTGGACATCTTACGATTGTCGATTTCGATGTGGTAGAATTGTCAGATATGAATCGGCAAATTCTTTATTGGGAAGAGGATATCGGGGAGAAAAAGGTCCTCGTGGCTCAAAGGAAATTGTCCAAATTAAATTCCAATGTAAAAATCATTCCTATCTTCACCAAAATAACTGAAAAGAATGTCTTTAAAATAATTGATGGGGTTCAGGTTGTTGTGGATGGATTAGATAATATAAACACCCGACTTTTTGTAAACTCGGCATGTGTGAAGCACAAGATTCCATACATCTATGGCGGCGTCTCACGCTTAAGAGGCATGATGACCACCATCATTCCAGGGAAAACCCCTTGCTTAGCCTGTCTTTATCCTGAAGGACCTCGAGAGGGAGAAAGGCTTGGGGTTTTGGGGGTAATTCCAGGACTAATTGCAAACCTACAATCCTTGGAATCTATCAAAATTTTAATCGGTGATAGCCCATCCTTAGCCGGGAAATTGCTAAGATTTAATGGGAACGAAATGAAATTCCAGATTGATGATTTAAAAAGAAATGAAAGTTGCAAGGTATGCTCTCCAAAACACTTTTCTTAACAATACCATCCCCGCCATAAATTTCGTCCTCCTTTCTTTATTTGTGGGCATCCTAACTCTTACTCATTTTTTCAATATCACCTCCAGTATAAGAGAACCCTGCCATCAATGGATTTAGCTGAAGTTAAATCCCCTCTGTCAAGGCTGGGTTTGCATGATACACAAAATGAGATCATGCACCTAATAGACTCCGTATTGATGGACTGCATCGGTCAGGGCCTGCACATTTTCCGGTCTGGATTCATCAGGGATCCCCATGGTACTGTCAATGATCAGGCCACCGTTATCACCGAAGATATCAATTAGCTCCTTGACGTCATCCTTGACCTCCTGTCGCGTTGCCGTACACATTCGCGAAGCCGATACATTGCCCCAGAAACACATCCTGAACTCTTAAAACATTTGAAAACCCATCACAGCATTTCATTATCTATCATCAAGCATCTCATACAACATGGTTTCATCTCTCTATTAAAGACGATCAATCCTACCAGAAAAATCTACCGACTTACTCAAAAAGGGGAGGCAATCAGGGAAAAACTTTAAAATTCGTATATCACTCTGCAGACATTGTCACGTTAAAAAATATTTTCTTCGTTTTACGAATGGCATTAAAGGTTTTGATTTTCCATATCCTAATTTTAGGGAGGTGTGAATCTTGGCAAGCTGTACGCATGACATTGGTTTCTGCTCTGGTCAAGCAAACTCACCCCCATCCTCAATAAATATTTGACCCGTAACAAAACTGGAGGCATCTGAGGCAAGCCATACCGCTAATCCTTTAATGTCATTAGGCATCGCTATTCTCTTTATCGGGGCCCTAGCAAGGATTCCCGCTTCTATCTGCTCTCTTGTGCCCTCGGCATGTATATTCGTGCGATGATATCCAGGACAGATAACGTTTACTCGGATCCCATATTCAGCATATTGCCGTGCCGCAACCTTAGTGAGCATGATAACGCCGGCTTTGGAGGTAGCATACGCTGCAGCCTCAGGAATAAGCACGGGCCATAACCCGCCGATTGATGCCGTCGTTATGAAACAGCCCCCTTTCTTGGCCATCATATGGGGAAACACCACCTGCATAAGTAGGAAAACGCCTCTGAGGTTGACGTTCATGGTTTGGTCCCAGTCGTCAACCGGCTTCTCATGTATTTTAAGGCCAATTGTCTTCTCGTTAATACCGGCATTGGCAAAGACAATATTTAGAGAACCCAGCTTTTTTATGGTCTCGTTAACCATGTTTTCAATCTCATCTATTTTGGATACATCGGCCTTTATTGCTATTGCCTGATGTCCAAATCTTTTGATCATCTCAACTGTTTCTTGGGCTCTCGCTTCAATGATGTCGCAGCAGGCAACATCAGCACCAAACTCAGCCATTCCTTCACAATAAGCCCGCCCTAATCCTGACCCGCCACCGGTAATTAGTGCAATCTTTCCTGAAAGATTAAAAATGCCCTTCTCTGTCATTTGTTTCCCCATTTTTTCTGTACTTGTTCCTCAGTTTCGAGCCACCAGGGACTTTTTATCTCCTCTATGCAATTTGATAACCGCTAGCTAACCAGCCACCATCCACCGGGAGAGTTGCCCCGGTTATGTAGTTAGCGTCATCCGACACCAGAAATAGAGCTGCCTTCGCTATATCATCAGTTTCTCCCATGCGACCAAGGGGAACCCCTTTGGCAATATTTGCTAAAGCGGGCTCACGGGCGATGGTGCGCTGAGTCAAAGGGGTGTTAATTAAGCCGGGGGCTATGCAGTTGACATTGATATTGTATTTGCCCCATTCCACAGCAAGGTTACGTGTTAGGTTAATAACCCCAGCCTTCGCTGGGCCATAGCCGCCGTGATCAGGCGATCCTATTATGCCTGCAGTGGAAGATATATTTAGGATTTTCCCATAACGTTGACTTGACATCCATCTCCCTGCTCGCCGGCTACAAAGATAAGTTCCTCGAAGGATAACAGCAACCGCTCTATCCCAACGTTCAACGGTTTGCTCTTCGAGCATCGAGCCACGTATAGGGACGCCGGCATTATTCACGAGTATATGCACCCCTCCCAACTCATTAATCACTCTATCAACCATGGCATCCACGGCATCAGGTTCAAACACATCGGCCTTTATGGCAATAGCCCTTCGTCCGGTCTGCTTTACAGCGGCAACAGTATGCTCTGCGGATAACAGGTCGATGTCATTAACACCTATATCAGCACCTTCCTTCGCAAAGAGCAAAGCAATCCCTTGCCCAATACCGCTACCCGCCCCAGTTACTAAAGCCACTTTCCCTTGCAGTTTCATGGACTCTCTTCTCCCTTTTATTTAGTCGTAGTTTTTGCCTTATTAACTTTCTTAGGATAACTCTTTGGGTATTTGAATCAGTTCAACTATGAAACCACTGGCGTCAAGGTCGAGGTAGGCAAGCCCACCCTTGTCAAAGGCGGCTCTGAGCAGTACCGTAGCCCCTTGCTTAGTAAGCCTGGCTATCTCCTTTTCAAGGTCATCCACGGCAAACATCACGTGTTGAATACCCTCCCCCTTACTGTCCAGGTATTCCTGGTGAGGGGACTCGCCGGAAACAGGCTGGCACAACTCAAGTTCGACATTTCCTACCATTGCAGATTTGACATTAACTACACTTTCGTCCAAATTGAGGTAAATTTAGAATACAATGCTTCCAGGGAGGGCGGGGGCCCACGTGATGAAAAAACCCTGGCTCTTTTCATCTTGGAGTAGACCACCATTTAGCTGAAGACAGCTCCCCCATCTACGTTAAGTGTTTGACCTGTAATATTTTCCGCTTCTGCAGAGGCAAGGAAAACGACGGCATTCCCTATGTCTTCAGCGGTCTGAGGTCTTTTCAGCGGAATAATTTTCTGTATCTGTGCATCAAAAATCTCTTTCTCACTCATGCCTTTGAGCTGTGGATTGGAATAAGATAAGGCATGGGCAGCATGTTTCCATAGGGGTGTATATATCATTCCTGGGCAGATTGTATTGACGTTAACGTTAAAGGGTGCTAACTGCAAAGCAACCGATTGAGTAAAGACAATCACCCCTCCTTTGCTAGCGCAGTAATGTGCCAAAATTTCAGTACCCTTTCGCCCCCCCATCGAGGAAATATTTATGATCTTACCACTTCTCTGTTTTTTAAAGTATGGAGCCACAGCTCGATTACACAAGAAGACTCCTTTTAGGTTTACATCAATTGTGAGGTCCCAATCCGCTTCCGAAAGGTTCTCGATGACGTCAGGCATGTCAGAATCGAGCCGAATTCCGCTTACACCCGCACAACAAACGAGAATATCAATCTTCCCCATCTCCTTAAGGGTTGTATCGATTAAAGCTTGGCATTCATTATCCATCCGAACATCTGTTTTTAAAGATAAAGCTTTTCTTCCTTTCTCTTTTAATTTGTTCGCTACCTTATCAGCCAAGTCTTGGTTAAAATCGCTCACCACCACATGAGCACCTTCTCTGGCAAGACAAAGACAAATTCCTTCCCCAATACCCCCGCCACCTCCGGTCACAATAGCCACCTTATTCCTCAATCGCATCTTCAGGCCTCCTTCATTTTGGGCCGAGCTGATAAATAAATCTGAGAATTAAACTCATATCCTATCAGGAAGTTCCATTGCTGCCCAAGGATTTTTAGCCCAAGAAGGCTTTGCGCACGACCTCATTAGACATCATCTCCTTGATGTCCCCCTCGAGAATCACCCTGCCCACCTGGAGCACATAGACGTAACTGGTAAGCTCCGAGGTGAGACCCGCATTCTGCTCGACCAGGAATACTGTAATGCCCTCTTTGGCAATGGCTCTCACAATGTCAGCAAGTTCTTCGACGATGAGGGGCGCAAGCCCTAACGAAGGCTCATCCATGAGAAGGATTCTTGGCTTTGCCATGAGAGCCCGTGCAATGGCCACCATTTGTTGCTCGCCACCGCTCAAAGTCCCAACTTTCTGAGACCTCCTCTCCTTCAGCCTGGGAAAGCGCTCCCAGACCCTCTCTATGTTTTCTTTTATGCCGACCTTGTCTTTTCTCAGGTAGGCGCCAATTGCCACATTATCCAGAACGGTCATGTGGGGGAAAAGCCTCCGACCTTCCGGAACCTGGATGACACCGAGCCGGACGATTTCGTGGGTCTCAATCTTATCTATCCGTTTGTCCTCGAACCAGATTTCTCCGGCACTGAGAGGCAGCAAACCGGAGATCACCTTTAAAATAGTGCTTTTCCCTGCACCATTATTACCGACAAGGCCTGTAACGGTTCCCCTGGTCACTTCCATAGTGACGTCGCGCACGGCCTCTGCTTTTCCGTAATGAACACTTATGTTTCTCAGACTAAGCATGTTTTTTCCCGGATCCTAAGTAGGCTTCAATAACCTGTTTGTCCTGTTTCACCTCATCGGGAAGACCCCTGCAGATCTCCGTGCCGAAGTTGATCACATAAAGCCTGTCGCATATGCTCATCACCGCCTGCATGTTGTGCTCGATAAGAAGAATTGCCGTTCCACGTTTTCTAATTAGATCGATAATTCCGAGAGCGTTCTCAACCTCCGCTGGGTTCATTCCACTCAGAGATTCGTCGAGGAGCAGGAGCCTCGGCTTCGTTGCAAGGGCCATGGCAATGCCGAGCTTTTTCTGATGCCCGTAGGGCAGATTCTGAGCGAGGACATCTTTTACTTCGGTGAGTCCCACCAATTCGAGGATCTCCCCCAATCCGGCCAGGATTTCCTTCTCCTTTCTTCTGTAGCCAGATGTATTAAAGATAGCTTCCCACAGGCCGATCTTAGGATGGAGATGGGATGCTGCTATCATGTTCCGAGCCACAGTAAA
>Ga0256868_10000537_pt1 | contig 22069 bp, 23 predicted proteins | sample RVTome_13_FD_187341 | JGI IMG/M metagenome (GOLD analysis project Ga0256868, IMG submission 187341) | Soil microbial communities from uranium-contaminated site in the Upper Colorado River Basin, Wyoming, United States - RVT92D227 HiSeq ...
ACGCCGATTCACTGTGGATGGGGGAGTGGGCAAGGCAATCGAATATGGTGGGCCTGGAGTTAAAACATTAACGGTGCCGGAGAGGGCGACCATCACCAACATGGGAGCTGAACTTGGGGCCACCACTTCGATCTTTCCAAGCGATGAGGTAACCCGTGCATTTTTGAGGTCACAACGAAGAGAGAAGGATTGGATTCCATTGAGTCCTGACCCCGATGCGAAATACGATGAGGTTGTGAAAATTGACTTAGGGAGCTTGGAGCCATTGATTGCTCAACCCCATAGTCCAGATCATGTTTGTCCTGTGAAGGAAATCGAAGGACTAAAGGTGGACCAAGTGACTATAGGGAGTTGCACAAATTCATCTTATCGGGATTTGATGACGGCCGCATCCATTCTGAAAGGGAAGACGGTTTCCCTGGATGTGAGCCTGGCCATTTCGCCGGGCTCAAGACAAGTTTTAAAAATGTTGGCTTCGAATGGAGCGCTTTCAGATCTGATCGAATCAGGGGCTCGGATTTTAGAAAGTGCCTGTGGTCCATGTATTGGAATGGGGCAAGCTCCCTGTACGAATGGGATTTCCCTTAGAACCTTTAACCGGAATTTTCAAGGGCGTTCTGGGACCCAAAGCTCTCAAGTCTATTTGGTAAGCCCTGAAGTAGCAGCGGCTTCTGCAATCAAGGGAGTGGTCACCGATCCTCGAACGTTTGGAGAACCTCCTTCCATTGATGTACCAGAAATTTTCCCTGTAGAAGATAATATGATCATTTCTCCATTACCACCTGATCGTGCGGAGAAAATCGAGGTGATTCGGGGACCGAATATTAAACCCCTACCCTTGAAAGAACCTCTGCCTGACAAACTTACAGGTCGTGTTCTGATAAAGTTAGCTGATAATATAACCACGGATGACATCATTCCGGGTGGGGCGAAAGTCCTCCCGCTAAGGTCCAATATTCCCGCGATTTCTGAATATGTCTTTGAAAGGTGGGATCCTTCTTTTGTCAAGAAAGCGAAAGAATCGGGTGGAGGATTCATTGTTGCGGGGAGTAATTATGGGCAGGGATCGAGTCGGGAACATGCAGCCATAGGTCCAATGTTTCTGGGGATTAAGGCGGTCATTGCCAAATCGTTTGCCCGAATCCACTTGGCCAATCTTATAAACTTCGGAATTCTTCCTCTAACCTTTAAAGAGGAAAGGGACTACCAAAAAATAGAACAAGGAGATGAAATTGAAATCGAAGTAGGGGATTTAGGAAATACGGTTACCTTGATCAATAAGACGATGAACAAAAAGATATTGCTGACCGTGTCTTTAGATGAGAGGGAAAAGGCGATGATTCGTTGCGGCGGTGCGTTACCGTTTGTCAAAGAGAGAAAATCTCTTTCATAACATCATTTAACAGCCATATCTATTCCAGATGAAATATTGGCTCTTTATCTCCCACCCGAATCAGAGAAATTATAGAAGGAATTACGCTTTTAATTGAACCGAGAGAAATCTGATAGAAGGTGTATTTTAATAAAGAATGGCGTTCAAGGTTGTCTTCAAAATTCGGTTATCATATTTGGCATCATAACTTTATATTAAAGCAGCTTCCTAAATTGCGTTATTGCAAGCCAGACACCAAGTCCAAATCCAAAATTTTGTAAAAAGTTTTGCATTCTTTCCCCTTTTTCTTTAAAATACTAAAAAGTATTAATAGTGGAGAAGACTTCATTGATCACTGAGGACACGCTAAGAAAAGCAGCACGACGACTGGCTGATAACTTTAATCCAAAGAAAATTATTCTCTTCGGCTCCCAGGCAAGGGGTAAAGCAGACGAACATAGCGATGTGGATATTTTAGTTATCTGTCCGGTTAGGGGTAACCGACGGGCTTTAATGGTAGCCATGGACCGAGCCCTGCGGGGTCTTGGGTTTGCCAGAGATATTATCGTTCTTACCCCAGAGGAATTTGAGCGAGACCGCCATATCCCTGGTACGGTTGCCCGTCCGGCTTGGCAAGAAGGCAAAGTAATTTATGAATCCCCCTAATACCGATATTTTCCCAAAAGTAAAACAGTGGATAGATTATGGAGATGAAGATCTGCGATTGGCCCGTCATGCCTTGACCTTATCAGGTGGTTGTCCCTATCGCCTTATTGCCTATCATGCACAGCAATGTACTGAAAAATATTTGAAGGCCTATCTGGTATTTCATCGCATTGACTTTCCTTATACCCACAATATATCCAGGTTGTTGGAATTATGTGACGAAAAGTCCAAATGGCCGGAAGAAGTCTATGAGGCTGAAGAACTCACCCCTTTTGCAATCACCACCCGTTATCCCCCTTTCCTCCTCTTCAGCCAGTTCCTTAATTTTTCTTCCATCTAAGTTTTCTGCTTGCATCGTCGTGACGCTTTTTCATATAATCAGTCCTAAAAGGGGCGACGAAACAGTTGAAGCTATGACTTTAGCCTTGGGACTCCACTTTGTCAGACCAGCAAGAATTTCCTCAAAGAAGGAAGCGCTCAATAAAAAACTCCCTGAGGTGGGCAAACCGCCGATGAAGTAAACCAAACTTTGAATTAACAAATCCTAAAGGGATGTCGCCTTCCGTGTAAAAAGGCGAAATTTCTTTCTTCCTGTAATCGTGATTTTGGTATCTTCCTTCAGAAAGTAATATTTCAAACGGAAATCAGTAAGATGGGTTAAATTCTTATGTGCGTGTGTTAAATTCTTATGTTAAATTCTTATTGACATCTCCATTTTGAAGGAGTAAATTCTTATCAAAGTAAAGGTTTTCCATACAATCCGTCACAATCTAACCCCAGATCTTTTGGAGTTCGATATGGATTGGGAATTCCGGAAGGTGCCACAATGAAGCCTCCAAGGATGTTCTTTATTCTCCTGTGGGGGCTTTTGAATTTTGGATAACAAGAAAAATAAGTGATAATTTTCAACAACGTCCCGCCCTCCTATTGTCTTATTGTGTATGGCGTGTCAAGGGCGTGCAATTCGCTGGCAGGGGGGAATCATATTTAAATGCAAGATAAGTATGCTGCTGACATAGGTGATTTTGGAAAATACTGCTTGTTAGACGAATTGTTTAAACAGGCGGGCAGTAGTATTATGCTTGGTGTCAATTGGTTTTATGCAACGCATGAAGAAAACGCAAATGGCGATGGGAATCACATCTCATACTTAAGTGATGGGAGAAGGGATTATGCTAGGTTCAGGTCTTGCTATCCCAAATTGTACGATAAACTCAAAAGTATTGTTTGGCATAATAAAAGAAGCATAGCGGAGATTGAGGCTAACAACGTATTACCAAAGGGGACCATTTTCTACTCAAAACCGATCCCTTATTCTGGAACTACTGCTGCCAAAAGGATCGCGCTTCGACGAGCCTGGTTTGAGGAATCGCTAACTTATCTTAGTGACGTGGACATCATTTTTCTTGACCCCGATAATGGAATCCAGATAGACCCGTCCAAGAAGAGGCACCCCAATGCACTCAAGTATGTTTTTACAGATGAAATCCAGACTTATTACAGATCAGGTAAATCCCTCATCATCTATAATCATAGAGATAGAAGGCCCCGTTGGGAATACGAGAGAAAGATACTGGCTAATTGGGAGTATGTCAGTTCTTCCAGTGATGTCAAAGTGCTTCGATTCAAACGAGTGTCGGTGCGGGACTATATTTTTTTAATTCAGGAACAACACCGTGACTTGATGAATCGCACTATTGCTCGCTTGACGAGTCCCCCATGCGATTTTCTTTTTGAGCAATATTCGGTTAGGGAGGAAAAAACCATGACACAGCGAAATCAATACTGGACTCATCCTAGTGTTATAAAACTTGCTGGCAACTCCGATCCTGTCAAAATCATCGTCGAAAAAGCAAGACAGGTGGTCTTGGGAGCTTTGCAAGAAGGATGGAGCGGCCCTCCCTTTGATCCTTTCAGGCTGGCCGAATACCTTAAGGTTCATACGATTCCGAGTTCAGGCGTCTTCGATGCGCGTACCATCCCCGTTGGAGCAACTCGTTTTCAGATCGAGTATAACCCCGACAAGCCTCGGGGCAGGACCCGTTTCTCATTAGCTCACGAACTATCTCATACGCTTTTCCCTGATTGCAGTGAAGCTATACGAAATCGTCTGCATTCCAGTGAAATCAGAGATGACGATTGGCAATTGGAGCTGCTCTGCAATATTGCCGCTGCGGAATTCTTAATGCCCCTAGGAACCGGCATGAGGCTTGAGCCTGAAGCGGTCACCATCGACAACCTGCTTCGCCTTCAGCGTGAATATGACGTATCCACTGAGGCTCTTGCCCTCAGGATGGCAAGCCTGACCAATGATCCGTGCACCATATTCGTAGCCGCACGCTCATCTGATGAAAGCGAACATGGCTATCGCATAGACTACAGCGTTCCATCGCGTTCATCTATCTTGAAGATCCCAAGAGGCCTCCAGGTGCGTGGAAGTACGGTCCTGTCGGAATGCGTTGCGATAGGCTTCACCGCTAAGAATACCGAACATTGGGCAGATCTGCCCAAGATGGACATAGAATGTGTTGGGATACCTCCATATCCCAACCGTCGTTGGCCTCGTATCGTTGGTATTGCACGTACCCATTCTCTCAGCATGGGCAAGAGTTTGCGCATCATATATCTGCACGGAAACGCGCTCGACCCACGTGGAACTGGCCACAAGATCATAGCCCACATTGTGAATGACAAAACACCAAACTGGGGCGCTGGCTTTCCATCTGTCATGAAGAACAAATGGCCTGGTGTTCAAAAGGACTTCCGCGAGTGGACCCTCTCCAGTCAAAAAAATCTGTCCCTAGGAGAAATACATGCCACTCCCGTAGCTGATGATCTTACTGTTATACACATGGTTGCTCAGCATGGATATGGTCCTTCCACAAAGCCAAGAATTAGATACGCCGCTTTGAGGACCTGCCTTAATAAACTGGCGTCTTTTGCCTTAAGTAAATCCGCTAGCGTTCACATGCCCAAAATAGGGACGGGACAAGCTGGTGGAGATTGGTTTATTGTTGCCGATCTTATTGATGATGCTCTCATTAGACAGAATATCGCTGTCACGGTTTACCTCCTTCCAAACACGACGCCAGTCGACCGTGAGCAGCCATCTTTAGGTTTGTTTGCTATTGGCCGATAAAAATCGAAAGGGAGCGTTGAGTGCGATGATTGACAGAGTGGTCGTGCTTTCCGGGCCGATTTCATGCGGTAAATCAACCCTTGCGAACGGTCTTAATAATCGTTTCGGCATGCCCATATTCAAGACACAAAATGTGCTAAGGCAGCTCGTTAAACCCCATCTTTCCAATGACCGTAAGACCCTCCAGGCCACTGGCGAGCGTCTCGATAGGTCTACTCGCGGAACTTGGGTACGAGACGAACTGAAGGAATGGTTATCAACTCAACCAGTTACCTCCGGTGTAATTGTCGATTCAGTGCGAATCCGTGAGCAGATAGATGCCCTGCGAAAAGCCTTCGGTCCTAAAGTAATCCATGTGCATCTTACTGCTCCACCAAAGGAGCTGGAAAAAAGATACAAAAGGCGACACAAATCTGGGAACAAGAATACCCCCACCTACGCAGATGCACGAGATGATCCTACCGAACAACAAATAGATTCATTGCGCAGTATCGCCGATGTGGTGATCGATACGAAACGTTGCACCTCTCATGATGTGCTTGTCCGTGTAAGCTGTCACCTCAATCTGCGCCGGGGTACAGGGGTAGGATATGTTGACGTCCTTGTAGGGGGGCAATATGGCAGTGAGGGTAAAGGGCAGATTACTGCCTACCTTTCGATTGAATACGACATTCTGGTGAGGGTTGGGGGACCGAATGCTGGACATAAGGTATTTGAGGAGCCCGACCCGTACACACACCACCAGTTGCCCTCTGGCACCCGTTGCAGCCAAGCACGCCTTTTGATCGGCCCTGGTGCTACTCTCCATGTTGACAAACTCCTCAAAGAAATAGCTGATTGTAAGGTCGAATCTGGGCGTCTTTACGTTGATCCGCAAGCGATGATCATCTCTAATGATGACATTACCAGCGACCAATGTGGTGTTTCAGCCATTGGCTCTACGGGGCAAGGCGTAGGCGCAGCTATGGCTCGACGAATCATCGGACGCTTTAATACCCCCTCTCCACTCATGGCTCGTGATATTGCAGAGCTCCAGCCTTACATACGCAGCACGACCGATTTGCTGGATGAAGCTTATTCCAAGGGCGACAGGATACTGTTAGAGGGCACCCAGGGAGCAGGCCTCAGTCTCTATCATGGTGCCTACCCATATGTGACTTCTCGGGACACGACCGTGTCTGGCTGTCTTGCCGAAGCCGGTATTCCTTGGAACAGAGTTCGCCGGGCAATCATGGTATGTCGTACATATCCAATAAGAGTACAAAATCCTCCAGACGGTACTTCTGGCCCTATGTCCCAAGAAATTAGCTGGTCTGAAATCTCCAGAAGATCCGGAATCAGTACCGAAGAACTGCAGAAAACAGAAACAACTTCTACTACGCACAAGCGGCGTCGCGTCAGTGAGTTTGATTGGCAGCTTTTGAGGAAATCCGCCCTGGTTAATGGTCCTACAGACATCGCACTTACTTTCACTGATTATTTATCCAAGAAAAACCGGGAAGCAAAGCGCTTTGACCAGTTACATGAAGATACCATCAATTTCATTCAAGAGGTTGAGCGCGTCACGGGAGCCCCCGTTTCACTCATAGCTACAGGATTCAACGACCGTAGTATTATCGACCGGCGTCGTTGGTAGAGGTGCTGCATGGTCATCCACAGACCAGCCTCTAAATATCCGAAGCTTTATCATATGGCAGATAAGCGTAATTGGGATAACATCTGCCAACACGGCCTCCTCAGCACAACAGCTCTTTTGGACTTATTCGAATACGAAGGCCAAGCCCGTTTTGAGATCGAATCACAACTGCGCCTCAAGACATTTCGTATAACTCATGCAACACATGGAGTAGCATATATCCGGGACCAAGACCCAATGCGGGATAGGCCTGAAGATGGCATATGTCTTGACAAATGCCTGGTTGGAATCACACCCCAGCAGTGGTTTGAATTTCTCAATAAGAAGGTGTTTTTCTGGACCGAGCTCACCGGGCTAAACTATATGCTTGGCGCAAGGCTCTATCGCGACAGAAGCCATTATGTAATTACAGTAGATACTCAATACTTACTCGATCATTACGCAAAGAAGATTTCGCTCTCGTCTCTAAACTCTGGAAGTCTATATGGCCGCAACGGGCGAGAACCACGGTCCTTGGATACGTTTAAACCCATAAGCCAATACACCCGAATGCCGTGGGTAACTGAACTAGCCGTAGACTACAGCGTACCCGACATTATGGGACTAATAGTTTCCGTTGATGAGTGCATCAGTCAGTGGTGCAATGGAAGAAAAGCCTGCAAAGTACTTAAGCGCATATGGCCAACATAAATTGCGAGCGTTCTTTTTTACAGCCGTTTTCGCCAGGAAGAGGGAGCGGGTCTGCCCCTGACACGTGGCGGAGGTGCAAGCTTTCTTTCAGTAGTGTTCAATTGGCCCTCGGTTAGACAGACGCTCACTTTGTGAAAGTCTCAAAGTTACAGAGTCCAATTGTCTGTCGACTTCTGCGTAAAAGGGCGACATTTCCATTTTCTCCTCCTTTGTCAGTCCTTTATTTCCCTCACTTGTGGATAATTGATTTGCGTCATCTTGTCGCTTTTTCGTATAATGGATAATAGAGGCTATTTAACTTATTAAGAACAATCTCATTGTTTTCTTCTGCAAGGAGCTACCCTATGTGCTTTACAACCGAGACTTGGATCTCTGTTATAGTAGCGATTATTTCGATTGTGCTAAATGTTATACAGTTTCTTCAAAATAAACGCTTCAAGAAAGAAATGGCAGCCCTTGGGGCGGCTTGCGGCAATTACCTACATGTCGCAACCAATGATAAGAGTCAGCGTAATGAACTGCATGCCCGAGCTGAGGGGGTTATTGCATCTCTGTTTGAGGCTCTCGGGAGACTTTCTAAATAAAACTTTTTTATGTACCAATACAAACGAGAACCGTTAAGCGACGATGAAGTCAACCAACTCACCAATGTCTGGGAGACTTTTAAGGAAAAATTTGTTGTCTCGGCTCTCGACTTGCCATAACTTTTTCCCATCCGACGATCCCCTCTGTTGACTAGAGAATTATTTCCTGCTATTTTTAGAACAAACTCAACAATTAACTAATCAATACAAAGGTGTTATATGCTTTTACATTGTCATTGCGAGCGATCAACGGGAGCGTGGCAATCCGACGAAGTCGTTGCGAGGGCATAGCCCGTGGCAATCTCAAGAGTTCCCTCGCTTTGCTCGGGACAAGGCTTCGTCGTTTCACTCCTCGCAATGACACTCTATTTAATGCATTTGTATTAGTCTATTTTTAAAGATGAACATGCAAGGCAAATCCAAGACCAAACTTATTGATGCCTTTTCTGCTCGAACTCGTTTTGGGGAGCTTATAGAGGAGGCAGAAAAGGGAAAGACCCGTTTTTTAGTTAGCAGGCGAGATAAACCCAAGATAGTGATTTTAGGCGTAGAGGACTATTTGAGAAACATCATTAAACAGCCGGAGATATTAACCACCATTCAACTCAGCGCCAAAAAAGCTGGTGTGGATAAGATGAGTGACAAAGAAATTGAAGCTGAAATTGCTGCTTATCGCCGATCCAAATCTAAAAGATAGCATGCCTATATGCTTAAAGTTGGCATAAATAGCGAGGTGAAAACCTATGGATGGAGAAAAAATTCAGTACAACAAAGATGGAGCGCTCATCGTCCCTGATCGGCCGATCATCCCCTATATTCAAGGGGATGGTGTAGGTCCGGATATCTGGAGGGCATCCGTTCGCGTCTTCAATGCTGCTGTTGAAAAGTGCTTTGGAGTCAAAAGGAAGGTTCACTGGCTTGAAGTCTTTGCAGGAGAAAAGGCCTTCCAATCGAAAGGGGAATGGGCTCCAGAGGAGACAATCGAGACGATTCGAGAATATAAGGTTGGTATCAAAGGCCCTCTGACGACCCCGGTGGGAAAAGGGATTCGAAGCATCAATGTGCTATTGAGGCAGAGGCTCGATCTCTATGCCTGTATTCGGCCCGTCAAGTATATCCCAGGGATGCCGAGTCCCGTCAAGAACCCGGAAAAGGTGGATATGGTTGTTTTTCGGGAGAATACCGAGGATGTCTATGCAGGGATTGAATGGAAGGAAGGGTCAAAAGAGGCATTGAGGTTAAGAGAATTTCTTGAGAAAGAGATGGGTGTAAAGATTCGGGAGGATTCTGGGATCGGAATTAAGCCCATCAGCCGTTTTGGAACAAATCGCCTCGTCCGAATGGCCATCCAGTATGCACTCTCGCATGGACGAAAAAGTGTCACATTGGTTCATAAAGGAAACATTATGAAATTTACCGAAGGTGCGTTCAGGGATTGGGGATACGAGGTTGCCAAGGAGGAGTTCGGAGATCGAGTTCTTTTGGAAGGCGAATTAGGTGAGGAGGGAAAGATGAATATTCCTGTAGGGAAGATCGTTTTCAAAGACCGGATTGCAGATGCGATGTTTCAACAAATCCTCTTAAGGCCTGAAGAATATGATGTATTGGCCATGCCCAATCTCAATGGAGACTACATGTCCGATGCACTGGCTGCCCAGGTGGGAGGCTTAGGCATGGCACCTGGAGGGAACATTGGGGATCAGGCCGCTGTCTTCGAGGCCACCCATGGAACAGCGCCCAAGTATGCCAATCAGGATCTGATCAATCCCGGCTCCCTCATCCTCTCTGGAGCGATGATGTTCGACTACCTGGGCTGGAGTGAAGTGGGACAAAGGATCACAAAGGCCATGGAAAAGACCATTGCACAAAAAACCGTCACCTACGATCTTGCGCGTCAGATGGAGGGGGCTAAGAAAGTCAAATGTTCTGAATTCGCCTCTGCTATTACAGAAAATCTTTAGGGATCTTTTGAATTTCTTAAGAGACCTCATCGAAAACCTTTGACAACCTCTATGTTTTTAATCTATAAATAAGTGAAAGAAATTTCACAAACAAATCACTTCCCCTTTACCATCCCCCTTAAGAAATGGTAAAAAGGGGAGACGTTCGTGGTCGAATATCTCATGGTAGAGACAAAGAAAAAAAAGGAAGAACCGAGGATCGATATTTTTAAGGCCTGGTGCAAGGGGTGCGGAATTTGTGTCGCTTTCTGTCCAACAGGTGTCTTGGCCAAAGATGAAGCGGGTTATCCTTATGTGAAGGATATCGAGAAATGTATCAATTGCGGATGGTGCGAGATCCGATGTCCGGATTTTGCGATTACGGTGGAGAAAAAGATCAAGGAAAAGAAGAGGGTAGAGGAAAAGAGTGAAGAAGCGGAATCTGAAAGAAGTCTTGCTTCAGGGTAATGAGGCAGTGGTGGAGGGAGCCCTCCGGGCTGGTTGCCGATTCTTTGCGGGTTATCCCATTACCCCGGCGACGGAGATTTCTGAGCTCTTATCGGTTAGACTGCCTCAAGTGGATGGGACTTTCATTCAGATGGAGGATGAGATCGCCAGCATGGGTGCGGTGATCGGTGCCTCTCTGGCAGGGGCGAAGTCGATGACAGCCACCAGTGGACCAGGATTTTCCCTGATGCAGGAAAATTTGGGCTTTGCGGTCATTGCGGAAGTTCCCTGCGTCATTGTCAATGTGATGCGAGGAGGGCCAAGCACAGGACTCCCTACTTTTCCCTCTCAGAGCGATGTGATGCAGGCCCGATGGGGAACCCATGGAGATCATCCCATCATCGTCCTCTCTGCCTCTACGGTTCGGGAATGTTATGACATTACCATCAAGGCTTTCAATTTATCTGAGAAATTTCGAAACCCGGTGATTGTTTTAATTGACGAAGTGGTTGCGCACATGCGTGAGAAGATGGTTCTGTCCGATAGGGAAGAAGTTGAGATTTTCGATCGGATCAAACCTACGGTGCCACCCGAGTGGTACATCCCCTATGAGGATACCCCAAGAGGAGTTCCGGCCATGGCCAACTTTGGGGAAGGTTATCGATACCACGTTACCGGCCTGACCCACGATATTCGGGGTTTTCCTACTTCGAGACCGGATGAGATCGGGCCTTTTATTGCCAGACTCTTTCGAAAAATCGACCAACATTTCTCAGAAATTCAGATGGCTGAATATTTCCAGATAGAGGATGCCGAGATGACGATCATTGCCTATGGCTGTGTCGCCCGATCGGCGAAGAGAGCGGTCCAGGAGGCCAGGGAGAAGGGGATCAAAGTGGGGCTTCTCAAACTGACCACCCTATGGCCCTTTATGCGGTCTGCGGTGGAGAAGGTGCTTCAAACCTCGAGGGTCTTGATCGTACCTGAAATGAATATGGGGCAGATCTCTCGGGAAGTGAAGCGGGTGAATCGAGATATCGCAAAGGTTTTCACCCTCAACAAAGTGGATGGGACGATCATCACCCCTCAAGAGATATTGAATCGAATCATGGAGGTATCCTGATGTCGGAGATCACCAAGTTGATCCATAAATATCTTCGACATGACAAGAAATTTCCGCACGTCTGGTGTCCAGGCTGCGGGATCGGAATCATGTTGGGCGCCCTTATCCGGGCCATCGATCGGATCGGTTATGAGAAGGACGAGATCGTCTTGGTCTCTGGGATTGGATGTTCAGGAAGGCTTCCGGTCTATGTGGACTTCAATACCCTTCATACGACTCATGGCCGTGCCCTGGTCTTTGCTACCGGGGTGAAGCTGGCCAAGCCCAGCCTCAAGGTGATTGTGATCATGGGCGATGGCGATGCCGTGGCGATCGGAGGGAATCACTTCATTCACGCGGCCCGAAGGAACATCGATCTCACCGCCATCATTCTCAATAACAGCATTTACGGAATGACAGGTGGGCAATACTCCCCAACGACACCTTATGGAATGAGATCCACGACCACTGTCTACTCCAATATCGAACAGGACTTCAAAATCTCAGAGTTGGCAGTGACGGCAGGAGCCGTCTTTGTCGGAAGGGGAACGGTTTATCATGCCAAACTCTTAGACAGCCTGATGGAGAAGGCGTTTCTAAAAAAGGGATTTTCAGTCGTGGAGGTCATTGCTCACTGCCATACCCAGTATGGAAGGCAGAACCGTTTGGGTACGGCTGTGGAGATGATGGAGTGGCAACGGGATCATGCCGTGCCTGTGGAGAAGGCCCTTAAGATGAAGTCGGAGGAGTTTAAGGATAAGATCCTGATCGGTGTGTTGGTAGATAAAGAACTTCCGGTTTATCAGGATGAGTACGAAAAGGTTCGGGAACGAGCCAAAAGTGGAGCGGGGAGATGAAAGAACGATAAACGATAAAGATAAGTTCATAGTTCATCGTTCATGGTTCATAGTCTGAAGGAGTTCAGATGGGATTTCGCTACGAAATGAGGTTGAGTGGTTCAGGAGGGCAGGGGTTGATCCTGATGGGGATTATTTTAGCGGAGGCGGTTGGAATTTATGATGGGAGATATGTTGCACAGACTCAGAGTTATGGGCCAGAGGCCAGAGGAGGTTCGAGCAAGTCAGAAGTGATCGTGAGCGATGAGGAGATCGACTATCCCAAGGCCATGAAGCTCGATCTCCTTTTGGCCATGAACCAAAGATCGTGTGATGATTTTTATCAAGACCTCAAGCCGGAGGGGCTCCTCATCGTCGATTCTACCTTTGTCACCCAGATTCCCACTTCGAAAGTCTTCCAGATCCCATTTACTCGAATGGCCCGAGAGAAGTTCAAAAGAGAAGTGGTAGCCAACATCATCGCCTTGGGAGCTCTCACCCAATTAACTCCGATTGTCTCTCCAAAAGCTATGGAATCTGCTGTCCTGGCACGTGTGCCCAAAGGCACGGAAAAATTGAATCAAGATGCCTTAAAGGCGGGGATAGCGGCTGCCAAACAGGCCAAGAGAGAATGGATGAAAACGGGGGTGCCTCCAGAAATCCCCAAAGAAGACCTGTTGGATTCGTATTAAACGTTATGATCGTTTAGACCGTTAATATCGTTGAACGATCAAAACGGACTAAACGGACTCAACGATCCAAACGATTTCTCAATGAGAAGAAACTCTATTGTCTACTCCGTGACCAGATGGATTGCCTATGTCGTTTTTTCCATCTTTTATCGGATTGAGACTGAGAAAGAGGAGGCTCTTCCCGATCAGGGGCCTGTGATCATTCTCCCCAAGCACCAATACTGGACCGATATTCCTATGATCAGCCTTGTCATCAAACCACTGCTTCACTTTGTGGCCAAGAAGGAACTTTTTGAATATCCACTGGTTCGAAATTACCTTTCCCTCTTGGGAGGCATTCCTGTGGATCGTCAACAAACCATCCGCACCTTAAACTCTTTCAGATCTCTCCTTTCTTTATTGAGAGCCGGCGAGAAGATCGTCATCTTTCCAGAAGGAACTTATTTTCGAGATGGAGTGGGATCAGGTAAAAGCCGGCTGCTTCAGATGATCTTAAGTTTCCAAGCCGAATTGAAATACAGAATCCCTTTTGTCCCTGTAGGCATTCGATATGGAGAGAGAGTGGGATGGAGAAGGCGAGTAGAGATACGAATTGGTCATCCCCTCTTTGCTGAGAAGGAATCTGATGCTATCTCCCTCATCCATCGAGTGATGGAAGAGATCGGTCGTTTGTGTCAGCTACCGCGTTGTTCATAATGAATTGCGGAATGCGGATTGCGGAGTTCGGAATTAATTTTGGTGTTTTTGTCTTTTCATTCCGCATTCTGCATTCCGAAATCCGAATTTGAAGATAAGGAGGTCACAATGCCGAGACGTGAAAGGGATTGGGAAATAGCGAGGAGGAGAAAAAGGAAAAAAGAGAGCAGGAAACTTCGGGCCAAAGGTCTTTTGGGACCGCCTCCAGAGAGCATGAAAGGGAGTGAAAAGAAAAAGCCAGAAAAGGCAGTCAAGAAAGAAGCTCCCAAAGAGACACCCAAGCCAGAGGTACCTACAGAAGGGAAAGAACCATCAACTCCAGAAGGCTAATTTAAAAACAAAAGTTCAAATGTCAAAATCCAAATGTCAAATGAATGTCAAATGACAAAATTTTAAAAATTTCCTCATTTGGTCATTTGGCCTTTGAGTTTCATTTGAACTTTGAACTTTGGAATTTGACATTGAGTTCCGTCATTCGGATTATTTGGTTCTCATCGGTATAAAATACCATGTTCCCTTCTTCATCTGTTTAATCTCTCGGACCAATTGGGCGAAATCTTCTTCTCGGTTAACGAAATCGATCTCGCTTGTATTGACCACCAGAAGGGGAGTGTGATCATAGTGAAAGAAAAAATAATTGTAGGCTTCCGTCAACATCTTAAGATATTCTAAATCCATCTCCTTCTCATAAGGAATATTTCTCGACTTGATCCGATGAAGTAATACCTCTGGTTTTGCCTGCAAGTAGATCACTAAGTCTGGAGAGGGGATCTGTCCGTGGAGGAGGTGGAAGATCTGCTCGTACAAGGCAAGCTCATGGTCATCTAAATTCAAGGAAGCGAATATCCGGTCTTTGGCAAAGAGGTAGTCACAAAGGGTGACTTGGTTGAACAGATCGAGTTGGGCAATCTCCTTCTGCTGTTGGAAACGGTTCAGTAAAAAGAAGATCTGGGTTTGAAAGGCATATTTTTTACGATCTTGATAGAAATGGGGAAGAAAAGGGTTCTCCTCAGATTTTTCTAAGATACATCGGGCATTGAACTCCTTTGCCAAAAGCTTTGTCAGACTCGTTTTGCCAACGCCAATTGGGCCCTCTATCACGATATACCGAAACATAACTCCTCACACATTCCAAATCCCCCCATCCCCCCTTTACTAAAGGGGGGTGAGGGGGGATTATGGCATCGTGAATCGTTTTCGTCCATTTTATATTTATGCCAAGCATTAACACATCACCCTATAAATTTCTATAAAAATCTTTTATTTGTCAACTGTTTTTCTCGAGAGCTCTGAAAAACTACTTTGGGCTCTCTGATTACGCAGATTTCAAAAAATGATTGCACAGATTTTGAGATTTCTGGATTTTTTCAAAAATCTCATGCAGTCGAAAGGGTTGACTTTTTGTAAAATATCGGGATAAATGTCCTTTAGATAACTTTACATGACGGAGCGTCACCCGCGCCGCATGAAAATCCCCCCCACCCAGCCCCTCCCCCTCGAGGGGGAAGGTGGGGGGGGAAAAATTATTTTCTAAGAAATTCGTATTCAATTGAAAAGTCAAAGTATCAGGAGGGACTGACATGTTAAAGAATAGACAGGTTGGTTTAGTTGGAACGGGGAATATGGGAGAAGCCTTGATTCATGGGCTCTTACATGGTCATCTTTGTCGACCGGACCAAATCTTGTGTTCCGATGTGCGCCCTGAAAGACTGAAGGCAATACGAGAAAAGTACGGGGTGAAAGGAACCTCTCATAATACAGAGGTGGTGAAGCAATCCGACATTATCATCCTGGCCGTGAAGCCTCAGATCATGAAACAAGTGGTGGACGAGATTGCGAAATATCTCGATCTCTCAAAGTTGATTATCTCCATTGCTGCGGGGGTTCCATTGGAGGCAATTGAATCCTGTGCTAAAAAGGAACTTAAACTGATACGAGTCATGCCGAACATCTGTGTCTCTGTCCGCGAAGGCGTCTCGGCCATTGCAGGAGGAAAGCATACCCAAAGGGAAGATTTGATGTTGGCCAAGACGATCTTCGATTCAGTTGGGAAATCATTATTCATCGAAGAGTACCTTCTCGACGCAGTAACAGGGTTAAGCGGAAGTGGACCTGCTTATATCTTCCTCATCATCGATGCCTTAGCGGATGCAGGGGTAAAGGTAGGATTATCAAGAGATGATACGCTTATTCTTGCTTCTCAAACAGTTCTGGGTGCAGCCAAGATGTTGATCGAGACGGGCGAACATCCAGGAAAGCTGAAAGATTTGGTGACCTCTCCTGGAGGGACAGCGATTGCAGGGCTTCACACATTAGAAGAAGGTGGGCTGAGGACGACACTGATTAATGCTGTTGAGGTGGCAACCGAGAGGTCTAAGGTTTTGGGTGAGATGATGAAAAACAACCTGACCAACAGCTAATATTTAATATTTTAGGGAAGAGTCATTTGCATAATTCCTTTTAAAAAAGGTATGGATATGGTTGCTGATCAGATGTCAATAAACCAATCAATGGAGGTACGTCGCAAACGAGTTAAAGAGGCACTGGAGAGAACTAAGTTAGATGCATTGGTAGCGGCAGCTCCTGAAAACGCCGTGTACTTATCTGGGGCTTACAATCCAGTCAGAAAACTCCTTCCTGAGAGACCTGCTATTGTTCTATGGCCAAGAGAGAACGATCCGATATTGATCGCAGCAGCCGTAGAGGAGATATTCTTAAAGGAACGGTCCTCTATTTCAAATCTCTGGTTGTACAAGGGCGAAACCGAAGCGGCGGTATCGATCCTTTGCGAAGCTCTTGGCAAGAAGCGACTCACGAAGGCAAGAATTGGGATTGATCTGGAAGGCATATCTGCTCATTTCTTTCGCGAACTTTGTCAAAGGGCGCCATACGTGGAGTTTGAGGATTCTACCAATTTGTTTTCTGAGCTACGCGGATTAAAGAGTGCTGAGGAGGTTCAAATCTTGCGTCATGCAGCTCAATCCACTGACTATGCCGAATGGACAGCGCTGGAGGCATTCCAATACGGCTGGACTGAAACTGAGCTCGGACTTCATCTCCGTCAAGCATTGATAAGCCAGGGCGCCGAAACTATTGCGTTCCTTTTACTTGGTGGGGGTATCCGAGGTGTTGCTGCTCACGCCACTCCATCTAATACAGTACTGGTTCCTGGAGAGATCGTTCGATTGGATATGGGAGGATTCTTTGATGGGTGGGCCTCCGATCTCGCCAAAACAGCTTGTGTCATTGAGCCTTCCCAACGGCAAGGGCATGTCTACCAGACGCTTCGCAACATTTTAAATGACCATATTGCTCGAATCCGCCCTGGAAAAACAGCAGGCGACCTCTTCGAGGCAGTCGCCTCTGACTTTCAACGTGCCAACTTGAATTTCAACGCACCGCATGTGGGGCATGGTATAGGGCTTAGTGTTCACGAATGGCCGATCCTATCTCCTGGGAATCTAACTCCTATTCGCTCTGGTATGGTTATTTGTGCGGAACTGATCTACGTTGACGGTACCATCTTGAAGAATTGGTGCTCGTTCGAGAGAAGGAGACTGAAGTGATCTCCCGAAGCCGCCCTTTACAGGAGGAGATTCCTGTCATTGGGTAATGCTGTGATGATTCGCCTACCTAAACACCTTACCCAACCCTTTCCCATCATATAGGAAACTCCCCCATCAAATATATTGGTGGTCTTAAATTGACATAAAAGTTAATTTCATGCTATCTTCCACTCTAATAAAAGAAATTCTTATCGTCTCATGGAAAGGAGGAAAATTATGAAAATGATGTTTCTTCTAATTTTGTTAGGTGTTCTTATCATTCCACTCATGGCTTCTAATCCTGCTATGGCAGCCAGTGACAAGAAAATCAGTCTTGGCCTAAGCTACCAGGCCGCGCCCTCCGCAAGTGACCCATGGCACCATATGGGTCTCAAATGGCAGTCCTTGCTGAAAGAGAAAACCGGCGGAAGAATCGAACTTCAACTCTTTGGGGGTGGGCAGCTCAGCGGCGGCAACCAGCAGAAAGAGATCGAACTCGTTCAATCCGGAGTCATTCAAGTTTCGATACTACCCACCGTTACCCTTAGCGTCATAGACCCGCGATTCCTTATCGTTGGACTACCGTGGATTGTCCCTACAAAGGTAGCCGCTGACAAGTTGATGGATGGGCCAATCGCTCAAGAGACCATGACCTGGCTTAGGGCCAAGCAGTTGGAGCCGATTGCTGTTGCCTCAAACGGTTTTCGCCAGCTTGCGAATCGGAAGCACCGGGTGGCGAAACCAGAGGATCTGCAGGGTTTGAAGTTGCGAGTTCCGGGCAGCAAGATGCTGGTGGAGGCGTGGAAGGCACTGGGGGCGCAGCCAGTGGTGGTCAATTTCGCAGAGCTTTACACGGCACTTCAACAGGGAACGGTCGATGCAGAAGAGCTGCCATGGGTATATAAATTTAGCACCAAATTCTACGAGGTGGAAAAATACGGGACGGAACTCAACTACTCTTTTGACCTCATCTACATTCTTTTCAACCCGGCATTGTGGCGCAGCTTCTCGCCTGCGGATCAGGAGATTCTTCGCTCAACAGCGCAACAGGCCGCAAAGGATGAACGCGAATTCCTTGAAAAGTCCAACCAAGAAGTCATCGGGAAGCTTAAGGCCAACGGCATGGAGATCGTGATCCTCAATCCGGAACAGCTGGCCGCCTTCCAGGCGAAGATGCCACCTGTTTATACACAATTCGCACCGACTATTGGTCAGGAATTAATCGATCGATTCCGTAAGGGACTGTAATGGAGGCAAATCGGAGGTTGAGCTTAGAGGAGTACCTGCTGGCCATTCTCCTCATGCTGATGGTAGCGCTAAATTTTGCAGGGATACTCTGTCGATATTGGCTCCACCTCTCATTGTCTTGGATCGAGGAAATCCAGCTAGGACTCTTCGTATGGGTCGTATTCCTTGCTGCGGGACTCACCGTTATACGCAATATCCACCTGGGTTTCTCAGCTCTTGTCGATCGACTCCCATCCCGCCTCCAAGTGGCTTTCCAGGTTGCTGGGCGTTTGTTCTTTCTATTCTTCTTTGCCTTGCTTGCCTGGTTTGGGTCACGTATGGTGCTGAATGAGATCATCAGCGACCAGCGAACACCAGCTTTAGGATGGCCGGAATGGATGATCGGTGCTGCCGTCCCTGTTGGGGCGGCAGTCGCCGTGGTTCGGATTATCCAGTGGTTTGTCCACCGAGGGAGGGCATAGATGGAGACCATTTTTCTCTTCGGACTGGCCCTCCTCTTTCTTGCCTTCAATATCCCGATCGCGGTTGCCTTAGGAGTAGCTGCGATCACAACGGTCTGGGTCTTTGGAATCGTCCCTCTTGATCTGGTCCCAAGCCTCGCATACGCAACGGTTTCAAAATTTACGATCCTTGCAGTCCCTTACTTCATTGCCGCAGGCTATCTCATGGAACGCTCAGGGATTGCTGCTCGTCTCATCCGGATGGCCGGGCTGTTAGTAGGAGATCTGTCCGGGGGCCTCGCTTATGTAACGATTGTCGTCTCAATTTTTCTCGGAGGAATCTCTGGCTCCGGGACAGCTGACACAGCCGCCCTTGGCGCTATCCTTATCCCTGCCATGGTCAATGCTCGATATAATAAGGAGTTCGCGGCAGCATTGGTCGCATGCGGGGGAAGTATTGGCATTATTATTCCTCCCAGTATTATATACGTGCTTTATGGCAGCACTACCGGAGCCTCCATTGGAACGCTCTTCATAGCTGGAATTATACCGGGGATTTTGATCGGGCTTTCTTTGGCACTCCCAAGCTATTTTAGCACTCGTCACATCAAGAGCCCTGGATGGCAACGGGGTTCACTGACTCAATTACTGACCGCAACGCGCGATGCATCGTGGGGTCTGATTGCTCCTATCATCATTCTCGGTGGTATCTACGGAGGCATTTTCACGCCAACAGAAGCAGCGGGTTTTGTAGTTGTTTACGCCCTGGTGGTTGGCACGGTCATTTACCGGGATCTACCCCTGCGAACCCTTCCACGCTTCTTCGCTGACAGTGCTCTCATCACGAGTATGGCACTCGTCATTGTGATTGGTGCCAGTCTCTTCTCCTGGGTCATCACTCGTCTCGGAGTCTCAGCGGAGATCACCCGTGCCATCACAGTCTGGTCCTCAAATCCAATAGTCATCGTTTTCATCATAAATGGAATTTTGTTGATCGCCGGCATGTTTCTCGATGCTGTTTCGATCACCTTTATATTCGTTCCCCTCTTTCTGCCTCTGCTCCAGACGTTTCACATCGACCTGATTTGGTTTGGCATCTTGTTCACGGTCAACATGGCCATCGGCCAAGTCACACCCCCTGTCGGCATAAACCTATACATCGCAACGGGTATCGCAGAAGTTCGTTTCACAGGGGCCGCCCGGGCAGTGGTGCCGATGCTTATAGGAGAAACCGTCGTATTAGTGTTGTTGATCCTTTTCCCAGAGCTCTCACTCTGGTTACCCAATGTCATAGGAATGCGCTAATCCGGGGGAGAGGCGATGCTGAAATATGTCCAGTGTGGAATGCTTTTTGAGGGAAGGAAAGAAGAACCCGCCTACAAGGTAACTCTTGTCGTCGAGGGAGAACGGGTGCGCGAAGTCGAGCCGGGCTGGCAAGGATCCGACAATAAGCCGGACACGGAGGTGGTCGATTTCAGAAACTTTTCAATCCTACCAGGCCTTATCGATGGGCACGATCACCTTGACATTGACATGGGAGACGGCGAACCTGAAGCCATGCAGGATCCTCAATGGCGTGCCATCAAGGGCATCAAGAACGCGCGGGCAATGCTGGCTTCCGGTATTACAACGCTGCGGAGCGCCGGAGAGAAGCACTACCTTGGCCATCATCTCCGTCGGGCGATCGAGACAGGTTGGGTCCCAGGTCCTCGATTAATTCTCTCAGGCCTTCCGATTTGCTCCACCGGTGGTCATGGCTGGTTTCTGGGGATAGAAGCCGATGGGCCGGAAGCGGTTCGAACCGCTGTGCGAGAAAATATTAAGACCGGAGTGGATATGATAAAGATGATCATCACCGGTGGAGTTACCACTCCTGGCAGCACGTTGGTTCGCACATGTTTTACGGAGGCGGAGATCCGAGCCGCTGTCGAAGAAGCGCATCTGGCAGGTCGGCGCATAGGTGTCCACTGTTACGGTGGACCAGCAGCTACCTGGGCTATCGAGGCCGGGGTAGATATCATTGAACACGGCACCTTTCTTACTGACGAACAACTCGACGGTATGGTTCGTCATGGAACTTTTCTGGTTTCAACATCGAGTGTGATGCGTGCAGCAGCAGAGGCCCCGCATGTCGTACCCTTCATGCGCAAACGCTTCAGACAGGTAAGCGAGGAATATGTGGGAATGCTCCGGAGGGCTAAGTTGCGGGGCATTCGACTCGCAGTGGGCTGCGATACCCACCATGCTTCCATCGTTGAAGAGATTGAAACCTTGATCGAAGCAGGCTACAATCCAATTGAAGGAATCAAAGCTGCAACAATAGGGAGTGCTGAACTTTGTGGGAAGGAGAATGAATTAGGGACCTTGGAGCCGGGCAAGTTTGCCGACTTTATTGCCGTTGAGGGCGATCTTATGGAGTCGCCGGCCATGGCACTGCGTAAAGTGCGGGCAGTATTTAAAGGAGGTGTTCAACAAAACATCTGAAGAATTGTGTATTAATATCAGTAGGCAGATCCAAGAAATGACATTAACAAAAGTCTCGGGTAATTTTCTTGATTTAAACTCACTAAATTCATCTTAATAATACTTTTGGACCTACCTACATCCTTTTCGTCATCGATGCTTTGGCAGATATAGAGGTGAAGGTGGGACTGTCACGGAGCGATTCATTGATCCTCGCCCCTCAAACCGTACTCGGTGCAGCCAAGATGTTGATCGAGACGGGCGAACATCCAGGAAAGCTGAAAGATTTGGTGACCTCTCCTGGAGGGACAGCCATTGCAGGGCTTCACACATTAGAAGAGGGTGGGCTGAGGACGACACTGATTAATGCTGTGGAAGTGGCGACCCAAAGGTCTAAGGTTTTGGGTGAGATGATGAAGAACAACCTGGGAAAGGATTAATTTAGCATTCTGATATTTGAGTTATCTTGATGGTATAAGAAAATATGACAAGCCGCACCTTTGACAAACGAACCTTTGATATCATCATTGTGGGCGGTGGTGTGATGGGGGCGAGCACTGCCTACAACCTGGC
>Ga0256868_10000538_pt1 | contig 22066 bp, 21 predicted proteins | sample RVTome_13_FD_187341 | JGI IMG/M metagenome (GOLD analysis project Ga0256868, IMG submission 187341) | Soil microbial communities from uranium-contaminated site in the Upper Colorado River Basin, Wyoming, United States - RVT92D227 HiSeq ...
TTTATATATTCCAGGTTCTAATTATATTTTATATTTTTATTTATTCAAAACTTAAGCAAATAAAAAATGGCACCTCCGTGCCATTTTTATATTTTTTTATCAGTTAAATAAATAGTTATTTGCTGTCTTTTATAGGATAAATTATTATTCTCCTGTTTGGTTCATCATATATGCTCCTCGTAGTTACATTTTTAAACTCCGAAAGCACATTATGGATTATTTTTCTCTCATATGCACCCATTGGTTTTAAGGCTATTTTTCTTCCTTCGTTTATCGCCTTTTTTGCCATATAAATCGCTGTTTTTTTTATCTTTTCAATTCTTTTTTTCCTGTAATCCTTTATGTCTATAGTTACTTTTCTGTCAACCAGTTTTTTTCTTCTGCTAATTAAATTTATAATATATTCAAGCGCCTGCATATTTTTGCCGTCTCTGCCTATAGCAATTCCTAAATCCTCTCCATGTACTGATAACTTTAATTCTTTTGAGTCCATATCAATTTTTACTTCTTCTCCCAGGCATATTAGCTCTATTGATTTTTTCAAAATTCTTTTTATTTTTTCCAGACCACCGGCCTCTTTATCAAAATCCCTTTCTTTTCCCTTAGGACCATTTTCTATTAATATATTCCTTTTTTGCTCCTTTTCCAGTGACTCAACATATGAATCTACGGCATTTTTTATGCTTTTATCTTCAGTCATCCAGCTACCTCCTGGAGTAAAAGTTTTATTTTTTCCTTTTTCTCTTTTTCTTTATTTTCTTTCTTATTAACTTCTTTTCTTCTTTGCTTAACTCCTGCTCTCCTTCAAGACTTTCCTTTTTTTGGCTTAATTCTTCCTTTACCTTTTCCTTTGTAACAATTTTATTTACTACCCACTGCTGACCAATAGACCAGATATTTGTGGTTACCCAATACACTAATATACCCGATGGGAACTGAAAGGATATAATCCCAAAAAATACTGGCATTAAATACATGATTTTTGATTGCTTGGGGTCCGTTGTGGTCATTCTCGTAGATATAAACATTGTCGCAACCATCAGTATAACCAGAATGTAATAAGGATCTCTTTCGTTTAAATTCATCCATAAAAAATTATAATTATGATTAGCAGCTCCGGTTAAGTTAAAATCTGCAGTAGATAGAAATCCCGCTAGCCCTGTTTTTATACCATTTGTAACGCCATTTATAGTAAAACTCCCCAGAATATTTGTTACAATTTCAGAAGGGCTTCTTAGTGCCTGGAATAAGGCAAAAAACACAGGCATTTGAAATATCAGCGGCAGGCATCCCGCAAGGGGATTAACGTTATTCCTTTTATAAAATTCCATAGTTTCTTGCTGTAATTTCTGTTTGTCATCTTTGTATTTTTTCTGCAGCTCTTTTAGTTCCGGCTGAAGCTTTTGCATCTTGGCCATTGATTTAGTCTGACTTATGGTAAGGGGAATCAATATTATTCTTACAATAATGGTAAGCAGTATTATTACAATTCCATAGTTTGCAATAACATTTTGATATAAAAATATTACTATGTGCTCTAAAAAACTCTGTATTGGTCTTAATAATTGAAATAGTTGAGTCAATTTACTTAAACCTTTCCGATTTCTACTTTACAGGATCATACCCGCCTTTATTTAAGGGATTACACCTTAAAATCCTATATATAGATTTAATACTACCTTTTAATACACCATACTTATTTATTGCTCCCATTGCATATTCGGAGCAGGTAGGGTAGAACCTGCAGCTATTTGGCAGTATAGGTGAAATATATTTTTTATAGGCCTTAACTAAAAATATCAGTATTTTTTTCACAGTTAAAAAATTAATCAATTATTATTTATAATTACTCGGTGAGAAATAAGATAAAATTGCCTTCAAGTATTTTCTTTATCTCCCATAAATCAATACTTACAATTTCTTTCTTCACTATAAATAAAATATCTAAATTATGGATAATTTCTATATTAACTTTTCTTAAAGCTTCTTTTAAAACTCTTTTAATCTTATTTCTTAAAACAGCTCCGCCTATTTTTTTACTTATCCCAAAACCGATTCTTACCAGACCATTGCATTCAGCTTTTTTAAGTATATATATTATTAAATATTTATCCTTTTTGCATGTACCTTCTTTTATTATTCTTGAAAAATCACTTCTTCTTTTAAGTATTTCAAACTTTATTTTAATCTTTCCCTTTACTCTTTAAGCTGAAAGTTTTTTCCTTCCTTTTTTTCTTCTGTTCGCAATTACAACTCTGCCTGATTTGGTTTCCATCCTCGTCCGAAAACCGTGAATCTTTTTTCTTTTTCTTGTATTTGGTTGAAATGTCCTTTTCATTTTTAACCTAACCTATATATTATTGTTTCCAGTTAAGTAGTAGATTATACATTTTAATTTCACTAATATCAAGGTTACTAAACTTATGGTTCTGCGTACTTTTTTCCATATTATTTACAGTATATTACCTGTTATTTGTTCAAACACTTGTTCTGCTGAAAATACCTTTTGACAAACTAATTTTTTTCTTCTTCTCCTATGGTGCAATTTCTTAAAATCTTCTCAAAATTTAAAAAGTTTTTCCACACCTGTTGAAAAAACTGTTGAAAATTTAAAAAACAGCACTATATTATATGTCAAAATATTTTAACAACTTCAGTTTATTATCCAATCTAGTAGCTTTTTTTCGGCTAAAATATTATTATTAATCTGTTGAAAACCCAAAGCTCGTGGAAAGAAAATGAAAAGTAAATTTTTTATTTAAAATTTTCATTCATTATTAAAAACTAATTAATAGTAAAGTCAACTTTTATCATGTCTGATGACAATATTAAATTAAATAATAGTGCTAATTCAGTACATCCCAAAGAAAACACTTTAAATATACCGGTAAGAATTGCTGTTTATGACAATATGCGAAGCATACCAAGGATAGTTGACCTTAATTTTAAGGATATAAATAATTTCATAAATGAAACACCTCAAAAAATCTATAACATGTCCCATGAAATCGGTGGAAAGATTCCCTATACAATAATAAAAGAGATAATAGAGAACCTCATACATGCAGACTTCAAAGAAGTGGTGATTACCATTCTTGACAGCGGAAACCATGTAATTGTATCGGATCAGGGCCCGGGAATTGAGGATAAGGAAAAAGCTTTCCTTCCCGGATATACTTCCGCTACAAGTAAAATGAAGGAGTATATCAGGGGAGTTGGTTCCGGTTTCCCGATAGTAAAAGAGACTATCACTTTTTCCGGAGGTTCTATTGATGTAAAAGATAATATAAAAAGGGGAACAGTTATATCCTTAAAATTAGAGCCTCTTGAAAAGAGTGAAAAAGTTCAAGATACAGGCACCCAATTATCAACAGAGCTACCCTCTGAAAGTGAGGGTGGAGATAAAACTCAAACTATCAGCGTTTATAAATTTAACGACATGATACTATCAGACAGACAAAGGAAAATCCTTTTTGTAATATTAGAATTAGAAGAAGCAGGACCATCAACAATAGCTAAAGAGCTGGGTTTCAGTCTCTCAACTTCATACCGGGAGTTAATTTATTTAGAAAAAAACAAACTTCTAATATCAAGCAGCAACAGTAAAAGAAAATTATCTAAAAAAGGCATAAAATACCTTGAATATTATTCAAATAATATTTAATATTAGAGTATTATGTCAGATCTACAAAACATCTGGAAAAATACTCTCGAAGATATTAAAAACAAAATCAATCTTCCTACATACAAGGCCTGGTTTGAACATATAACACCACTGTCTTTAAAAAAAAACTGTTTAACTGTTTCAGTCGGCAGTTCCTTTGCCAAAGAATGGCTTGAGTCCAGATATTTAAATCTTCTGTCCGAATCAATAAAAAAAGTTATCAACAACTCATGCAAAATAAAAATTGTTTCTACTCCGGGAATCTCTGAAAATACAGTAGAGCATTATAATGAATATGTCGATGAAAACACTGAAAACAGAAGCGACACCATTAAAAAAATTCAGAATTCTACATTTAACACAAAATACACTTTTGATACATTTATTGTTGGAAGCAGTAACAGATTCGCCTGTACGGCTTCCCTTGCAGTTAGTGAGAAACCGGGCAAGGCATATAACCCTTTATTTATTTATGGTGGGGTGGGGCTTGGCAAGACACACCTGCTGCATGCAATTGGACAATATACAATGCAATTGCATCCTGATAAAACCATAAAATATGTTTCAGCCGAAAGATTTCTAAACGATTTTATCAATGCCCTGAGATATAAAAATATCTTTGCCTTTAAAGAGAGTTATAGAAACAATGATATTTTGCTTGTCGATGACATTCATTTCCTTGAAGACAAGGAAGCCAGCCAGGAAGAGTTCTTTCATACATTTAATGCTTTGCATGACACTAACCGCCAGATTGTCCTTTCAAGTGACAGGGCACCTAAAAATATTTCCACCCTGGAAGAAAGACTAAAGTCCAGATTTGAGTGGGGGCTGGTGACTGACATAAAGCCGCCTGATCTTGAGACCAGGCTGGCAATATTAAAAAAATATTCCGAAAGAGAAAAAATTTCAGTCTCTGATGACATACTAAACCTGATAGCCGAAAAAATAACTTCCAATATTAGAGAACTGGAAGGATCCCTTACCCGGGTAGTTGCGTTTGCCTCTTTTACGGAATCAAAACCGGATTTAAACATAGCCAAGAATATTCTTAAAGATATTCTTCCTGATGACAGAGAACATAAAACAAGTATTCAAACAATTATAAAAGAAGTATCAAAATATTTCTCAATACCAATTAATGATATTTTAAGCGTTAAAAGAAACAAGTTTATATCACATGCCCGGCAGCTTGCAATGTATCTTTCAAGAGAGCTTACGAGTAGCTCCTTACCAAGGATTGGTAAATCAATTGGAAACCGCGACCACTCTACCGTAATATATGCTGTCTCAAAAGTTTCGGATCTAATTAATACCGACAAGAACGTTTATGTACAGATACAGGAAATTACCAATAAAATAAAAATGTCTTCGGAGTAACCTCCTTGTTTAAAAACTGTTCAATAGTGTCATAAGTTTTAAACAAAAAATTATAATTGTAGTTTAAAAATAAAATAAATTTTCCTTTCTGTTTGTTTCCTTAAAGTTTTGAACAGCTTCTAACTTTTTTATCAACAGGTTTCCTTATCTGTACTGGTGTTGTTTTACCTCTTTTCTTATTCTTTTAACATTTTTAACAGATATTACAACTATTACTAGCTATTTAAATTAAATATTATATATAATAAAATATGTTTATATTTTTAATATCCTTAAAAGAGGTCATAATGAAAATTCAAACAACAAGAACCGGGCTTCTGGACAGAGTGTTATTTGCAAGCAGGGCAATTAGCCCTAAAGTTTCTTCATTTATATTAAACGGGATTATGCTGGATGCTGATGAAGAATTAACTGTTTATAGCACCGATTTAGAGACAAGCATAAAAAGCACAATGAAAGTAAAAATAATTGAAAAAGGGAAGGTAATCGTACCAGCCAGGATTTTTATAAATATTTTAAAAAGCTTAAAAGAGTCAAAAATAGAACTGGAGCTGGATAAATCGACGAATCAGATAAAAATAACCTGTGAAAATGCTTTTTTTACATTAAACACGCTGTCTCTTGAAGAATATCCTTGTTTTCCTGAAATAAAAAAGGAAAATTATTTAAAAATAAACTTGAACAAGTTTAAAAATCTCGTGTCGAAAGCACAGAAAGCGGCATCCATAGACGAAAGCAGGGCAATTCTAACCGGAGTGCTTTTAGAGGTTGAAGAAGGTGTTTTGAGTATGGTGGCAACAGACAGCTATAGGCTTTCTTTGGTAAAGGAAAAAATAGATGCCGGAAGACCGCCAAAAGGAGTGGTGATACCAGCTAAGGTTCTTGACAGCATTGTTAAAAGCGAGTACAAGGACAGTGATATTGAAATAAATATCGAAGAAAATCAGATTAGTTTTTATCTGGAGGGCGACGATAAAAAGAAGGATATAATAGTTTCCAGATTGCTTTCCGGAAAGTTTCCCGAGTATAAGCAGCTTATTCCCCAGAGCTCAAAGCATAATATAATTATAGATAAAGAGAAAATGCTTGATGTAGTGAAAAGGATTTCATCGATATCCCAGGACAATATACCTGTTAAGCTGACTATTGATAAAGGTAGGGTAACCGTGTCCATGAATATTAGGGAAATAGGGAGCTCCAGTGAGGACTTTGAGGTTTCGTATGGGGAGGAAAGATTAGAGATAGCGTTTAATCCGGAATTCTTGATTGACGGAATAAATATGATGGATGAAAAGAATATAATATTATCTATAGAGGAACCGCTTAAACCTATTTTAATAAAGCCGGAGAAAAATAAAGATTTTATTTATTTACTGATGCCCATCAGGGTCTCCTAGCAGCTGAAATAATTAAAATATAAGAACAAAAATAAGACTATGGAAAAAACAATAAGTATAGACCTATGTGTCATCGGAGCAGGAAGGGTTGGAACCACCGTAAGCTACACACTTGCCAAAAAAGGACTGCAGGATATTAGGTTGAAAGCAATATCGTCAAGGTCAATCGATTCACTGGACAGGGCAAAAAAGATTTTAGGAAACCTGGCTTCTGGTGTAATTTTTACAAGAAAAAACCTGGAAGCAGCATCACTTGCGAATTGTATCTTAATATGTACCCCTGATGATACGATAAGTAGAGTTTGTAGCGAGATTTTCGATGGAAGAGTTGGAAATTTTAAAAATTATTATGCAATTCATTTTAGCGGATCTAAATCACTGGAAGTATTAAATTCGGCAAGGGCTGCAGGGGTCGATATTGCATCAATCCATCCATTGAAATCTTTTGCTTCAATAGAGGAAGCCATAAGGTCTTTACCCGGTACGGTATTTGGAGTAACATATTCCAGTTTAAAATCGAAAAGGATTGCTGAATTTCTGGTAAAAAATCTGGGTGGGGAGGTAATTGAGGTAGAGGATAGTAAGAAACCTCTTTACCACGCAGCAGCCTGTGTAGCTTCCAACTATCTGGTTACCCTTATAAATTATGCGGTTTTGATACACAAAAAGATAGGTATAAAACCAGAAGATTCTTTAAAGGGACTTATGGGTCTGGTAGAAGGTACAGTAAGCAATATAAAAAAAATGGGTACAAAAAAGTCACTTACCGGTCCGATAGCCAGAGGGGACGTGGGAACAATTAAAGAGCATATAACGAGCTTTAATAAGTTTTTTTCCAGAGAAGAAATTACTTTGTATAAAATAATGGGCATAGAGACCAGTAAAATCGCATTTCAAAATAAGTGGGTAAAAGAAAGTATTGTAGAGGAGTTAAAGGAAATACTTAAAGAATAAAAGGGGGATATTATGGTTGTAGAAAAAAAAGTGACCACTGTCGCCTTAATAGAAATGAAGAAAAAGAGTGAAAAAATAACAATGCTTACAGCCTATGATTATCTTATGGCATCTCAACTGGACCAGTGCGGCATAGATTTAATTCTTGTTGGCGATTCAGTGGGAAATGTACTGCTGGGATATGAGAATACGATACCGGTTACGATGAATGAAATGATTCACCACTGCCGTGCAGTCAGCAGGGGGGTAAAAAGAGCAATGGTGATTGGTGATATGCCATTTATGTCTTATCAGGCAAGTGTAGAAGAGGCAGTAAGAAATGCCGGTAGGTTTTTAAAAGAAGGTGGTGTTGAAGCAGTGAAACTTGAAGGAGGAAAGGAATTTTTTATAAATATAAAGATGATTGTTGACTCAGGAATACCAGTTATGGGTCATCTGGGACTTACCCCTCAATCAGTTTATAAATTAGGAGGCTACGGGGTTAGGGGCAAGGACAAAGAACAAGCCTTAAAGATGGTAGAGGATGCCAGAGGGCTGGAGGAAGCAGGAGTATTTTCAATTGTACTGGAGAAGGTTCCTGCGAAACTTGCAAAAAAGATAACGCAAGAGATAAATATCCCGACAATAGGAATAGGAGCAGGGGTAGATTGTGACGGACAGGTTCTTGTCACTCATGATATGCTGGGGTATTTTGAAGAATTCAAACCCAAGTTTTCTAAAAGGTATGCTGAATTGGGAAAGGAAATGAAGAGATGTTACAGGAAATACATAGAAGAAGTAAAAAACGGGGAATTCCCTGCAGAAGAACATTCTTATTAAAAACAATTGGTTAAATCCTACTTTTAATACGCTTTTATTACTAAGTATATTGGGTCTGCGGTAATGAAAATAATCAAGAAAATAAATGATTGTAAATCGATAGTAAACTTTCTTAGAAAGAAAGGTTATAAAATAGGATTTGTTCCCACTATGGGTTTTTTACATGAAGGGCATCTGAATCTTATTAGAATGGCAAAGAAGGATTGTGACAAAGTATTTATAAGCATTTTTGTTAATCCGGCACAGTTTGGTCCTGGTGAAGATTATAAAAAATATCCTAGAGATATAAAAAGAGACAGTGCCATGGCAGAAAAAGAGGGAGTAGATTATATATTTTATCCTACAGCAAAGGGAATGTATGGTCCGGATCATAAGACTGTTGTTGAGGTAAAAGAGCTGGGTGATATTATGTGCGGGAAATATAGACCTGGACATTTTGCAGGGGTAACAACTGTAGTTCTGAAGTTATTTGATATTATAAATGCACATAAAGCTTACTTTGGGCAGAAAGATTACCAGCAGATGATAATAATAAAGAAAATGGTAGCTGATTTGAATCTGGATATTGAAATTTTATGCGGTCCTACCATAAGAGAAAAGGATGGCCTTGCTTTAAGTTCCAGAAACAAGTATCTTTCTGTGGAAGAGAGAAGAAATGCCACTATTTTGTACCGGTGCCTGAATATAGCTGAAGGTATGGTTAAAAAAGGTGAAAAGGATCTGGAAAAAATAAAAAAAATAGTACTGGACAGACTGAAAGAAAACAGGTTTGTTAAAAGGGTGGATTATTTTGAATTCAGAGACCCGGGGACACTGGAAAAAAGAAAGAGTGTGGACAAGGATTATAAAAATATATTGGCTGCGGTTGCGGTATGGATTGGTAATACCAGGCTTATTGACAACATAATAATAAAAATATAAAAGTGACATTAATTTAGATAAATTTAAATAGAAAAGAAAAAAAAGTGTTAATCTGTATTTTAAAAAGCAAGATTCATGGAGCTACGGTAACTGGTGCCGAGATCGATTATGTGGGGAGCATAAGTATAGATAAAAATCTGATGGAACATGCAAAGATACTTCCTTATGAAAAAGTACTGGTGGTAAGCCTTGATAGTGGTGAGAGGCTGGAAACCTATGCCATAGAGGGTGAAACAAGCAGCGGAGAAATTTGTATAAATGGAGCAGCTGCAAGAAAAATACTAAAAGGGGAAAAGGTAATTATTTTATCCTTTGCTTATATGGGGGAAAAAGAAGTATCAGGACACCGGCCAAAAATAGTATATGTAAACAATAAAAATGAAATTACAAATGAAGAGAATCATGTGGGGAAAGATGACCAGTGCTGACCCGCAAAGGATTGAACCCAGAATCTAATATTTTAATAATATTTATAATGCATCTAATTATAATTATTCTTTTATCCTTTGTTTTTTTGACATCTTGTAAGCTTGAAAGTAACCCTGATGAACAACGGGTAAGTTCCGGCAATTACAATAGTGAAGACAGTTTGTATTTATTTGATTATGAAAAAATTATACTGGAGAATACCGGTTCTATTGATGTAAAAATTAAGAACTGCAATCTGTATCTGGATATTTACGAAGATCTTGTAGTGCTGGGCGAATTAGAAAATATTTCGAGTGTAAATAAAACCGATATAGAGATTACCATTGATTTCTATGATAAACATGAAGTAGAGATAATATCAGCAGTAGTCCATGTTACGGTTAATTATCTTAGGGGCGGAAGCAGATTGCCGTTTTATTATTACCTGACAGATAGAGAGAAATATATAGATATATCCAAAATAAAAATAGGAGTTAATTATAAGGATTATTATGAGAGATTTGAGGGCAACCCCATAGTAGAAAATGAAAAATATTATTACGAAGGAGACTATTTAATTATCGAAGGCAAGGTAATTAATATAGGTAGGGGAAAAATAGGAAATCTAAAACTTTTTTGTACTTTTTATAACGATAAGGACCGTGTTGTGTTTATAAGACAGTGTTACTTATTTAGAGAGGAAATGATTCCCGAGGAAGAACAAAAATTTACTTTAAAAGTGCTGCTTGATGAATACTTGCCTGAATTTACCCATTACAGATTTGAAATATTTTTTGAAGATAAAATTAAAATACCGGTTTAATTTATATCCAATCCTTGTATTTGAAATAAACCAGCATACCTATAGATATAATAACCATTGAAATTACAATTATAATAAAAGCGAAAGTGTGACTTCCTAAAGGAAGTGAAATGTTCATTCCAAAAATTCCGGATATAAGAGTAAGGGGTAGAATAATCACGGAAAAAATGGTAAGTATGCGCATTATTTCATTAATCTTGTTTGATAACAGTGATTGATGGGCATCATGTACCCCCTCTATCAATTCTTTATAATTTTCAAGAGTATCCCAGATTTTTTCCACATGGTCCACAAGGTCACTGAAATAAACCTCAAGAGCCTCTATTAAGAAATCCATATCTTTGAGTTCAAGTGTTTTAAGTAACTTTCTCTGCGGGTAGATCACATTTCTAAATGTTAGAATATTGGTTCTGATAAGCAGGATATCCTTAACATTTTTATTGCTTGCTTTCTTAAAAATAGCATCTTCAACCTCTTGTATATTCCTGTAAATTTTATTGAGTATGGGAAAATTATAGTCGATGAGCGAGTCAATGACTTTATGTAAAAGGTAGCCTGATCCTTTCTCCAGGATTTGATTATTCGTAATTAAATAGTCAAATGCATCCTGGATAGGTTTGCACAGCCCGCGGTGAACGGTTACCAGAAAGTTATTCCCGATAAAAATGTTTACAGTAAAGGGCATAAGTCTTCTGGTTTGTTTAATAAAATAGGGTATATGCAGCACCAGAAAAAAGTAGTCATCATATTCATCCAGTTTTGGTCTTTCAATAATGCTCAAGCAGTCTTCTATATCAAGAGGATGAAAGTGAAAATGATCCCGCAGGAATTGCATATTTTCTTTGCTTGGGTTCTCGATATCAGCCCAGATAAGATATTCTATGTTATTAATATATGAGGGGATATTTTTGAGAGTGACTTTTTCCAATAACTTTTTTTCGTTTCTATCATAGACCAGGGTTTTCATTAGAGCTCACCTCCTGTATTTGAATCTTAATAAAATTTTATAATTTTTTATAAAAAAAAGAAATTTAAATTTATTAATATAATTGTTGAATTTAAGATAAATTCATATCTTAGATCTGCCGAAAAAAATAACGATTTTTATTTAGTTGATTAGTATATTTCAATTAAAGAAGCTTAACTTTAGTATTTTTATTTATAATAGTCAAGACGTAGTGAGGAAATCTTCCCGGAATATAAACATTAGTTTTATTTGACAGCTATTTTTTATGCTTTTATGATATAGAATGAATATAGTATTTATAATATAATGGATAAAAGTTTGATTATATTAGTAGTATCAAAGGTATAAAATGATTGGGAATATGTCCGGATACAAAAGCAGGGCAGCATTAAAATTGTTAATAATATATATAATACTCACCCTGCTTTTATCATTAAATACCGTATCCTGCAGCTTGTTCAATCCCGAGATAGAAACAGATTCAGGGAAGGCGGAAGAGGAGGCAGTGGAAAACGGGGAAGGTGAATTAGCAGCTGCAGAGGAACTTGAGGTCCAGATAAATCTATGGGATTGTCTTGAGCCTGAGGAGAGGTTTGCCCTGATGGAAAGTATAGACGATTTTATGGCTGAAAATAGTCATATTTATATAGAAACAAGACATTTCAGGAGCCGGGAGGAACTGGAGGATCAGTTTGAAGCTGCAAGTCTGGCTGGTGCAGGGCCTGAACTGGTACTTATGGATTTTGACGGTGTACAAAGACTTGCTCCCGGAAATGTTGTGAAGGAAATAATAGATGAAACTGATTATTCTTTATTCCTGGATGGTCTTGTAGAGATTTCTGAATATAGCGGCAGGAATTACATGATCCCTTTCAGGAGCTCTGACTTTTTAGTACTTTTTTACAATAAAGATCTGTTAGATGAACCTCCTATTATTTTCGAAGAAATCATTGAATACTGTAAAGAGGTGAATAATTTTAGTGAAGGAATTTATGGATTCTTGCTTAATGCAGGTGAAGCAGATTGGATAATACCTTTTATAGGAGGATATGAGGATTGGATTGTTGATTATAGTTCCAATTCCTTGACTTTAGCTAATCAGGCAACGGAGAAGACAATGGAATTTTTAGATTATATATATAATGAAGAGAAAATTTTATACTACGATATTGAATACAGCGAGATAAATGAATTATTTAAGAATGGAAATGCTCATATGATTATAGACAATATCCAGTCGGTAAAAGAATATCAGGAAGCCGGATTAAATATCAGTGTATCAAAAATACCCCGTGTTTGGCAGGGTGATAAATATCCTACACCTTTGATTTCCGGTCTTGGTTTTATGATAAATATAAATTGTTACGGAAGCGAACTAGAGGCAGTAAATGAATATATACAATATATGTTAACCGAAAAGGTCCAGATAGACTGGACTTTAAATACAGATACCTTTCCTGTTTTAAAGAATATTGATAGAAATGAAGCAGTTAGGAATAATGATATAGTTTATAATGCTTTTGAGCAGGCGAAGGTGTGCAGGGGAAAACCTGAAGAAGAACTTATAATGGTGATAAGAGACGCCATAAGGGATAATGTAAAAAATGTGATATCCGGAGATATGCTTCCCGAAGACGCTGCATTAAAAATCCAGGAAGACGCACTCAGGTTAAGATCCGGCACTGTTCCTGTTGAAGAGGCTGAAGAAACAGAATAAATATTTAGATTCAGAACGATAAGGAGGAATTCAAAATGAATGGAAATAATGGATTTAAGTCCTTTTTTATAAGAGGTCTTGTAATAATGCTGATAGCGATAATCTTTTTGGTTGTGGGTGGGACAAGCATACTGGGTATTCTGGCCGCGATAAATAAAGTTTCCATTGCAGATTTGTTTAAGGGAAATGCAGGAGGAGAACTTTTACTTGATGAGTTTGATAATGCAATAAGTAAAGTTGTTGAAGAAATAACACCTTCAGTAGTAAATATAAGAGTAACTATACAGGGTATGGATATATTTGGACAGACACAGGAACAGGAGGGAATAGGTTCCGGAGTGATTTATACCGAAGACGGCTATATCATAACCAATAATCATGTAGCCGGCAGTGCTGAGAAACTCCTGGTGACTTTATATGATGGCAGTGAGTATCCTGCAACGCTGATAGGAGCGGATGAAAAAACTGATGTGGCGGTTATAAAAATAGAGGCAGATGGCCTGGAAGCTGCCAGTTTTGCTTCCATGGATGATATAAAAGTGGGAGATATAGTTATTGCTGTAGGGAGCCCTTACGGACTTGATCAGACTGTTACTATGGGAGTAATAAGTGCCAAGGGAAGAGATATTACAATTCCGGTTAATTTAATCCAGACCGACGCAGCCATAAATCCGGGAAATAGCGGGGGTCCACTGGTAAATTCAGTTGGACAGGTGATAGGTATCAACACTTTAATATATTCCCCGTCTGGAGCAAGTGCAGGAATTGGATTTGCTATCCCCAGTAATACAGTAGTAAATATCGCCAAACAGATTATTGAATACGGAAGAGCAATAATTCCTTATATGGGTATAGAAATGGCTGAAAGTACCACTGATATAAGTGGAGTATATGTCAATAGTGTTCTTCAGGGATATCCGGCAGAAAAGGCTGGAATAAAAGCAGGAGATGTAATTGTCGAAATAGATAACATTAAGGTAAAAAATCCATTTGAATTATTTGCCCAGATTCTCAAACATGATATAGGAGACGAAGCAACGGTTAAGATATACAGAAATGGGGAATACTTAACTGTTACACTTAAATTGGTCGAAGCTCCTGAAACTTAAGATATGAAAGGAGCAGAGTGACCCCAGGAAAAGGAGAGTATTGGATAAAAATAATAAAAGAAGCAGACTCAGTGAAATAGATGAAAAGGTATTGGTCGCAAAATCAAAAAGGGGAGACAAGGCTGCTTTTGAGGAGCTGGTCAGACAATTCTCAAGATATGTCTATACTACTGCCTTTTTTATATTAAGAGATACTCACGAAGCAGAAGATGCAAGTCAGGAAGTATTTGTAAAAGTATATCTATCCATAAAAGGTTTCAGGGGGCTTTCCAGTTTCAAAACCTGGATAAGGAAACTTACTGTAAATACCTGTATTGACAAACTAAGGCTGCATTCAAAAACCAAAGATAAAAAAGTAAGTTTAGAAAAGATAACCGAAGAATATGAAGTAGTTTTTACTAAATTCAGCCAGAGTCTTGAAAAAAGTTTTTTTAATAAGGAGACGGTAAAAGAAGTATTAAAAATAATGGTAAGTCTTGATGAAAGTTACCGAATCCCCCTGATTCTAAGAGATCTGCAGGATTATAGTTATAGAGAAATATCGGAACTCACAAATAAACCCATAGGCACTGTTAAGACTAATATACACCGCGCGAGGAAAATAATAAAAGATAAATTAAAATCTTACAGATAATAAAATTCTTAATTATGAGTTGAAACAAAAAAAATTAATTTTAATCTATTATATTGATATATTTGAGTTAAAAACCTTAAAGAAATTTTTAATATGAATAATATAAACAGGTACTTAAAAATTGCAAGAGATGCCGTTATAAAACCTTCTGATGATATAGATAAGAAAATAATAAACAGAATATCCCATATCAGCAAGTCAGATGAGAAGTTACTGGATGAAAAGTTTTTAGATTATTTTAAAAAAAGTAATTCCAGAGTTTATCTAATCATTGAAAAAATCAGGAATAATCCTGAAGCTTTTACAGCTCTGGTGGCAACTGTAATTTTTATTATCGTTTTTATGTTATTTATGGTTAGAGTATTTTCAAGCAGGGAAAAAACCGCTGGAAACAACCGGTAATTATCTTCTTCTAAAAATGATACTTAATAAACACAATGCCAGTATGATAATCCAGAACCAGGGATTGGTCAGTAGATTCCTTAAAGGTTCATATCCTATTTTACCGAAAGCTTTTGTAAGTATGTTTTCCAGCCAGTTATATATATTCACAAAAAAAGATCGTATATTTTCTGGTGTGAAAAAATTCTTTATTGCTTCCATAATTTATAGATTTTATCGTTTATTTGGAGATTTGTAAAACTAATAAAAAAATTTTAAACGGAAAAGATTTAACTATAAACTAAAATAATTTTATTATTAATAATTAAGTAGGGAGGTGTGTTTTGAGCTATTTTAAACTCAAGGAAAGGAATACCAATATCAGAACTGAAGTTGTTGCCGGTATTACTACTTTTATGACCATGGCCTATATTATTTTTGTCAATCCGGCAATTCTTTCTGCAGGCGGGGCTACCGGTATTCCTTTTGAAGCGGCAGTTATTGCAACCTGTATTGGTGCAGGACTGATGAGTATGCTGATGGGAATTCTTACAAATACCCCGTTTGCACTTGCTTCGGGCATGGGAATTAATGCGGTTGTGGTTTTTACTATTATCTTTGGTTTAGGCATTGGCTGGCAGCAGGCAATGGGGATTATTGTTATAGAGGGAATAATTGTAACAATAATGGTGCTGACCGGTCTCCGCAGCATGATAATGAGGGCAATCCCAATGGGATTAAAATATGCCATTGGAGTCGGAATCGGACTTTTTATAGCATTTATTGGAGCCCAGCAGGCAGGTTTTGTGGATATGGATCCTGCCACTGCAGTAAAACTGGGTGATTTTACCGCTCATTACACACAGCTGGCAGCTTTTGGTCTGGTGCTTACTGCAATTCTTGTTGCATTCAGGATAAGAGGTGGAATCTTATTGGGAATTATTGGCACAGCTATTGCTGGAATGGCATTCAGAATAGTATCCGTTCCTACAAAATTTTTAAGTGTTCCAACAAAAGAAAGTTTTGCCACATTTTTCAAGGCGGATGTAGTCGGAGCAGTATGGAGCAAGGGGATGTTAAATATAGCAGCTCTGGTAATGATTTTTGCACTCTTTATGACAGACTTTTTTGATACTATGGGTACGGTTATCGGGGTAGGTGGAGAGGCAGGGCTGCTGGATAAAAATGGCGGTCTTCCTAACTTAAGAAGGATTCTTCTGATTGACTCTCTGGCAGCAGTGGCAGGGGGCCTGTTTGGTGCCAGCTCAATAACCACTTATATTGAAAGTGCATCCGGAGTATCCGACGGCGGTAGAACCGGTATTATGCCTACTATAACCGGTTTTCTGTTCCTGATTTCTATATTTTTTGCTCCTCTGATCGCTGTAGTTGGAGGGGGTGTTGAGATAGCAGAAGGAGTTTTTAAATACCCTGTTACTTCACCGGCCCTGATTGTAGTCGGATTTTTAATGATGGCTGTTATGAGTAAAATTGATTTTAAAGATTATGAAATAGGAATACCGGCTTTTCTAACTATAATCATTATGCCTTTTACCTACAGCATTTCATATGGAATCGGGTTCGGCTTTATAAGCTATACTTTAATAAAATTGTTCAGAGGCAAATTCAAAGATCTGCACCCACTCATGATAGTGGTAAGTGCACTGTTTGCATTAGCTTTTATTGCCGAGGCGTTAGCTAAGAGATTTATTGGGAGCTGAGATATCCCGTAAAAAGAATTTATTATAAAATGTGAAACATATAAAAACTGGCTAGTATCAGGCTACTGGCCAGTTTATTTTATATTAACGTGACAGAAAAAAAAATTTCCTTAATGTTTATGTTATACCGTAAGTAAAAGATGGCACGTATCTTATCATCGTTAATTTAAAAAGCAAAATCCAGGTATAGGGGATTTAAAAAGGGTTTTAGAATATTAAGGGTTATAATAATATATAGTGTATATATGTAAAATATAAAAAACTAAATGAGAAGAACAACCTATTTTTTAACAATAACTATTTTAACTGCATTTACTTTTATTCTTGGCATCGGAGGCTGCTCTATTTTGGGAAACGTAGCCAGCGGAAGCGTATATGATGATAATGGGCAGAACAGCATGAACGGGGAGTCCCGGAACACTGAAGACATAGGAAGTGAGACACAGGAAAACATCCTGCCTATGGCGATCATAGAAGTATATCAGCATAATTCCAGCGGTGATTATTTTACAATTGGAAATCCGGTGTATTTCTCTGCTGCTAATTCAACTGATGCTAACGGTGACGTGTTAAGTTTCCAGTGGCAGATAGGAGGTGTGGATGTACTAACAGGGGAGGAAGTATCTCACATTTTTGACAGTGCCGGAGAGTATAAAATAACCCTTATGGTTAATGATGGAAGCGATACTGTTACAGTCTCAAAAAAGATTTACCTGGCAGAAATAGATGAAAGTATTATAATCACCGGAGTCTACGAGATGACGGTTGGTATTGAGTACATTATCACCAATAAAGGGCCGGGAGATATTAAAGATGTCATGTGCCTGTTTGAAATTCCTCAAACATATCAGCCATTTCAGCTTATAAAAAGCCATAAATCCAATTACAGCAAAACTGATGAGTTGTATAGCGATGACTACAATTTAATTGCCCGGTTTAATCTGGGCAATCTTTCGGAAGGAGAATCAGCAGAAGCATATATAAATTGTGATGCCGTACTTTATGAATATGAATATGCAGAAATAGAGGGCAGGCCATACTCGTATGATTCAGGGGATAAGGACCTGTCCCTTTATACCAGGGGTGAATATTATATAAATAGCGATTCACAGCAGATAAAATCTGTGGTTAAGTATGTGGTCGGAGAAGAAGCCGACCCGAGAAAAATTGCTGAAAAGATATATAATTTTGTAGTGGACAAAATGGTATATGATGAGGAAAAGTTAGGAAAGGAAACATCCGGCTACCTCTACGCTTCAGATATACTGCAAAAGGGTAAAGGGGTTTGTACAGATTATTCTATTTTATACACGGCTTTATGCAGGGCTGCAGGAATTCCTGCTAAATTCGTACAGGGATTGCCGGTATTCAGCATTTTAACGGAAGGAGGAGGCGAGCTCCCATACGCTCATGCCTGGGTGGAAATAAAACTTCCAGGGTACGGGTGGGTTCCCATAGATATAACCGCAGAGGGCGGGTTTATGGCTCATAATTATTATCTTAATATGGAAACATATAAGGGATCCGGAGTGTTTTATAAAAGCCTTTCGATTGATGGGGGAAACTACTTTCCTGTCGGATTTTATTATTTCTGGGAAGGGGATACTGAACCGAATGTGACAAAGGAAGCAATATACAGTGTAAGCGGATTAAATCCGGAAGATATAAATGTAATATCTGAAGATGAGTTTCTAAAGAAAGTTGAATACATACTTTCCGAATATAATGCCGCTATTAATCATATTAATTTGGCACATACCGAATCCTGGATATTTAATGATCCACAGGAAATTGCCATAGAAGAGACTTTTTTAACCAAACTTATGGAAATATCTCAAGAATTGGAAAATATTAGTTATTCGGAAAGATATGCAGTGGATAGAAATAACCTGGTAGAAATATCCCAAAAAATTAATCTTCATAAAGAAGAGCAGATAAAATGTTTGAAAAGCAGTGATTATGATTGCAGTATGAATCAATATAATATGTTTATTAATTCTGTAAATGAGTTATTTGATTATTATAATAATATGGTATTAAGATTTAATCAGAAATATTAAAGGATAAGATGTTATATCAAAAAATGCTTATTGGATTTGCCTCAGTTGTAGTTGTAATTATTATTATATATTTATTATCGGCTATTTATAAATATTTAACCCAGTCTTACCATGTTTATTATCCAAAAAAGGAAATCACATCTACCCCCTTTGATATAAAGTTGTATTTTGAAGAGATTATTTTTAGTTCTTCCGATGGAATAAGACTTTCCGGCTGGTTTGTGCCGGCAAGAAACCATAAAGGGGTGATGCTGGTCTTACATGGAAACGGAGGGAATATTTCGACCAGGCTCACCTTTATAGATTATTTCAACAGGAAACTGGGGCTGTCTATTTTTATAATTGATTACCGCGGATATGGTAAGAGCGAGGGCAGACCAACCGAGATGGGAACCTATCTGGATGCCAGGGCGGCCTGGGAATATCTGACAGTCTCCAGGAAAATAAAACCAAAGGAGATTATAATCTTTGGCCGGTCATTGGGCGGTTCTATTGCAGCCTGGCTTGCAAAAGAGGTAAAAGCCAGGGCATTGATTCTGGACTCTACTTTTACTTCCATTAAAGATATTGCAGCTGAATTATATCCTTATATGCCTGTGAGAAGATTCTTCAAATTTAATTATCCTACTATTGATTATTTAAAAGATACGAGTTGCCCGGTATTAATTATACATAGCAGCGAAGATGATTATATTCCTTTTTCACATGCGTTGAAGCTTTATAATGCTGCAAAAGAACCCAAGCAATTTTTAAAGATTATGGGGGTACATAATAATAACTACATAAAGTCGGAAGAAATTTATTTAGAGGGCATAAAATCTTTTATCTCCAGATACTAGAAAGATTAAAGGATTTCTTTTTTCATATATATCCAGTCGCGGTATCCCATATACCTTTCTGCTATCCCGGAAGATCTTCTAGCAAGCTCCGTAAACCCGAATTTCTTGTATAAGCGGTAAGCATTTTTATTACCGGCGGCTACCCAGAGCTTTAAGGCATTTTTTCCATTTCTTTTTGAAAAATCTTCTGCAAAAGACAGCATTTTTTTAGCTATACCCTGCCTCCTATTATTTGGATCAACCGCAACATTATCAATATAGATAGTCCTGTTGTCTAATTTTGGAATTTCAATTGCTGTTAAGATAAATGCTTTAACAGCTCTGTGGAAACCCAGGTATTTAAAATAGTTATGGAATTCCTTGATATGACTTTCGATATTTTCCCGGCTTACAATCTCAATAATTCCAACTATTCTGTCATCTATCTTTGCGTTGTAATATCTTCCAGTACCAATGTTTTTAGCGATTTCTGATCTGATGATACCGAATGCGGCGTTTTTCCTGTTGCTGAATATAAATTTTAATTTTTCAAAGAAGGCATCAAATTCTATTTTGAGGTAACTATCGAGGTCCTCTAATTTTAAATTGCTTATCCTGATATTGCCATAACCAATATCCTGGTTTTTAAATTTATTCATCTAATAAATCTTTTTTATCAAGTAGTTCCCGGGCTTTTTTTAGATACTTTCTGCCGGTTAAAAGCTTTACACCTCTTACACTCTGCAAAGAGGTGATACTCTGGCCGGCATCATCTGAGAATATCTCAGTTTTAATACCAAAGCTTTCCAGGTAACTTCTGGCTATTTCTGCTTCTATCCTGGAATTAAAAGTCCTAATTAACGGTAATCTGTCCATTTTTATTCCTTCGTTTAATTAATTATAATAGAATTTTAACTGCTAAGCAGGTTTTAAAGCAAATTAAAAGATCCAGTATTACAGTACTTTAGTTATATTTTATCACATCGAAAGTAACTTTTATTTGAAGAATTAATATCTATGATATACACTAGTTTTAAAGCCCTGGCGGTTGCAAACTTTAACTGTTGTTAAATATTTGTTTGGATTATTAGATATATAAAATACGATGAGTTTTATGGTAAAAAAATCGCTTCTTTTAAAAATTTATGAAGCCGCAAGCATGCAGAGATGGAATGACCAGATCCGCACTATTGAGCTTACGGAACTGGACAAGCAAGCTCATAAAATGATTGTTGCCTATATTCTGGGAAGATGTGAAGAAGATGCAAATAGGGGAGAAATTGACTGGCTTGAAATAATAGAAGATGGCCTTTTTGAATTTTTAAAAAGAATCATTTTAACTGACCTGAAGCCTCCATTGATTTACAGGATAAAAGAAGATAAGAAGCAATATGAAAAGTTAAATAATTGGGTTTTCGAGAGGATTAGCTCTTTTACGGAAGAGGTGGGAAAAGACTTTAATTTACGTTTTAAAAAATATCTGCTGGAGGAAGAAGAGACTCTTGAAAGAAGGATTGTAAGCGGGGCACATTTTTACGTGACAAAATGGGAGTTTGATATTATTAAATCAATGACTCCCAGAGTTTATTTAACCGAAGAGATTGATGAAAGCATTTCCCGGGAGCAGAGTAAGTATAATGATTTGAAATGCATGAAAGTTTTTACAAAAAGGAAAAGTTTACTTAAATTTGCTGACATATGCGGCCAGCTCCGTTTCCAGCAGAGGTGGAGTCATCTTTACCGTATTCCTAAAACTTCCGTATTGGGTCATATGTTAATAGTGGCCGTGTTTTCATTTTTATTCTCTTACGAAGCAAAATTAGAAAAAATAAACTGTATAAATAATTACTTCACCGGACTTTTCCACGATCTGCCTGAAGTTTTGACTAGAGATATAATCAACCCTGTAAAAAAATCGGTCAAGGGACTGGATGAGCTTATAAAGGATTATGAAGTTGAAGAGATGGAGAAAAAGATATATAAACTAATTCCTGAGAGCTGGCGAAATGATATACGAATGTATACGGAAGATGAGTTTTCTGATGCCAACATGAGAAACGGAGGGCTGGTTAAAGGAGCTGATGATCTGGCAGCATTTATAGAGGTCTATCTTGCTTTAAAAAACGGTATAAGGAATGAGAGCCTGGTTTATGCCAGGAATAAGTTAACAAATGAATATAAATCCAGGATTATTGAAGGAATAAATTTTGGAGAAATCTATACCGGCTTTGAATAGGTAGATTGATTTTATGTATAAAAAAGTCATCATTTCAAAATCTAAATATCTGGCAGGATT
>Ga0256868_10000539_pt1 | contig 22066 bp, 19 predicted proteins | sample RVTome_13_FD_187341 | JGI IMG/M metagenome (GOLD analysis project Ga0256868, IMG submission 187341) | Soil microbial communities from uranium-contaminated site in the Upper Colorado River Basin, Wyoming, United States - RVT92D227 HiSeq ...
CATGTTTCCTGAAGATTACATGCTCGGGATCGACATGGTGATCCCCGATATCACCTACCTCCGCCAGAACAAGGATAAGGTGCGGGCCTTCATCCTCACCCATGGTCATGAAGATCACATCGGTGCCCTTCCCTTTATCCTCAAGGAATTCAAGGTCCCGGTCTACGGCACACCCTTCACCCTGGCCCTGGTAGGGGAGAAACTGCAGGAGCACGAGGGAGTGGGGAAGGTGAACTTTAAGAGGGTGCGTCCGCGTGACCAGGTGGAGATCGGCCCCTTTCAGGTGGAGTTCATCCGGACGTGCCATAGCATCGTTGACGGGGTAGGGTTGGGCATCACGACGCCGGTGGGAATCTTGATCCACACCGGGGATTTCAAGATCGACCAGGCCCCGGCCGGAGGGGAGTTGACCGATCTGAGAAAATTCGCCGAATACGGGGAACGGGGGGTATTGGCCCTGCTTTCCGACAGCACCAATGCCGAACGGGAGGGATATACCCTCTCCGAGCGGGAGATCGGCCAGAGGCTGGAGGAGATCATCAGGGTGAGCCCAGGCAGGGTCATCGTGGCCCTCTTCGCCTCCAACATCCAACGGATCCAACAGGTGATGGATACCGCCGTCAAGTATGGTCGCAAGGTGGCCCTGGTGGGGCGGAACATCGTCAACAATACCCGGATTGCCCGAGAGCTCGGCTACATGCGCTTTCCGCCGGGTGGGGTGATCGACATCAAGAAGATCGACAACTACCCCCCGGACAAGCTGTTGCTCTTTACGACGGGGAGCCAGGGAGAGCCCTTGTCCGCCCTGAGTCTCATCGCCACGGACAGCCACAAGGACGTCGAGATCCAAAAGGGTGACACCGTCCTCCTCTCCTCCCGCTTCATCCCTGGCAACGAGAAGGCCATTACCCACATGATCAACCACCTCTGCCGGCGGGGGGCATCGGTCATCTACGAAAAGATATCGGCCATCCATGTTTCAGGTCATGGCTACCGCGAGGAACTGCGTATGATGCTCAACCTGATCCGCCCCGAGTATTTCATCCCCATCCATGGTGAATATCGTCATCTGGTCCAGCACATCCAGCTGGCCAGGGAGGTGGGGATAGCCGAGGACAAGCTGCTTCTGGCTGAAGATGGCGATGTCATCCTGCTTAATAATGGAAGGGGTAAGATCATCGATAAGGTCGAGGTCGGGAAGGTCTTTGTCGATGGCAAGGGTGTGGGAGACGTCGAAGATGTAGTCTTGAGGGATCGGAAGCAGCTCTCCGAGGACGGGATGGTAATCCCCGTGATGGTCATCAATGAAAAAACCGGGGAGGTGGTCTCAGGTCCTGACATCATATCCCGGGGTGTCATCTTTGAGGAAAAGATGGGACAGGTCTTAGAACAGGCCAAGGTAGTCATTAAGGAAGCCCTGGAGGGTATTTCGCTCGATTCCAAGACCGATGATCTCGCGGTAGAGGAGGAAGTGCGCCGTGCCCTCAAGCGATTCTTCCGCAAGGAAATGGACCGCCGACCCGTCATCATCCCCGTGATCATCGAGATGTAGGAGGCCCTCCATGTCCAAAAAGGAATTGCTCAGGGAGATCGGCGGCCTCCTCGCTATCGGAGCGGGAGGCTTCCTCATCCTCTGCCTCTACTCCTTTCACCCCCAGGATCCCTCCTTCAACCTCTATCAACCCGTGCCGGCCAAGATCCACAACCTGGGGGGATTGATCGGTGCCTATCTTTCCGATATCCTCTGGCAGGTCTTCGGCTGCTCCTCCTTCCTTCTCCCCATCGCCCTCCTGGTAAGAGGGATCTCCATCTTCGCCAATCGAAAACCCGAGCACCGGGGGCTTCGTTTGATTGGGTTCGGCCTTCTGGTTATCTCCTGTGCGACGCTTCTCAACATCTTCATAGGAGAGGTTCGGGTCTTCTCCTACGAAGGGACAGCCGGGGGGGTCCTCGGGCGGGTCGTGGGGAGCTTCTTGGAGCGATACCTCAGTGTGGTAGGGACATCCTTACTCCTCATCCTGATATTTCTCTCCTCGACCACACTCACCACCGGCCTATCCCTGAGGAAGGTATTAAAGGGCATGGTGAAGGCTGTGCAGATGCTCTTTCGGTGGCTCATGCAAGCCAAGGACCTCTACTGGGGGAAATGGAAGAAAAAGAGGGATCTGAAAAAAAGCGCCAGGATCAGACAGGGTCCCGCCCATCCCCCCATTATCCTCTCCCCGAAGGCCAAGCAGGAGAGCGAACCGCAGCAGGAATCACTTCCCTTCCCCGCACCGGCGAGCGGAAGTTATCAACTCCCCCCCCTTTCCCTCCTGGAGGACAGAAAGGACAAAGGGGTAAAGGTCTCCGAGGATGTCCTGTGGGCTAACGCGCAGATCCTGGAGAGCAAGCTCAAGGACTTCGGCGTGGAGGGGCGGGTAGTGGGGGTGAGGCCCGGCCCTATCGTCACCGTCTATGAATTGGAGCCTGCTCCCGGGGTCAAGGTCAATAGGATCCTCAATCTGGATGACGATTTGGCATTGGCCTTGAGCGCGCTCAGCGTGAGGATACAGGCCCCTATCCCCGGCAAACCGGTGGTGGGCATCGAGATTCCCAATCCGGTGCGCGAGGTCGTCTGCTTAAAGGACGTGGCAAGCTCCGACCTTTTTCAAGGGAGCGGGTCGCAGTTGACCCTCGCCATCGGCAAGGACATCTCCGGCAGCCCCTTTGTCATCGATCTGGCCCGCCTGCCGCACCTACTGGTGGCCGGCTCAACCGGTTCCGGCAAGAGTGTCTCCATCAACGCTATGATCTGCAGCATCCTCTTGCGGGCCACACCGGAAGCTGTCAAGCTTCTCCTCATCGATCCCAAGATGTTGGAGCTCCCGGCGTATGAAGGCATTCCCCACCTCTTGTTGCCCGTGGTAACGGATGCCAAGGAGGCGGCCATAGCCTTGCGATGGATGGTGGAGGAGATGGAGCGTAGATACGCCATGATGGCAGAGCAGGGGATCAGAAATATCGAGAATTATAACCAGAAGGTGAAGGACGGTACGATTGGCAAGACTACGCTCGCCACTAGCCGTTCGGCAGGGCTGCGTGGCCCTGAGCGCACAGCCGAAGGGCTCGCGGCAGGCCACCAGCTCGAGGGCACAGAGGGGGCACTGCCTCCGACGCGGCTCCCCTATGTGCTCGTGGTGATCGATGAGCTGGCCGACTTGATGATCGTCTCCGGCAGGGAGGTGGAAGAGTCCATCATCCGCCTGGCTCAGATGGCCCGGGCCGCCGGCATCCACCTGATCCTCGCCACCCAGCGCCCCTCGGTGGATGTCCTCACCGGCTTGATCAAGGTGAATTTCCCCGCCCGGATCTCCTTCCAGGTCTCCACCAAGACCGACTCCCGGACCATCCTGGACACCCAGGGGGCCGAGCACCTCTTGGGATCAGGGGACATGCTCTTTCTGCCGCCCGGAAGCTCCAAGCTCTTGCGCGTCCACGGGGCCTATGTCTCCGAAGGAGAGATGAAAAGGCTCGTGGAGTTCTGGCGGGCGCAAGGGGGGCCTACCTACGACCGCCATATCCTGCGGGAGCGCAAGGAGCGCTCGGAGCTCGAGGATCAAGAGCATGACGAAAAATACGATGAGGCCGTGGCCTTTGTAGCCAGGACCGGCCAGGCGTCCGTCTCCCTCATTCAACGGAAATTTCGCATAGGATATAACCGTGCCGCGAGGATCGTCGAGCAAATGGAAGAAGAAGGGATCGTCGGTCCCTCGGATGGCGTCAAGCCCAGGGAAGTCTTGATCCATAAGATATAGAAGACCATCAACGTCGCCATGCAGCTGCGCAAGACCGATGCCGTAGTGCTCCACCGCGCCGATTTCGGAGAATCCGATCTGCTCGTCACCCTCTACACCTCTGATCTAGGAAAGATCAAGGGGATCGCCAAGGGGGCCAAGCGGAGCAAGAGGCGTTTCGTCAATAACCTGCAGCCCTTTTCCTATATCCGGATCCTCTTCGCCGAAGGCCGAGGGGGGTTGATCAGAGTGGATGAAGCTGATATGATACAGCCCTTTTTTCGGATCGGGGATGACATCTCCAAGGTCCTCTACGGGAGCTATTTCCTTGAGATGGTCAGGGAGATGACCGGGGAGAAGGAGGCAAACCCGCCCTTATTCGCGTTGGTGGTGACCTTTTTGACCCTGCTCAATGACCTCCCTGCCCGTGAGGAGTACCCGCGGGTCTTCGAGCTGCGGCTCCTTGACCTCCTGGGTTACCGGCTGCGGGTGGCAGAGTGCAGCATCTGTAATCAACAGCTCCCCGCGGCCGAAGGGGAAGGTGCGTGGTTCAGCTTTCGCCACGGCGGGGCTGTGTGCAGAGGATGTTCCAGCAATGCCCAGGGTGCAGTCGCCATCTCCGCCGAGACCTTGCAGGCCATGGAGCAGGCCATCACGATGGACCTGACTGAGATCGAAGGGATCCGGTTCTCCCCCCAGGTCCTCGCCGAAGGCAGGGATATCCTCCCCAAGTTTGTTCAGCACCAGCTGGGCAAGGGATTAAAATCATTGCGAGTTATGGAAGAGATTGAGGGGAATTAGTGTCATGTCTTACAATTAAAATGAAAAAGTCGCGACGGCTCTTGATAAGTTTTTATTTTCCAATTCTTTGACTGTAAAGAGGCTATTATCATGCGTGTCAATAACAGAGGCCGATTTGGCCTGGGACTTCTTCATCGAATTTCTGAGACACGACATTAGGAGATGCGCGATGACCTTGCAAGAGCTGATCTTGGCCCTGGAACGTTTTTGGAACAAGCAGGGGTGTGTCATCCAACAGCCCTATGACGTCGAGAAAGGGGCCGGCACCTTCAACCCCGCCACCTTCCTGCGGGTCCTCGGCCCCGAGCCCTGGAATTGTGCCTATGTGGAGCCCTCGCGACGCCCGACTGACGGGCGCTACGGAGAAAATCCCAACCGCTTGCAGCATTACTATCAATATCAGGTCATCATGAAGCCCTCGCCCCTCGCCATCCAAGAAATCTATTTAGACAGTCTTCGCAGCTTCGGCATCGATCCCCTGGCCCACGACATCAGATTTGTAGAGGACGATTGGGAGTCCCCTACCCTCGGTGCCTGGGGCCTAGGCTGGGAGGTCTGGCTCGACGGCATGGAGATCACGCAGTTTACCTACTTTCAACAGGCAGGGGGGATTGATCTCAAGCCCGTCTCCGTGGAGATCACCTATGGCATCGAGCGGATCGCCATGTATCTGCAAGGAGTGGAAAACGTCTATGACCTTGTCTGGACCGACGGCATCCGCTATGGGGAGATCCACCACCAGGGAGAGGTGGAGTTTTCCCGCTACAACTTCGAACAGGCCGACGTGGGAATGCTCTTAAAACTCTTCGATATGTATGAAGGAGAGGCACAAAAGCTTCTGGCAAAGGGATTGATCTTGCCTGCCTATGACTACTGCCTGAAGTGCTCCCACACCTTCAATCTCCTGGAGGCCAGGGGGGCCATCAGCGTCACCGAGAGGATGGGATTCATCCTCAGGGTAAGGGCCATGGCCCGCGGCTGTGCCGAGGGCTATCTCCGCCAGCGGGAGGAGATGGGCTATCCCCTGATGAGGAGCAAGACATGAAAAAGGGGATGCTGCTGGAGATAGGGACCGAGGAGATACCCGCCGGCTTTATCCCCCAAGCCCTCGCGGGAATGCAGGAGATCCTGCAAAAAGAGATGGAGACCCGGCGGGTGGGGTGCGGTGAGATGCGGGTGATGGGCACCCCGCGCCGTCTCACCCTCTATGCCGAGCTCGAGGAACAGCAACTGCCTCTGGAGCAAAAAAGGATCGGCCCGCCCAAGGCAGTGGCCTTTGATGCCCAAGGCAGGCCCACCAAGGCCGCTTTCGGATTTGCCCAAAAGGAAGGGGTGAAAGTAGAGGCCCTCGAGGTAATCAAGACGGAGAAAGGTGAGTACCTCTGCGTGCGCAGGCACGAGCACGGCAGGAAGACCAGTGCGATCCTCTGCGAGGCCCTTCCGCGCTTGATCACCTCCCTCCCCTTTGCCAAGTCGATGCGCTGGTCCGATCTCGAGTTGCGCTTTGCGCGTCCCATCCACTGGATCCTGGCCATCTTCGACGGCAAGGTGATACCCTTTACCGTGGAGAATATAAAAAGCAATCACCTGACCAGGGGGCACCGCTTTTTACATCCCGATGCCTTCGCCGTCAAGGGATTGAAAGATTACCTGGGGCAGTTGCGCAAGGCCTGCGTCATTGTGGACCCGGCAGAACGCCGGGAGATGATCCGCCAAGGCGTACACGAGGCGGCAGGTCAGGTAGGAGGGAGTCCTCTGGAAGCAGAAGACCTGCTGGAGGAGATCACCTACCTGGTGGAGTACCCCGTGGCTGTCAGCGGCAGCTTTGATAAAGCATACCTCGACCTCCCGAGGGAGGTCCTGATTACCGCTATGCAGCACCACCAGCGGTATATCCCGGTGGTAAATAAGAAGGGGAACTTGCTTCCCTCATTTGTCGCCGTCAGCAACATCAAGGCGCGCTCCATGGAAGTCGTCAAGAAAGGGAATGAGCGGGTGCTGCGGGCCAGGCTCGCCGATGCCCAGTTCTTCTTCCAGGAGGACCAAAAGATCACCCTCGAAAAGCGTGTGGAGAAACTCAAGGGGGTGATCTTTCAGGCCAAGCTCGGCACCTCCTATGAAAAGGTAATGCGGATCCAAGCCATGGCCGAGCGATTGGCCGAGGAGCTGGCCCCTGAATATAAAAAGGTTGTGACCAGGGCTGCCCTTCTCTGCAAGGCAGACCTGACAACCGAGATGGTGGGGGAGTTCCCCCAGCTCCAGGGGATCATGGGCAGGGAATATGCCCTCCTTGGCGGCGAAGACCAGGCTGTGGCACAGGTGCTTTTTGAGCACTATCTGCCCCGCTTTGCAGGAGACGAGCTTCCTTCCACCCCCGCGGGGGATATCGTCAGCATCGCCGACAAGATCGACACAGTCATCGGCTGCTTTGGCGCCGGGTTGATCCCCACCGGCACCTCCGATCCCTTTGCCCTGAGGCGGCAGACCTTGGGTATTATCAATATCATCCTCGGCAAGGGCTATTGTCTCTCGCTGCGCAAGGTCATCGAGATAGACGTTGAACTCTTGCAAGGCAAGATTGAACGCTCCCCTGAAGAGGTGCAGGCTGATGTTCTCGCCTTCTTCCAGGGGAGATTCACGGCGTTGTTGGTTTTACAAGGTTATCCGTCTGATGTGGTGGAGGCCGTGTTGGCTATCCAGGGCGATGACCTCGCGGATGCCCGCGCGCGCGTCGAGGCCGTAGCCAGGTTCAGGGGCGCGCCTGAGTTTGAGCCTGTTACCGTGGCCTTCAAAAGGGTGGCCAATATCCTCAAGGGTGTTGATCATCAAGGGCAGGTGGATACCGCTTGCTTCGAGGCCCCTGAGGAGGGAGATCTTCATAAGCAATACCAGACAATCGAGAAGAGATTCTCCGCAGCGATCAAGGGGATGGCATATGAGCAGGCCCTTGTTGAGTTGGCAAAGCTCCGCGTGCCGGTGGATGCCTTCTTCGACCATTGCATGGTCATGGCCGAGGATAAAAAGGTGCGGGCCAACCGCCTGGCCCTCTTGGGCGAGATCGCCGGGCTCTTCTCCCAGCTGGTCGACTTCTCCCGGCTCGGGACAGGGGAAGCCGGAGCCGCCGGAGGTGACCCTTTGGTCAAAGGATGATCCGGCCGTTAATTAAGTCCCGCCGCCCTACTTTGTATAAAAATCAGAATGGCGGGATGTGTCGGAATGCGACATCCCATCCATAGAGATATCTAAATGGTAGGGGATCGCAGAGCGACAGTGTGGGATTGACCCCTCGAACCCTTTTGGTTTAAAAACTCGAACGAAAGCCTTTCGTCTTAAGGCAATAAATACTCTACTGAGAAACAAGGAGGACATAATGCCTAAGTACGTCTTTTTCTTCGGTGAGGGGAAGGCCGACGGTAACGCCGGGATGAAGGACCTCCTGGGTGGCAAAGGGGCCAACCTGGCGGAGATGACCAATCTCGGCATCCCCGTCCCCTCTGGCTTTACCATTTCGACGGAGGTATGCAGCTATTACGAAAAACACACGGGAGGTTATCCCCCTGAGCTAGAGAAGGAGGTGGCGGCGGCCCTGGTCAAGGTGGAGCAGGTCATGGGGTCGCGATTCGGCGATCCCGAAAACCCCCTTCTGCTCTCGGTACGCTCGGGCGCTGCCCGCAGCATGCCCGGCATGATGGACACCATCCTCAACCTCGGGCTCAATGACAAAACGGTGCAGGGCCTGACAAAACGCACCGGTGACGAGAGGTTCGCCTATGACTGCTTTCGTCGGTTTGTCGCCATGTACGGTGATGTGGTCCTGGGGCTCAAGCCACAGGGTAAGGACGAGCAGGACCCCTTTGAGGTGATCCTGGAGGCCAAAAAAGAGGCCAGGGGGATTCACTTCGACCACGAGCTGAGCGCCCAAGACCTCAAGGAGCTCGTTCGGGAATATAAAGCAGAGATCAAGAAAAAATTGGGCGTCGACTTCCCCGAGGACCCGAAAGCCCAGCTCTGGGGTGCCATCGGTGCGGTCTTTAACTCCTGGAACAACCCCCGGGCCGTCGCCTACCGCGAGCTCAATAACATACCCCGTGACATGGGAACGGCGGTGAATGTCCAGGCCATGGTCTTCGGCAACATGGGGAAGACCTCGGGCACCGGCGTGGCCTTCACCAGGGACCCCGCTACCGGCGCAGATGTCTTTTTCGGCGAATACCTGATGAATGCCCAGGGCGAGGATGTGGTCGCAGGTATCCGCACCCCGCAGCCCATCAACAAGCGGCAGAAGGGGGAGAAAGATGTCCCCTCCCTGGAAGAGGAAATGCCTCCAATCTATCAACAACTCGATGGGATCCGTACAAAGCTCGATCGCCACTACCGTGACATGCAGGACATCGAGTTCACCATCCAACAGGGGAAGCTCTGGATGCTCCAGACGAGGAGCGGGAAACGCACCGGCCTGGCTGCCCTGCGCATCGCCGTGGATATGGTGCGCCAGGGGCTGATCACCAAGGAGCAGGCCTTGCTGCGCGTGGAGCCCGATCAGCTGAATCAGGTCTTGCGTCCGATCTTTGATCCCCAGGAGAAAGGCAAGGCCATTGATAAAGGCAAGCTCATCGCCCACGGCCTCAACGCCGGCCCTGGCGCAGCTTCGGGCAAGGTGGTCTTCAATGCCCCTGACGCCGAGGAGTGGGCAGGCCGGGGAGAGGAGGTCCTCCTGGTGCGGATCGAGACCTCCCCTGAGGATATCCGCGGGATGAACGCCGCGCAAGGCATTCTTACCGCCCGCGGCGGGATGACCTCCCATGCCGCCCTGGTCGCACGCCAGATGGGCAAGGTCTGCGTGGCAGGATGCGGCGCCATGAATATCGACTACAAGAAGCGGCAGATTCAGGTCGACAGCCATATCATTAAAGAAGGCGATTATCTCTCCATAGACGGCACTACCGGAGAGGTGATCCTGGGCAAGATCCCCACCCGGCCCTCCGAGATCCTCCAGGTTCTGATGGAGAAAAGCCTGAAACCCGCGGCATCCGAGATCTACCGATACTATGCCGAGCTGATGTCCTGGGCCGATGAGGTCAGGCGCCTGGGTGTGCATGCCAACGCGGACAAGCCCGATCAGGCCGCGATCGCCATTGCCTTTGGCGCCGAGGGGATCGGCCTCTGCCGCACCGAGCACATGTTCTTCGAAGGCGACCGGATCGATGCCGTGAGGGAGATGATCCTGGCCGATGATAAGGCCGGCAGGGAGCGGGCCTTGGCCAAGCTCCTCCCCATGCAGAAGGGGGACTTCAAGGGGATCTTCCAGACCATGGGAGAGCGACCAGTCACCATCCGGACCCTGGATCCCCCGTTGCACGAGTTCCTCCCCCATACAAAAGAGGAGATTGCAGCGTTGGCCCGCAAGATGGGGGTGTGCTCCGGCAAAGCTCCAGGCCAAGGTGGACGCCCTGCACGAGGCCAACCCCATGCTGGGGCACCGGGGTTGCCGCCTGGGCATCGTCTATCCCGAGATCACCGCCATGCAGGCCCAGGCCATCTTCGAGGCGGCCTGCGAAGTTGCCAAAGAGGGGATCAAGGTCCACCCCGAGGTGATGATCCCCCTGGTGGGTGATGTCCGCGAGCTCGCGAACCAGCGCAAGGTAGTGGACGAGAAGGCCCACGAGGTCTTTAGCCGCTATAAGACCCAGGTAGAGTATAAGGTCGGGACCATGATCGAGGTACCCCGCGGCGCCCTGACTGCCGACCAGGTGGCCCAGGAGGCCGAGTTCTTCTCCTTCGGCACCAACGACCTGACCCAGACCACCTTCGGCATCAGCCGGGACGATGCAGGCAAGTTCCTCAATGCCTATTTGCAGGCCGAGATCTGGGAGGCGGACCCCTTTGAAAAACTCGACCGCACAGGGGTCGGCCAGCTGATGGCCATCGCCGTGCAAAAAGGTAGGGAGACAAGGCCTGATCTTAAAATCGGGATCTGCGGCGAGCACGGCGGGGAGCCGAGCTCGGTGGAGTTCTGCCATCAAATCGGGCTCAATTACGTGAGCTGCTCTCCTTATCGGGTGCCCATCGCCCGCATGGCAGCGGCCCACGCGGCCCTCAAGGAGCCTTCGAAGGATTGAAGGCGCTCATCCATATCTGCTGCGCCAACTGCCTGATCTACCCCCTCAAGGCTTTACGGCAAGAGGGGTGGGATTGCATGGGGTTCTTCTACAACCCCAATATCCACCCCTATCAGGAGTACCAGCGCCGGCTTGCAGCTGTGCAGGCCTATGAAAAGGAGGCCGCGATCCAGGTCATCTATCGGGATGAATATGACCTGGAGCAGTTCCTGCGCGGGGTGGCCTTTCGCGAGGATGAGCGCTGCCGAATCTGCTATCACCTCCGTCTTGAGGCGACGGCCCAGGTGGCCAAGCGCGGCAAATTCGCCGCCTTCACCTCTACCCTGCTGCACAGCAAGCACCAAGATCATGAGCTTATCAAGGCCATCGGGGAGCAGATCGGCAAGGAGCAGGGGGTAAAGTTTCTCTACCAGGACTTCCGCGACGGCTGGAAAGAAGGGATTGAGGAATCAAAGGCCCTCGGACTCTACCGGCAGGGCTACTGCGGCTGCATCTACAGCGAGAAGGAGAGATATCTACAAAAAAAATAAAAATCTACCACGGAAAGACACGGATTTTCACTGGAAAGTAGAAGAAGTATAAATTTATCACGGAGAGGAACGGAATTTCACAGGGAAATACAAATTACCACGGAATGGCGCGGAATCTCACTGAAAATAAATAATGGATAAACTACGAATATCCGTGTTATTCCGTGAAAATCCGTGGTGAATTAAGAATAGCTTACCACGGAAAGGCACGGAGTATCACGGGAAAAAAAGAATTCACCACAGATAAACTCGGAGTTGCACAGAAATTGAAACAGTGAAAAAATTACTCTATGAGGATTTAACCTACAATATCATCGGGGCGGCCCAGGAGGTCTATAAAGAACTTGGGCCCGGCTATCTGGAATCTGTGTATGAAGACGCCTTGTGCTATGAGTTGGATTTGAAGAATATCCCATATCAAAGACAAATAGATTTGGATGCCAAATATAAGGACGTCATATTTGAAAAGAGGTTTCGCGCCGACCTCCTGGTAGAAAATAAGGTTCTGATAGAAAAAAAGGCAATTAAGGCGATAACAAATCAAGATGAAGCGCAGTTGATCAACTATCTTAAAACAACCGGTTTAAAGGTAGGCCTGTTGTTTAATTTCGGAGCGGACAAATTCGAAATGATAAGAAGAATCTTTTGATAATTCGGTGTTATTCCTTGAAAATCCGCGGTAAATTAAAAATAGCCTACCACGGAAAGGCACGGAATTTCACCGTCAGAATAATTAAAATGAATTCACATGATAATTCAGTGTCATTCCGCGGATATCCGTGGTAAATCTTTTTTGAAAGTTTTGAGAAAAAAATTATAATAATTCAGTGTACTTCCGTGAAAATCCGTGGTGAATTAAGAATATCGTACCACGGAAAGACACGTCCCGCACTGCTTTTATAAAAATATGAATGACGGGATGTCGCAAAGCGACAGATTCTCACTGAAAATAAATAATGGGCAAACTAAGAATATCCGTGGTGGATTTAAGAGAAATATTCTATTATTTCCGTGTCGTTCTATGAGAAATCCGTGGTAAGATTGAAATTGTATAATGTCCCCCTTCGGTAGTATCGGCAAGATACTCATTTTCTCTGGTATAGTGCTCGCGGTGATCGGTTTGATCTTGGTCTTAGGCGATAAGATCCCCTGGATCGGCAGGCTCCCCGGGGATATCTATATCAAGCGGGATAAGTTCACTTTCTACTTCCCCCTGATGACCAGCATCATCATCAGCCTCCTGCTGACCCTCCTCTTCTCCCTGTTCAGGAAGTGATCTTTATATAAGCACCCTTCTCCAGACTCAATAACACAATATTTGGGATAAAATTTTAGCTTGCTTTTTCTCCCCCTTTTTTGTTATATTTTTCACGAATGCCACTTGGACGGCGCTGAGGGAACATATGAGATCCAATAAGGGCGGTTAAAAACATTTTTTTTGATCTTAAGTGTGAAACTATTCACAAAAATTGAGTAAACCACTAAATCATTTAAGGAGGTTATCAAATGGCACAAAAGGTTAAGAATAAGGGCTGGAGTGTCACCTTTAGTGGGACAGGGATAAACCTAGCCCTCGGCATCCTCTATACGTGGAGCATCTTCAAGGTGGCGATTAGGCAATCCATCGAGGCCGGCGGCGCAGGTGCCTTCAACTGGAATATCGCCGCCCTCAATGATCCCTATGTCGTCTGCTGTCTCGTCTTTGCCTTCGCCATGATCCTGGCCGGGAAGTGTCAGGATAAGTTTGGCCCCCGGATTACCGCCTTTATCGGAGGTATCCTTGTGGGATTGGGTTTTCTCTTGATCTCACAGAGCACCAGCTATGTCGCCTGGATTCTGGGTTTCGGCGTGCTGGCAGGCACGGGCATCGGGTTCGGATACTCCTCGGCAACCCCCCCTGCCCTCAAATGGTTCCCCCCGCAAAAGACGGGATTGATCGCCGGCTTGGTGGTCGCAGGTTTCGGTCTTGCCTCCGTCTATATCGCACCCTTATCAAAATATCTCTTGCAAGTCTGGGGATTGCAAAACGCCATGCTCTTTTTTGGAATAGCCTTTTTGATCGTCGTGTGTTCACTTTCCCTGCTCCTGGTAAACCCGCCAGCCGGCTATGTCCCTAAAGGCAGAGCTAAGGCAGGCAAAGCCGCGCCTGCCGTGATAGCCCAAAAAGAAGCCTCACCATCGCACATGATGAAAACGCTGGCGTTCTATCAGATATGGTTTATCTATTTTATCGGCGCCGGCGCTGGGCTGATGGTGATCAGTAGCGTCGCCGGCATGGCCAGCAAGAGTATGGGAGAATTGGCCTTCCTGGCTGTGGCCATCCTCGCGGTAGGCAATGCAGGAGGCCGGATCATCGCAGGCCTGATATCGGACAAGATCGGCCGCAAGGCGACCCTCATCATCATGCTGTCATTCCAGGCAATCCTCATGCTCATCGCCATCCCCGTGGTAGGCGCTGAACAGACAAGCGTCCTTTTGATGGTCCTTCTGGCCACCTTTATCGGCTTCAACTACGGGACCAACCTCTCCCTCTTCCCCTCCTTGACCAAGGATAAGTGGGGACTCAAGAATTTCGGCATCAACTACGGCATCGTGTTTACCGCGTGGGGTGTGGGCGGATTTGTCATGAGCCGGCTGTCGCAGATGTTGTTCGCCAGCAGCACAACCTATACTTCGTCCTTTTTGACGGCCTTTGCCTTCCTCATCGTCGGCATCATCATCACGTTGACGCTCAAGACAAAGACAGCAAAAGTTAAAAAGAGATAGCAGAAGCAAAGGCAGACCCGTTCTATATTTGTTGCGCTATTCTGGCGCTCAGGATAGAAGATTCTCTCGACAAATCTTGCTATCGTTTAAACCCTACCCCTCTTTGCGACGAGTTTGATAACTTTTATTTGACATTACAACCATATTTTTGTATTGTCATAACATCGTAGCGCAAAAAAACGTCACAATAGGAGATATTCGCCACAACCATCTATGAAAAAAGTAAAAGCAGGATATCGCTTAAACAGTGAGGCACCGGTGAAATATGATGAGAAGAAGCAGCTACACGTACCGTACTGTTTCGGATGCAGCACCAAAAACCCTCATGGCCTAAAGATTAATTTTGCCGTTAAAGATGATACCGTTGTTGGGACGTTTACGTCGCATAAATACCACATGGGGCCACCAGACGCGGTCCACGGCGGCATCATCGCCACACTCATCGATGAATCTATCTCTTATTTTGCAAGAACTGTTATCAAACACGATATAAGAACTATAAAAGAAGAAATTATATTCAGGAATCAAGCTCTTATCGGAGAAACGATTTACGTTGAGGCACACCTAAAAGAGGAAAAAAGCCGTGCACTCATCTTAACGGCGAAGGTGTACTCGGAGGATAGTATCATTGCCGAAGCAACGGGAATGCTATATAAGGCAAAAAGATAGCGGACACCATTTCTTGCCTTTCTCGCCGAATAAAGTCTGTCTGAGGTGACGAGCTTGCAGATTATTATAGCCAAAGGCACCATGGAACACCTCGTGGCGTGCACCGAGGCGCTTATTCATTCGGAAATCGGAGCGGCGTATTTTCCCACTGTACATGAGGCAGAGGCGTTCTTACAGCAAGGTCTGGCCAAGGAAGAAATATTTGTGGCCATTGATGAGCACGGCAACTGCGTCGGTTATATCTGGTTCACCCCCGAGGGCGCCTTTTATCGATTCCCTTATCTGCTGAACATCGCGGTCAAGAAGGATCTTCGCGGCAGAGGGATCGGCAAGAAATTGTTGGCATTCTTCGAAGAAAAGGGGTTTGCAAAGGCGTCAAGACTCTTTCTATTGGTGAGTGATTTTAATGCAGCGGCCAAAAGGTTATATCAAGCTATAGGATACAAGGAGGTCGGAATTATACCCGACTTCATCAAAGCAGGGGTTGCCGAACATATCATGATGAAATCAAAGGGGCAGCTGCGATAAGCGCATATTCCCCCGGGCTCCTTCCGCAATCAGAACGATCAAGGTCTGGCCATAACTCCCCCTTTTTTCTTCGGCAACTCCGTGCCTCTGCCGAAGAGCTGATCATATCTCTTGTTATCCCCGGGAAAAAGTTCGTAGCACTCGGATGCGGCAAATACCGTACCAAAGGTTAAAAGCTCACTCACAGTAACGAAGCTATACCCCCGTTTTTGCAGCTCAGGCACAATCAAGGACAAGGCCTGTGCCGTCCCGTGCCCTCTGCCATTGGCATGACAGATAATAATGGAGCCAGGCTGCACATTTCGCAACACATTTCGGGTAATTCTTTCCGCTGTCTGATCCTTCTCGCTATCATCCGTGAGCACATCCCACTGGACTGCAATCAAGTCCAGCCTTTTTAGAAGCTGGAGGGCCTCTGTGTTGCACGCGCCATAGGGGAAGCGGAAGCACAGAGGTATTTCCGGGATCTTGGCCATCTCTTTCACACAGGCTTGCTGAGCACACGGCCAGCAAGCAAGTTGTCTGCGCAGCTCACGGTACTGGGCCTGCGTCAGAAGGATTTGCTGCCGCTGCTCCTTTCTCCCCATGACCCGCAAATTGGCATGAGACCATGTATGGTTGCCAATTTCAAACAAAGGATCGGCCATGAGCTGCATCGTCTTGTCGGGATGCGATTGCATCCATTTGCCGCCGGCAAAAAAAGTAGCCCGGATCTGGTGCGCACGCAGATAATTTACAATCGCATAGTCATAGCCCGTGATCTCATCGGCCCTCTCGCAAAGGTCGAAGGTCAGCGCAATAACTTTTTTGTCCCCAATTGGGTTAATGCGGCGAATGGAGTTTGACGGCGCAGGCTTCGTTGGGTACAGCTCACTCAACGGCGCGATGAGCCTCGGTGGCAGCGGCAACAAATCCCTTGTAGATATGATGGTCCTGTCCTGCGGCTTGCCTTGCAGCTCCTCTTCGGACCAACAAGACCTGAGCACCTTTTCCGATCCGAAAGTAAGGCCGGCTGAAGGCTCCTCAGCCCCCGCGGCACAGGGCATGGGTAGGGAGATCATGCACAACACAATAAGAGAAACGCAGAACGATAATCCTATAAAGAACCTCTCCACTAGCGCCCCTCCCACAAAAGATAGCGGGCACTATAGCACTAGTGCATAGTTTTTTCTATGAGAATAAAACAATATCGAGCAGCCGAAAGACGACGCCTTACTATACCGTGGCTACAAGACGATCGGCCTTTTCAGCTATGCCCCACCCTGCGGGGCGGGAGTGCCCTGCCTGGCGACAAATCCCTGTGTCTGCAGGCCGGTGGCAGAGGGTGTGCCGGCGATTTGGGCCAGATACGTTTCACCAAGCTTTTTGATATGATCGTCGACATTGTCAAAGTAATTGAAATGTATCTGCTCTTCATCGATAATAGCTTCAAAGAGCTTCACGCTCGTGCTGTCGCCGTTATCCCTGCACACCAACAGAAATTGATTATAGACATCCATGGTGTCGTCTTCGAGTTTTGCGTCGAATGAAAAGACCTGGTGGATGTCCTGCCCTTTTTGGGCCTTCTCCGCAGGCTCGACAGTCGGCTCGCCCTCCAATTCCTTGATGCGATCTGCAAACATCTCTGCGTGGCGCATCTCATCGATCGCTATGAGCTTGACCTTCGCCGCCAGATCTCCATAATCCATGTTGTCTAAATTGTAGTGCTGATTCATGTACTGGGTAATGGCCTGGAGCTCCATGCTGCGCGCCTTGTTCAAGGCCTCAATTACTTTTTCCTTCCTTTGCTCTTTACTAATTTGCGCCATACTGCACCTCCTTCTCGGCTTTTTGACCCTAAAAATATAATACCGGCTTTATCTAAATCAAACGGAAATTGAGGCGTGAGAGGGAGTCAGAATGACAATACCATTTCTATGAGCGAGGGGCCGGGCTCGGCCAGGGCTCGTTTCAGGGCATCGGCCAGGCCGGGGGCATCGCTGACGGAGCTGGCCGGCACGCCAAGGCCCCGGGCGCAGCTGACCCAATCGATGACTGGGTCCGTCAGCGCAGTGAGGATCTGTGCGTTCCTGCCCGGCTTTTCCACCCCTGCCGTTCGGAGCTCTCCCAGCAGGGTCCTGTAGCTCCTGTTCGAGCAGAGGAGGGTCGTAATATTCAAACCTTCCCTGGCCTGGCTCCAGAGGGCCTGGACCGTGTACATGGCGCTGCCGTCCGCCTGGAAGTTGATGACGGGCCGGTCCGGGCAGGCAAGGGCGGCCCCGAGGGCACAGGGCATGCCGTAGCCGATGGCGCCGCCCGTAAGGGGCAGGATGGTATGGGGGGGGAGGCCGGGAGACATGGAATAATACCTGCCGGAGGTGGTGAGACCCTCATCCACGATGATGGCCCCCTCGGGTTGAAGAGCCGCCAGGGTCTGGCAGGCGGCAGCCGTTGTCAAGGCACCCTCCGGCACCGCGGGGCGGCTGTACCGGGCATCGGCGACCACGGCGTCGCTGCCCTGCCCTTTCAGGCTATCGGCCAAGGCAGCCAGGGCTTCCCATATATCCTGTCGCCCCGTGCCGATGGCCGCCTCCTGCTGGTCCTCACGGAGGATGCGGCTGCGGACACCAGGATAGCCGAAGAAGGTCACCGGGTCCCTTGCCCCGGCAAGGACGACGCCATCGTAGTCGGCGAGCAGAGTCTGGGCACCCTTGGGGAAATAGGGGATGCGTTTTACAGCGGCCAGCCCGATCCCCTGTTCCATAACAGGCGCAAAGGTCTCGGTCAAGAGGTCGCAGCCAGCCATCTGCCGGATGCGTGCCGCTATGGCCAGTCCTTGCCTGCGCAGGGCCCTGCCGCCGAGAATCAGGGCGGTCTTTTTTCGGCTTCTCAGCAGGCGCGTTGCCGCCTCGATCTCCTTGGAGTCTATCGGATCAAAGCAGCTTCCCGTTAAGGCAGGGGCCTGGCTCTTGCACTCCGCCAACTGGTAATCGTGGGGCACGATCAGGCTGGCGATGCCGCCGCTGGAAGCGGCATTAACAGCCTCCGCCACATCCTTGGGCAGCTCTTGAGCAGAGGCATTGGTTCGCACCCACATTGAGACGGTCCTGGCAAGCCCCTCGATATCCATCGCCAGGGGGGGATCCATGGGTCTATGCCAAGTGGCATGCTCCCCGATAATATTGACAAGCGGCGTGTGGGCACGCCTGGCATTGTGGAGATTGGCGATGCCGTTGCCAAGCCCAGGGCCGAGATGGAGCAGCGTCATGGCCGGCTTCCCCTTCATCCGGCCGAATCCGTCAGCTGCGCCGGTGCAGACGCCTTCGAAGAGTCCGAGAACGGCCTTGATCCCTGCTATCCGGTCAAGGGCCACCACCATAGGCAGTTCGGTTGTGCCCGGATTGGCGAAACATATCTCGATCCCACAGTCGACGGCAGTCTTGATAAGCGCTTCAGCTCCGTTCATCTTATCCTCACCTCGTTATTAGATTTCGTTCTTGACGTATGATTCAGTTAAGCCGCAGGTGGTCAATCGATAATCCCTGATCTCGCCTGCGGCTTAGTGCCGATTGGACAGCACTGCGCGCAGATGGCACAATATCGCAATTCCCGCTGAGGCCCCACAGGTATGTATTCGCCCTTTGCCTTGCGGTGACTTCGGCATAAGAGCCCGTCAAACCGTGCGTCTTGGATGGCGCCAGCTGGACACGCAGAGATACATGCTCCACAGGCATTGCAGACTGGGGCGACGACGCCCCTCTTTGACCCAGTGGGGGCCTCTGTCGCCAGGACACGCAGATGTATCCATGGTCCCCATTCGGGATGCAGCAGGAACGCGTTTGCTCCAATTGCACCTGCACCTGCTGCCTGAGCCACAAACCGAAACTGCAGGCCGCTCTCCCTAGGATAAGGCGCAATCTCAGTGGAAAAGCCGCGTGCCTCGAGCTCCTGCTGCAAGCCTCCGCATACCTCCTTGGCATGGTCGTCTGCAGCACAGCGTTCACCGCCGTTTTCCACGGCATACCATTGCCATTCCTCTTCCGTCACCACATGGTGGCCGAGCACGATTGCCGTCCGGGCTATCGGCATGAAGCCGTGGAAGAATTCTTCCTCACGGTGGTCGAGGTCCTTAACAGAAACAGTCCACACATCGCAGCATGAGAGCGGCTTGAAAATAGCCTTCACGATATTTTCGCAATGGGGCAGCATCGCTTGCCGTGATATCATAATCCTTAGTTGCCGTCCCTGAATTATATATATGATATCTTGGAAAGCAAAGGAAATTTTAGCCCGCTCGCAAGGTTGGGCAAATCGCCTCTTGACATTTGCGTCGTGATTTGATTTGCTGAGCATGCGCTTTTGCCATCGTTTCACCAAGGGCCCAAGTGCAAAAAAATAAACCGAAGGTGGCTCTTTAGCCAGAGGAGGTCGCTCATGTCGCTCCACGTCACTTTGCTTCCGTTATTGGCGTTGGTGGCCGGCGTATTGATCTTGGTTATGCCCAAGATGCTCCACTACATTGTCGCTGCCTGGCTTATTGTGTACGGTATTATCGGCTTAGTTCGCTAGATCAGGATATTTTTTTGATGTGTGCGGGTTCAATCCCGCACTGTGTCGCCTTGCGACACCCCATCAATAAGCATATCCGATTGGTAGGGGGTCGCCCTGCGACATCCCGCCATTCAGATTTTGCCGCCTTGCGGCATGATGTCCTTAAAAGATTTAAAGGAGCATCATTATACAAAGTCGGGCGGGACTTATGGCTAAACCGGAGGTGACCCTTTGGTCAATGGACGAACGCCCACCCATTGAACTACCCATCGACGGCACGCTCGACCTGCATGCCTTTGACCCCCGCGAGGTAAAAGAGCTGGTAACCGACTATCTCGCTGCCTGTCAGGAGCGGGGGATCCTCTCGGTGCGCATCATCCACGGCAAGGGCACAGGCGCCTTGCGCAGGACGGTCCATGCCGTGCTCGACCGGCTGCCGGATGTAGCTTCTTACTGTCTGGGGGGAGAAGGAGCAGGAGAATGGGGGGCGACCATCGTTATCCTACGGCCGCGGAAGGCACGAAGCCTCAAAGAACAATGAATGAAAATGAAATGGCGAAGACCATAGGGGATAACTGCTGCCCGGGGCGTTCACTCTTCCTCTTCAATGGCCTCCAGCTCTCCATCGATCCTCTCCAGTTTTAGCGGCATCTGACAATAAGAACAGTAGACCTCTTCTCCTTCCCGCTCATTACCTTCCAAAGGGATCTCCGCCTCGCAATAGGGGCAGGTTGTCATTCGCTTTGCCATAGCCTATCCTCCCTAATCAGATAGTGGAAAGTCAAAAGATCCACGCCGATAACACCCTTGTATGTTCTCTAACCATTTTTGCTTATAACAGCGGCGGCCACCAACGCGCCTGTGCCCACCGGGAAATGATAGTTGCGTCGGTTCTTAGAATATCACATTAACCACGCCCAGGCAACAAAAGTTCCCAGCGGCTTATCCTATGGTATCAATGCATGACAGCGCCGCCGTCAACATTGATGGCCTGGCCTGTTATATTCCGTGCCTCCTCCGAGGCCAGATAGGCGACAAGGCTTGCTACGTCCTCGGGTGTCTGGGCACGCCCTAACACGGTCTCTGCCTTGACCCGTTCTGCAAATATCTGTTCAGGGCTTTTATCGGCCATCGTGGAAAACTTTGCCTTGAGCCACTCTGCCAGGTGCTTCCAGCCAGGCGTCCAGACATAACCGGGGCAGACCGCATTCACGGTAATCGAATAGCGGCCGAGCTCTTTGGCCATGACCTGTGTGAGGCCGATGACGCCGAATTTAGCTGCACAATACGCGCCGACCAGCGACTCTCCGACCTTCCCTGATATGGAGGCAATATTGACGATCCTGCCGGCCTTGCGCTTGATCATCTGCCGCGCCACGGCCTGGGAGCAGAGGAAGGTGGAGTGGAGGTTGACTGCTATAGTCCTCTCCCATTCCTCAGTAGGGAGGTTGATAACCAACGCCGCTCCCCCTCCCCCGCCGACATTATTGACGAGTATATCGATCTGCCCATATGCCGTGAGGCCCTGCCTGACCATGTCATACACGGCCTGTTTATCCGTTGCATCGATTTGCAGCGCGAGCCCCTTGCCGCCTGTGGAGGTGATCTCGGCGATAACCCGCTCTACATCCGCGCCCTCCAGATCCGCCCCTATAACAATTGCCCCTTCCTCGGCAAGACGCAGTGCAATGGCCCTGCCGATGCCGTGAGCAGCTCCTGTTACGATGGCTACCTTGCCGTCAATCTTCAAGTCCATAGGTCTCTCGCTCCTTTCCCCCTGCCCTTTTCTTACCACACGCATCCCTTCCAGGCAACAAAAAGGCCCCTGTTAAGGGGCCAGATATGGATAGGCTTGGGATATAAGACCTCTGCTATTGTTGTCCTTTCCCTTTCTGTTCTTTCCGCAAGGGCACCACGCCTGCCATCTCGCCGATGATATTGACCAATTCAGAGCCGGCAGGGATAACTATTTTGGCATTTTCCTCGAGGGCGGATTCAAGGGCCTGGAGTTTTCTCAATAATTGCGCATTGCCGACAAAATATTTATCAGCTGCTTCATTGACCAGGCGAATGGCCTCGGCCTCACCTTCGGCATGTAAAATTCTCGACTGTTTGACGCCTTCTGCCTGTTTGATCTGCGCCCTCTTTTCGCCGTCGGCAGTTGTCTCTCGCGCCGTTGCATAATCTACGGCAGCGATTTTTTCGTTCTCGGCCTTCACCACCTTATTCATCGTCTCCTGAACATCGGGAGGAGGATCTATTTCTTTTAATTCGGTACGGACAATGTCAATGCCCCAGCTCTTAGTCTCTTCAAGAAGGGTATTATGCAATTCGGTATTTATTTTTC
>Ga0256868_10000541_pt1 | contig 22054 bp, 17 predicted proteins | sample RVTome_13_FD_187341 | JGI IMG/M metagenome (GOLD analysis project Ga0256868, IMG submission 187341) | Soil microbial communities from uranium-contaminated site in the Upper Colorado River Basin, Wyoming, United States - RVT92D227 HiSeq ...
AATCTGTGTCAGCTCCTTAATTAAAATTGCATTTTCCTTATGTGATTTTACAGAGATCCTCAGATACGTTCTGTCAAGTCCTCTGAAATCCGAGCAGTCTCTGACAAGCATACCCTTTAATTGCAGTCCATCTGATATCTCGTCCGCATTACTGATCTTCAGAAGATAGAAATTGGTATCCGAAGGGAAAAATTCTATTCCCAGCTTTTTGATATTTTTCTCAAGAAAACGTTTTTCCTGTCTCAGCAGGGTAAATGTCTCTTTTTTGTATGTTTTGTCTCTTATTGCCACAGCAGCTGCCCTCTGAGCAAGACTGCTCACCGTCCATGGTTCCTTATATCCCTTCAGTCTTTCGACAAGATCCTGGGGGAAGACACCATATCCTATCCGCAATCCTGCGAGCGCATAAAAATTTGTCATGCTTCTCAGTACAATCAGGTATGGGTTAGATTCGACATATTTGATAATCGTCTCTTCGGGGCAGAAATCCATAAAGGCTTCATCCACAATCAGATAACATCGCAAATCTCTTGCAGCACCTGCAATCTTTATGACATCCTCTCTTCTCAGTAACCTTCCTGTCGGATTATTGGGATTGCACAGAAAAGCCATGTCAAAAGAATGTGAGGAGTGAGGAGCGATAGGTGAGGGGTCTCTTTCACCTTTAAGATCAGTGATAAATTCATCAGGGTTTATCTCAAAACCGTTTTTCTCTTTAAGGATGTAAAATTCTATCTCTGCTCTTCGCTCTTTGTTCTCTGCTGTTAGTACTGCCCTTTCATATTCTGAAAATGTCGGTACAGGGATGAGAACCTTTCTTGGCTTCAAAGCCCTCGTTATCAGATAGATAAGCTCCGTGCTTCCGTTACCGCAGAGAATCGTCTCAGGATTGATACCATGATATTGTGCAAGCCTTTTTCGCAGTTTTTTTGCTTCGGGATCCGGATAATGAGGGAGATACTTGAGGTGCCTCCGTATTTCAGCCTTTATCTGTTTCGAGACGCCGAGAGGATTTACGGAAGCACTAAAATCGACTACTTTTCTCTCCTGTATCCCGAGTTTTTCCGCAAGCCGGTAGATATTCCCTCCGTGTCCTGACTCACCCCGGATATTTTCAATCTGTTCTGCCATCGAATTTCCTCTCATTTAGTATACCCTAACACACCATTGTGTTAAACTATCGAAACGATTTCCTTCGTAAACCATCGGACCGTATGCTCAATTTCAGAGACAATAAACAAATGATCGACCAGTTACATAAAATCTACAGAACCAGAAAAGGAGAGATCGTATCACGGATCAGGGAATTCCAGAAATTTCAGCCCTATAAGAATGACGAAGAGATTTTCTACGAACTCACATTCTGTATTTTAACTCCCCAATCCAAAGCACAATGCTGCTGGGATGCGGTTTTAGCCATCAAACAGCATAACCTCTTATTCAATGGAACCGCCGAACAGATTAAGCGCAGGCTCCACCGCGTCAGGTTCCATAATAAAAAAGCCGGGTATGTGGTAGAAGCCAGAACGTTATTTACAAAAGGCGGCAGGATTTCCATAACGCCGTTAATCAGCAAATTTACCGGTAGTCATGAAATCAGGGAATGGCTGGTAAAGAATATCAAAGGCCTGGGTTATAAGGAAGCAAGCCATTTCCTGAGGAACATAGGACTTGGGGAAAAGATTGCAATCCTAGACAGGCATATCCTCAGGAATTTACATCTACTTGGCGTAATAGAAGAGATTCCGGATTCCCTGAGCAGGTCAAAATACCTGCAGATAGAGGAAAGAATGGCTGAGTTTTCAAAACAGGTAAACATCCCGCTCTCACACCTTGACCTCCTCCTGTGGTACAAGGAGACGGGCCAAATATTCAAATGATTTACTAAGGAGTGCATAAGTAAGACCTCATTATTTGTCATTCCAGCTTGTCTGGAATCCTTCTTCGTCCCCTCTTGAGAGGGGTGTAGGGGTGTGTAGTTTATTTGATTAATAACAACCCCCTTATTAACCCCCTTTACTAAGGGGGAATCAGAAAGATTCCCGATCCCGAAAGCATTCGGGAGGAATGACAGATGTGGCTTTAATTACGGTCTTATTAATATATCTCTGCAGATTCAAATAGTACCGTTCAGGATAAATTCCCTGTAACCTGTCAGAAATACTTTTCTCATCACCTTGACGGTTATTTTTTCTCCCCTCTTTTTGTCCAGCATAAAAATTTTGACATCAGCGATATCTTCTATCTTCCAGTCATCCAGCGATACAATGATGTCATCTTCTTTAATTCCTACACTCTTTGCAACACTGCCGGGCACAATCTTATCGACCAAAACCTTCCCGTTTTTTTCCTTCAGGACAACACCTAATTTCAAGGCAGAAGGTGGAGGTAAACTTTCAGCCAAATACAGGTAATCCCCCAGGTCTTCATCAACGGATCCAGTACCGGATACAATTGTCACATAGTCCTTTCCATTTAATCTGTGTGTCCTTTTCGGTATACCGTAGCCATACATGACATGCCCTGTCCCTGCCAGGACAACCATCTGTGAATCAGGGTTCTTTTTCAGGAATTCATCTATGGAATGGGCCATTGTTTCATCCCAGAGAATCTGGGCCTGGTAGAAGTTATCAAAGTTCCTGCCCTCCATATTCGAATGCTGATGCTGCCTGAATATCTCTCTGAGCTTTTCCCTGTAATCTTCATCAGACATGTCCATTGATTCAGGGATCTCACCTCTCTCAACATCAGTCAGTGAATCAAGGCCTTCGGATGAAACCTTTTTGATAATTTCCGACCTGAGATTAAGTGCAATCACAGGAATATTTTTCGCTTTGGCATATTCGATAATCTCCCGGTAAAGATTGAAGTCAAACTGCCATCTTTTGAAATACTGAGTGTTTTTCAGAAACTCCTTTTCGCTGATTGCACCTCCAAGGTAATCATTAATGAACCTCTGAAAAGGCATCTGCAACATTTCCATGCCTATGGCAAACTTGCGCCCTTTTTCATGGAGACTCATGATGACCTTCAACTGGACCTTATGATCTTCATAATTGGTATGCTGCTCTCCGATATAGATAATGGGTTTATGAAGAATCTTAGGGATAATCTCGTTAATCTTAACTATCTTCTGGGGCTGAATCACGAGCACAGGTTCGTCCAGGCCGACAACTATTCCCTGCTCAGTTACGTCTGTCTGCTTCTGAACATTTTTGCCATTCTTAAACCGTACGAAGGAATATTTTCCGTAGTTGAGAATTTCTCCTGCTGAGAGGTCGACTTCATTCTTCGCATTCGCTGAGGCGATTGCTATGACCTTTGAAGTGTTCAGTGGATTTTTCCGTATCTCCATGGAGAATCCATCCCCGACCTTTCTATCGTCTCCGAAGAGTCTCCGGAGAACAGGTCCACCATAACCGAATACGAGCAATGAATTTGTCTTTATGTCTTCATCCCTGATGTCGTATTCATCTTTTACAACAGCGTCTTTCATGGCATTCATCAGTTCACTATACTTTTCCTTATCTTCATCAGATACAAGGACGAGCCTTTTTTCATCTCCCAGCAGTCTTGATATGACCGGAGGATATTCTTCCTTCGAAAGTTTCCGCATGATGTCATAGTTGCCGTCGATAATCATCCTCAAGGGGTTCCCTTCCACGGGAATTTCAAATGTCTCTTTTCCATTTTCAACCTTCAGCTTCTCAGTAATTTCAGCCTTATCAGTCTTTATATTTACTGTCAGATCCAGGATATAGGGGTCGCCATCCTGCACGATATCAAAAACAACCGTAGGGACACCCTTCAGAACAAGCACTTTCGGATCATTTATTATTATTAATGGAACTCCTGTACGGCTTAGCCACTGGTCAAAAAACCCTTCGAGGTTTTTGCCGGTTGCTATTTCAAAAGTATTTCTCAAATCATCCCACGAGGCCCCCCGGAAACTATTCTCCTTGATGAAACTCTTTAGCGCGCTGGAAAAAACATCCCCTCCTGCATGATTCTTCAGCATGTGGAACAACATCGCACCTTTTCCGTAACCGATGGCTTTTGATAAAGAATCAATAGGAGCTGTAAACTCCTTGAGAGGAAATTCTTTTTTCGGGTTCACATAATTCGCATAATCTGTCAATGCCTGCTTCCTGTACTGCCATCCATGACCTCCCTGCTCTTCGCGAAGCTGTTCAGAAAGGTATGCAATCAATCCCTCCGACCAGTCACCTTTTTGATGGTCTACGTAAATGAAGTTTCCGAACCACTGGTAGAGTAACTCGCGTCCAAAGGATGTTTCTGCTGAGGAGGGCTTTCGGACAGCATCCTGATCCAGAAGCGTATACGTCGGTCTCGAATATCCGTCAGGGAGAAAGTTTTCAACAATAGAGAACCGTTTGTAGGGATAAGGGATCAGAAGCTTACCATACATCTTAAGGTATTTCTTCACGTATCCGAAATATGTTTTCGCAAGTGAGATGTTCTCCGGGGAAAAATATCCGTAGATGTCTGTTCCGCCGAAGGTTTCCTTCAGTTCCCTATATCTGCCTGCAATAAGGGTTATTCCATCCGTCGGATGTGGAAAACTGAACGAATATTCTTTTCCGTACGCCGTATCAAGTACTGTAACCTCTTCAGCTTCGGATACTGCACGAAAACCATCAGGGAGCAGCGCTTTCAGGCTGTAAAATGCCATACCTTCAACAGACGGATACCACCTGCCTGTCAAATAAATCCCTTTATCGCCGATAACCTTCCCCGCTGACGGGTCTTTATTTTCTGGTTTTTCCATGAATATGCCCTCAAAGACTATTGCAAGAGTACCTGCAGGACCTGCCCTGAACACCCCGTCCTTTATTTCGGGGTTCAGAGGCTGCCCATTGCGCTGGACAGATATAATCTTAAGATCTCCGGTATAAATATCCGCAGGTTTCCCTTCCGGGAGGACTATGACCGATGTGCCCTTGATGAGATTCTTCCCGATGTCGAATGATACGGAAATGTTCTGAACCGGGATTGCTTCAGATGCCTCTACTTCTGGACACGAAGAAAACAAGGCGACAAGAATTGTGAAGAGAAAAAAAATGTTCATATGTTTATATTACCCGTTGTCTGTTCATATTGACAATGTTTCAAAATGAGTTACAATAAAACTATGAAAAGATACCGGCTGACAATCATTGCTCTCATACTTTCCTTGACCGTATTTTCCTGTGCTCCGGTCCTCAGAAAAGATATCATGGATGCCGCCCTCAGGGATGTTCCCCTGTCCGACCTGAAGCAGAATCCGGAGAAATACAAAGGAAGGTTTTTTGTCCTCGGCGGAATCATTGTGAATACAAAGGTAACAGGAGAAGGTTCTCTAATCGAAGCTCTTTATGTCCCGGTTGATTCAAGAGGCTATCTGAAAGAAATCGGGATATCATACGGCAGGTTCTATGCGCTGCTTGCGAAGGAAAGCGGTCTTTTAGACCCGATGATTTTCAGGCGAGAGAGAGAAATAACATTTGCCGGTGAATTTCTCGGAATAAGACAGGGGAAGATAGACGAAATGGACTACGGCTATCCTTTCTTTCAGATAAAAGAGCTTTATCTATGGGAGGAGAGAATTATCTGCTACGTACCTTCACCGTATTACGATCCGTATCTATTCTGGTGGGATTACCCTTACTGGTGGAGGGGGCATCCCTATGGGTGGAGGTATCATGGATTGGGACCACCACCGCCATACTGGTGGTAATTACCATTGTTCGTTTTACTTTGAATTGGACGAAAGAGGTCAAGAAGGGTGTAACCCTGATGGAAGCGCTCAAGAAAAGTCTCAAAAAAAATCCTGAGAAGAAGGCTGGATGAAAAGGAGGGAATATATGGCACGGGTTTATATGCTGGCAAATATCACTGCGGGGAAGGAAAGGTTCGTAAGGGATACCCTGCGCGGGAAAAAGGGAGTAGAAAGCGCGGATATCATAACAGGAGCTTATGATCTCATAGCAACCCTTGAGGCAAAGGACATGAATGACATATTCAACAAGATACTGAAAGACCTAAGAAAAATTAAGGGTCTCACAAGGACAGAAACGTTTGTTGCAGTGGAATAGGCGAAGCAAACAGGTTGTCTGACAGTTATTAAGGGTCTCACAATTGAATTTACATAAATCAGAAAATCTCCCCTTCCGTCTTACTTATTGACGAACCTTACCCCTTCCGTCCTCCGTCTTACGTATTGACGGATTGGACGGACCAAAGAGGGGTATAAATCCTCCCTTTGGTAAAGGGAGGTTAGGAGGGATTTTATAAATAATGTTGTCATTATTATGAAACTGTTAATAAAGGTTGCGGCTACACTATATCGAGGTATTCATAATTTGAATCTGCCTGATAACGAATCACCCATTAACCCTCCAGTTGCAAAACAGTTTCTGCATTTATGATGCAGATGTGCTGGAAAAGCTCTGCCAGCAACACATTATAGGCCTATAGCCTGGCCAGCCAGCCTTTATCCAAAAAGCACTAAAGGTTAAATGTACAGTCATGTGTTTCATAATCAAATCTCGTTGCTTTGCAGAGGTTTTTCAGTATGTCTGCATCTTATTTTATGCAACATTTAGGTTAACTTAAAAAGATTTCTGATAATTCCCGTATCGATTTTTTTTGGTCTTATAAAAGGGGATATGCGTTTTTGATGCAACAGATTTTCCGATATCAGCTGTCTTTTTAGTATCCTTTCTGTCAATGGTCTTAAATAAATGAAAAGGTTTATTGTTTTTATGCTTTTCTTCTACAGGTTTCTCCTTGATCTCACCATATGCGGCACATAATGCTGCTGCTGCAATATCGGGGAATCCGTAGTCATTTGATAATTCCTTAATTGCCTGAATATAACCTGCATGCCGATTACCTTTAATTATATCGGAAATGTCTCTGACAATATTTTTCTCTTTTGCCCTTATAACATCTGCCGGCGAAGGTAATTGCTTCCTGTCAATTACTGCCCTTGCATTTTTTTCTATCAATCGTAAATGCTTCTGTTCCCTTGGAGTAATAAGGGTTATTGCTATTCCTGACTTCCCGGCTCTTCCTGTCCTTCCAATCCTGTGAACATAGTTGTCGGAATTCTGAGGAATGCTGAAATTAATTACATGAGTTACATCTTTTATATCAAGCCCTCTGGCAGCCACATCAGTCGCAACAAGGATATCAAGCATACCACCTTTGAATTTATTCATGACTTCATCCCTTCTTGCCTGTGTATAATCGCCATGAATGGCGCCTGCATTGTATCCCAACCGGCTGAGTTTCATGGAAACATCGTCAACCTCCCTCTTTGTATGGCAGAAGACGATTGCAAGCTGCGGATCTTCCACATCAAGGAGCCTTGAAAGGGCATTAACCTTACTGTCTTCCCTGACCTCATAGACTATCTGCCTTATCTTTGGGATAACAATATCCCTTGTATTTGCACGAATTTTTTCAGGGTTTACCATATACCGCCTTGCAATATTCATTATCGGCTGCGGTATCGTGGCTGAAAAAAGAAGAGTTTGTCTTCCTTCCGGTGTTTCTTTGAGTATCGTCTCGATATCCTCAATAAATCCCATATCAAGCATCTCATCCGCTTCATCAAGAACGACGATTTTTATATCTGAAAGAGAAAGTTTTTTCCTTCTTAAAAGGTCTAGAACTCGACCTGGGGTACCAACAACGACATTAACCCCCTGTCTTAATGTCTTTATTTGCATCTCAATAGACGTACCCCCATAAACAGGCAGAACACTAATTTTTTCATACTTGCCTATTTTATAAACCTCCTGCGCAACTTGAACCGCCAACTCCCTTGTCGGCTCCAGTATAATAGCGAAAGGGTTTTTCCCCTTCTGACATTTTTCTGCAATCGGAATAGCAAAGGCAGCAGTCTTTCCTGTGCCGGTCTGTGCCTGTCCCACAATATCACGCCCGCTCAGTATGAGCGGTATAGTAGAGACCTGAATAGGTGTTGGCTCCCCAAATCCCATTTCTGATATTGACTGCATGGTTTCTTTCTTTAGTTTGAAATCTGTAAAATGCATTATTTTTTATCCTTAATTATGTTTTTTTGTTTTTCAACAAACTTTTTGAGGGGTTAATTATCTCTGATGCTTTTTGGTTAATGAATGAACCCTGTGCGTGGAAATCAGAAAAACAAAAAATAATTATTATCTTCTTAAAGGTATTATACAAAAGGTTGATTCTTATTTTTTCCCTGCCTGAATAGGTTTCCTGAACCGTAAAGCTTTTTTCCTTTTCTTTATTGCTTCCCTTTGTTTCCGTTTCTCCTTTTCGGAAGGCTTTTCGTAATAACTTCTTTGTTTAATTTCTTTAAAAAGACCTTCCTTCTGCAGTTCGCGCTTAAGGCTTTTCAATGCTCTTTCAATATCATTGCTATAGACTTTAATTTCCAAAACAGCTATCTCCAGCCTTTCCCTGAACTCTTGCCTCCACCAAAGCCACCCCTTCTCTCCTGAAAACCGGTTCTCGGCTGTTGTGGTCTTGCTTCAGCTAACGTGAGCATTTTCCCCATAAACGGTTTGCCATTCAGTTCTGAAATCGTTTTTTTTGCATCGCTCTCCGATTCCATCTCAACAAAGCCAAATCCTTTGGAATGTCCTGTGAACTTGTCCGTTATTATTTTGACTGATACAACCTCTCCATAATCAGAGAAGAGATCACTGATGTCTTGTTCTGTAGCATTGAACGAAATATTTGCGACATAAATCTTTTTCCCCATTTCATCTCCTTTTTTTTTGAAATAAAAAAACCCCCAGAGCTTTCAAATCATCTGAAGGTTTTATAACTTTTAGACTCTAAAAGCTTAATTATTATAACTTAAATAAAAATTAAATACCATCTTTTCATTTGGTCACTACAATCCCTTCAATCTTTTAAAAATTGTTCTTTAGACCCTTTAACATCCTGAGCTTGTCGAAGGATGGCTCCCGGGGAGGGACTCGAACCCCCGACAGGGTGGTTAACAGCCACCTGCTCTGCCGACTGAGCTACCCGGGAATATTTTTATTTAATTGTTTCACAGTCACCGTCCGTCTACTCCAGCGGACAGACAACTAATCTACCCAAGCATATTTTAATATAACTGCGACCTCTGCTACTTTTTAAATACTTCCCACGATTAAGGGCCTCTTTGCGTGTTGGGAATTCTTCTTTATAAACTAACCTCCAAGGGCCTTTATTTTGTTTTGTATATTTAGAAAAATCATTATCCGGGTCATTATGCTGTTTGAGTCTTTTTTCTAAATCTGATGTCTGCCCTATATAAATTTTATCAGTAGAATCGCTTTTAATTACATAAACAAAAAACACAGCAAATTGCAATCCTTCCAACAGCCACCTTCCGTCCTCTTTACAGGACGGACGACTGAGCTACCCGGGAATAGTCTTTTTTTATATCAAATAGAAATGTATTTTGTCAATCAACGTTGAGTTCAGTTACGAACTTTGCAACAAGGTCACCGACTTCGGTTGTACCATATCCCATCTTACCGGCTGCCAGGCTCTTGAGGTGTTTACCTGTAACCTCAATGACAGCTTTTTCGATAAGCAGGGCTGCTTTATCCTCTCCGACCTGTTCGAGCATCATCCCTCCGGCGCAGATTGCAGCCAGGGGGTTGACGACATTCTTACCCGTATATTTTGGTGCTGATCCTCCAATAGGCTCAAACATCGATACACCCTGAGGATTGATGTTTCCGCCTGCAGCTATACCCATGCCGCCCTGAATCATGGCCCCCAGGTCCGTTATAATATCTCCGAACATGTTGTCTGTGACAATGACATCGAACCACTCCGGATTCTTTACGAACCACATGGTTGTAGCGTCAACATGAGCATAATCTACTTTAATGTCGGGATATTCCCTTGCCACCTCGTAGAATGTCCGTTCCCATAGGTCGAATGCAAATGTGAGGACATTGGTCTTTCCGCAGAGAGTAAGTTTCTTGTTCTTATTTCTCTTCTTGCAGTACTCGAAGGCAAACCGTATGCACCGCTCAACTCCCTTCCGTGTATTAATGGACTCCTGGATTGCAACCTCATCCATTGTGCCTTTCTTCAGGACGCCTCCTGCACCGGCATACAATCCCTCTGTATTTTCCCTCACGACGACAAAGTCAATATCTTCCGGCCCTTTATCCTTGAGCGGACACTCTACACCCGGATAAAGTTTAACAGGTCTAAGATTTATATATTGATCAAGCTCGAACCTGAGCCGTAAGAGAATACCTTTCTCGAGTATACCGGGCTTGACATCGGGATGCCCGATTGCACCGAGATAGATTGCATCATACTTTCTCAATTCATCAACCGCCCCGTCCGGGAGAACTTCCCCGGTCTTCAAATACCTCTGGCCTCCAAAATCATAATAGTTATAATTGAGTTTGATGCCGAACTTTGCTGAAACAGTATCCAGCACCTTGACACCTTCCCGAATAACCTCCGGCCCCGTCCCGTCTCCCGGTATAACCGCTATATTATAAGATTTCATACTTTCTTCTCCTGTACCATCAGCTCTTGGCTCTCAGCTTTTTTTTCGTCCACTCAATCAACCCTCCGGCGTCGATCAATTCCTGCATGAACTGAGGGATCGGATTGGCTTTATATTCTTCCTGAGTTGTCAGGTTCCTTATTATCCCCCTGTCTGCGTCGATCTCCACTTCATCAGCCTCTTTTATCTTCTCAGACGCCTCCGGCGACTCGAAGATCGGAAGCCCTATATTAAAGGCATTGCGGTAGAAAATCCTTGCGAAACTTTTCGCAACAACGGCATGGATACCTGCCGCCTTTATGGCAATCGGCGCATGTTCCCTCGATGAGCCGCAACCGAAGTTTTTGCCAGCAACGATGAGATCACCTGCCTTTGCCTTGCTTGTAAAATCCTTATCTGCATCTTCCATCAGATGCTTCGCAAGCTCTTTAGGATCAGAAGTATTAAGGTATCTCGCAGGGATGATTGCATCCGTATCTATATCATTCCCGAATTTCCAGACTCTGCCCCTGATCAGCATTTCTCCTCCGTTTTTTTGTTTTTATGATTTCAGTCAGGTAGTTATTATAGGAAATTTATTGTTTTATTAACAAGTCATGTTCTATGAAGTCCCACAGTTTGCAAGGGGAGGTCAGGTGCGGTATTGGAAATATTATCAAAACCTCCCCTGCCCTCTACGAGTCGTGGACCTCCTTAGTAAGAAGGGGATTTATTGGATGACTCCTTGCAAAGGAGGGGAGTTATCAAGTGCCATAAATAGAGTCTGTTTATAAACTCAGGTTTTGTCATCCTCCGTCCGTCGATACGTAAGACGGATGACCGGGGGATCCAGAAACCGTTGAAAAGACTGGATTCCCCGATCGAGTCGGGGAATGACGAAATAAGTAAAACGTAGTTTATGGACAGACACTAAATAATTATAAAATTGTTGCAGAGGAACCAAATAACGTAAAATAAACAATGCAAATTCTACGTGAAATGTATTATAAACTGTATCAGGCTTTCGGCCCTCAGTATTGGTGGCCCGGTGATACACCATTTGAAGTCGCAGTCGGCGCTGTCCTTACCCAGAATACAAACTGGGGGAATGTTGAGAGGGCGATAAGTAACCTGAAAAAAAACAAAGCCCTGTCAGCCAAAGCCATTCATGAAATTCCTCCAAAAAAGCTTGCTGAACTGATAAGGCCTGCAGGATATTTCAACGTCAAGGCAGACAGGCTGAAGTCCTTTATCAACTTTTTCATGAATACCTACCATGGAAACATGAACAAGATGAAAAATGAGGACACCTATACGTTGAGAGAAAAACTTCTTTCTGTAAAAGGGATCGGCCCTGAAACAGCTGACTCGATACTCCTCTATGCATTGGAAAAACCTGTTTTTGTCATTGACGCTTATACAAAAAGGGTTCTTTCAAGACACGAGATTATGGAACATGAAAAGTCTTACAGTGAATTTCAGGGGCTTTTTCACGCTTCGCTTGAAAAAAAGGTGAAATTATACAATGAATATCATGCACTGTTTGTAAGGGTTGGCAAAACATTCTGCAAGAGGGAAAACCCTTTATGTGAAAAATGTCCTTTAAAAGTTATGTTAGAAGATCGTGTTATTTTTTAAGCAACGACATAATCCGCATCAGGTAGAGGAGAATCTTAAAGGTAATTTTCCTTTTTTATTGTCATTCCCGCTCATCGGGAATCCTTCTTGCTTCTCAGAGAGAGATTCTGGACATCCGTCAATATGCAAGACGGACAGAATGACATGACCAGAACACTCAATATCAAATAAATAAGGAATAACGATTCGCATACAGTATCTAAAAAATGGGAAAATTTAAGCTCATTACCTCATTTACTCCGAAAGGCGATCAGCCCGGGGCAATAGAATCTCTTTCCACGGGGATCGAAAAGGGGCTGAAACACCAGGTACTTCTCGGGGTCACCGGGTCGGGAAAAACATTCACGATCGCAAATGTGATTGCAAAGGTGAACAGACCTGCTCTGGTAATCGCCCACAACAAGACCCTTGCAGCCCAGCTCTATGGCGAATTCAGGGAGCTGTTTCCTGAGAATGCTGTCGAGTTCTTTGTAAGCTACTATGATTACTACCAGCCTGAGGCATATATCCCGACTACTGACACATACATAGAGAAAGACGCCCTCATAAATGATGATATTGACAGGATGAGGCATTCAGCAACAAGGGCTGTCCTCGAAAGACGGGATACAATTGTTGTTGCTTCTGTCTCATGTATTTATGGCATAGGTTCTCCACAGGATTATATGGACATGCATCTTGTCATTGAAGAAGGAATGCGAACAGACCGCGACAAAATTCTAAAAAAACTTGTTGACATCCAGTATGAACGTTCAGACGTGGAATTCAAAAGGGGAACTTTCAGGGTCAGGGGAGATATTGTCGAGGTCTACCCTTCATTCTCTCTTGATAAAGGGATTCGCGTGGAGTTCTTTGGAGATGATATAGATGCAATTCACGAATTCGATCCCCTGACAGGTGAACGAATCAGGAAGCTTGACAAGATTGCCGTTTTCCCGAACAGCCACTGGATAACACCGAGGGAACGGCTTGAGCCGGCATTGAAAAATATCGAGAAAGAAATGGGGGAAAGGATTGAGTCTTTCCTGAAAGAAGGCAAGCTCATGGAAGCGCAGAGGATCGAGCAGAGGACACGGTTTGACCTGGAAATGCTGAAAGAATTCGGCTACTGCCACGGCATAGAAAATTATTCGCGCCACCTGAGCGGAAGGGCCCCCGGTGAGCCACCGTATTCACTGATTGACTATTTCCCCGAAGACTTTCTGATAATCATCGACGAATCTCATGCAACCGTTCCCCAGATTGGCGGCATGTACGAAGGTGACCGTTCAAGAAAACAGACCCTCGTTAATTATGCCTTCCGGCTCCCTTCAGCGTTGGACAACAGGCCGCTTAAATTCACTGAATTTGAACACAGGGTAAGCCAGGCAATTTATGTTTCTGCAACGCCCGGCGCGTATGAACTCGAAAAAGCAAGGGGACGTGTTGTTGAACAGATAATAAGGCCGACAGGCCTGATAGATCCGAAACTGATCGTTCGGCCTGTCCTTGGTCAGGTTGATGACCTGCTGACTAAGATAAGAAAACGGGCGGGGAAAAAAGAAAGGGTTCTTGTAACAACACTTACAAAAAAGATGGCCGAAGACCTGACAGACTATTACACAAACCTCGATGTGAGGGCACGTTATCTGCATTCCGGCATAGACACCCTTGAGAGGGTCGGGATATTAAGGGATTTAAGGCTCGGCAACTTTGATGTTTTAATCGGGGTCAATCTTTTACGGGAGGGGCTCGACCTGCCTGAAGTGTCACTCGTCGCGATTCTCGATGCTGACAAGGAGGGCTTTCTCCGGTCGGAGCGTTCACTGATCCAGACAGCAGGCCGTGCTGCAAGAAATATTCATGGAGAGGTTATTCTGTACGCTGACACCATCACAGGATCAATGCAGAAGGCATTGCATGAAACAGATAGAAGGAGGAAGATACAGCAGGATTATAACAAAAAAATGGGGATTACTCCTGAAACCATTAAATCCAATATCAAGGATATCCTCAGTTCCATTTATGAGGCGGATTACTGGACTGTTCCTGCTGCAGCAGAGGAAAAGGCCGTATATGGATATGATGAGGAGACGGTAAAGAGACTTGAATCGGAGATGAAAGAAGCTGCCAGGATGCTTGAATTTGAGCGTGCTGCCAAAATCAGGGACAAGATCAGAGAGATCAAGAGCAGAATTATTGAACTCGGTATAAAAGTTTAATAATGCATTAAGTGTAAGCCTTCAGTGAAGGGTGGAGCTTGGCTGTCATGGATTCGACAAGCTCACCATGACAAACCCACAATATGTCATGCATTGTCACCCTGAGCTTGTCGAAGGGTGCGCCTTTTTTGTGAGCTGGCCACGCTTCACTGAATGGTTACTATTAAGCTATTGATTAAATTATCATAAATTTCCTATATTATAAATGAGAGATTTGTTGGACTTCAGCAATTATAGATTTTGCTTTATTGATCCTCTCGAAATAAGGATGACAATCAGATAGTGATAAAAACAACGAAAGAGAGTATCAAATCATTTTTTTATAAAATTATCGATATTCTGACATTTATCGACCTCCCGATCCGTAAAAAATTCATACTCTTTTCGGCCGGTACTCTTTTCTGGATAGTGGTTACTTCCGCTATTGGTTTTATCATGCTGTTTCGTTTAAGCACAGAATCCAAGAAATTAGTCGATATCATTGAACCTCAACAGAAAGTCCTGAACAGCGTTATCAGGCAATTAACAGAAGCTAGCATGACTGTCCATCAGATATTTATCATTGAAAACATGGAAGCAATGCAAAATAATTTTCATAAAGCTAAACTCAGCATTGAGGAATGCCATTCGTATCTCATTCTGCTCCGTACGGGAGGCTTTATAAGAGAATATTCTCAATCAGGAAATCAGTTCAATATCGAATTCTATGTTAGCCCTGTCACTGGGTCTGAGAAGAAAGCTTCAATAGAAGACGTTACTGCCAAGATTGTAAAACTGGAAAATCTCCTGTCCGAGATAACCTATGCAAAAGAAAGCACCATGATAAATCCCATTACATTAAGAGAAAAACTGTCTGAATATGATACCCTTACGCAAAGCATTCTTATGACACTGAACAAATCTGCGGTAAGCTTAAGTCAGGAAGGGGGAAACATATCGGATATTATCAAAAGGGGTTTTAAAACTGCCTTGATACTCATTATTCTAACCTTTTTCATCGGAGCATCATTTTCGATCATTTTTGGGGTTCTTATCTCGCTCAACCTGGTAAAACCCATCAACGCAATTGTTTCGAATTTCAGATCGTTCACTTCGAAAAAGGACGTTGTAAAAGAAATCAAAGTAACATCAAAAGATGAAATCGGTACACTTGCCAGCGAATATAATAAATTCATAAGCACCATTGATGCTATGACCTCTTTTAAGAAGATTATCGAAGAAGACGAAACAGTAGACGATGTCTACTTTCGCCTTGGAAACATTTTAACTAACGAATTAGGTCTTCACAACTCTATCATTTATGAAATTTCCACCTATAAAAATACGATCAAACCGATATACCCTCCCGATCCTGTAGTATCTGATCTCTACTGCGATATGGATGTGCTTCTGAATTGCGATTTATGCAGGGTAAAAAGAACGGGTCATATTATTTCTTCAAAAGAACATAAAGATATTTGTAAATTCTTCAGAAGGGAAAAGGGAGACGTCCATATCTGCATCCCGATTTTTATCTCCGGCAAGGTAGGAGGCGTCGTCCAATTTGTCTTTAGCAAGGATGAAGCTTCATTACCTGAACTTAAGGAGAAGATAAATAAGACCAGGCAGTATATAACAGAAGCCCAGCCTGTCCTGGAGTCTAAAAGGATTATGAGGGCCTTCAAGGAGTCCTCCATTAAAGATGCCCTGACAGGCATTTACAACAGAAGATTCCTTGAGGAAACCTCTGAATCCTTAGTCGCCGGAATCCAGAGGAGGAATACCACTCTCGGCTTTCTGATGTGCGATCTCGATTTCTTTAAAGAGGTAAACGATAAATACGGACATGACATCGGAGATGCGGTATTGAAAGAAACGTCAAATATTATAAAAAAGGGTGTCCGGAATGCGGACCTTGTCATACGTTTCGGCGGCGAAGAATTTCTGGTATTGCTGGTGGATGTTCAGCCCGGCACCGCCCTTGAGATCGGCAATAAAATCAGAGCGGCCATGGAAAAAACAAAGATCACCATAACCGGGGGTGTCATCAACAAGACAATCAGCATAGGCATCAGCGAATTCCCTCAAGACACGCAAAGCTTCTGGGAAGCCATCAAATTTGCGGATGTTGCACTTTATAAGGCAAAAGAAACCGGCAGAAACAGGGTAGTCAGATTCTCTCCCGAAATGTGGACCGAAGAGCGTTACTAACCCCCAGTTCAGAAAGTCTATCCTCAGAACCATCTAAAAATATTATAATAGTAAAAAGACTTTCTGTTTGTGGCATATGGGCACGGTAAATTTCTTATTTGAGACAAAGGAGGGAAACAATGATCGCAATCGCAGATAACCTTAACACAAGGAATAAGGCGTATATGGATGCATTGGCCGGGAGAGACGGGAAGCCGATAGCTGATCTCGTGAAAAAACTTGCGGAATCGGGTGCTGACATGATCAACGTGCAGTGCTCTCTGGACGGTTCCGGCGATGAAGAAACGTTGCCCTGGGTTGTAGAAATTCTCCATGATGCAACAGACTGCGGCGTATCCCTGGATTCCAGAAACATAAAGGCTCTCAAAAAGGCCATACCGGCCTGCAAGAAGCCGCCGATGATCAACTTCATCTCCAGGAACGAACCTGAAGACAGGATAGCTCTTGTTTCGCTCGTATCAAGTTCAGGTGCCTCACTGGTTATCAGGGCTTTAAGCGGTACGATACCTACATCCATCGAGGCAAAACTGCAGATCATCGAAGACCTCCTCGAAATGGCAAACGAGGCTGACATACCGAATGAGAGGCTTTTCCCAGACCCCTCTATTGTCCACATAGGAAGGGGAATGGGACAGAAACACCTGGTAAATTCCTATGATTGCATCAGGATTCTCAAAGAGGTGGTAGAACCTCCCATAAATACAATTGCATGGATTTCGAACGTTTCTACAGGAATGCCCAGGGCGTTGAGAAAACCCCTTGAAGCCGCATTTCTCGGTTACCTTGCAGGTGCCGGACTCGATGCAGCCATGGTTGATATCCTTGATGAGAACATCAGGAAGACTCTCTATTTAATCAAAGCCTTCAGGGATGAAATCGTTTTCTCGCAGGCTGATATTACATAGCAGTTCATGAAAGTTCTTCTCATCAATCCGAACAGATACAAATCGCCCCCTGTCCCGCCGATAGGGCTCGAATATGTTGCTGCATCACTGGAAGAGAAAGGGCATTCTGCTGATATTCTTGATCTCTGTTTTTCCGAGGGTGTGTATCAGGATATAGATAATGCCGTAAAGTCTTTCGGTCCCGATATCACAGGGATAACGGTGAGAAATGTCGACAGCGTCCTGTATCACACAAATGAGTTTTTCCTTGATGAGATAAAAACCATCATCGATCACATCAAATCACACCATGGGCTGAAAGCCATTATAGGCGGGACCGGTGTTTCAACAAATCCGGAGGGAACGCTCGGATACCTGAATGCTGACTTTGCCGTTGCAGGTCCTGCTGAAAACACGGTTCATGAAGTCCTGAATGAAATCCGGAATCCTGAAAACCGCAAAAAGGTTTTCAGCGGAAAATATGCGGCAAACAGTTCATGCACCAGGAACCCGTTTAAAACAGACTATAAGAAGTACTGTGATTCCGGCGGTATTGCCGGTTTTGAAACCCATAAAGGATGCAGTTCTTCCTGTGTCTATTGCATCGAGGCAAATACACGGGTATCATTCAAACATCCGGAAGATGTCATACAGGAGATAAGGGGGTTCGTGGACAGGGGATACAATCATTTCCATCTCTGTGATTCGGAATTCAATGAGAGCCTTGAGTATTCGGTCGACTTCTGTTCCGCCCTTAAAAAGGCAGGCCTTGGTATTCAGTGGGCTCTGTACATGAAGCTTTCACAGTTCAACAGGAACCTTTTCAAGTTATTGAAAGATACCGGTGTTTATCTCATAACCCTCTCGGCAGACTCCTGGAAGAAGTGCGACCAGTACTGGTCGGATTATGAAAAGTTTATTTTTGGGGCCAAATCGTGCGGGATAAAGGTTGCTGTGGATTTCCTTACAGGGTTCCCGCATGAGTTCGAGGATGACTTACTGCGGCATTTTGATAACCTCAGAAGTCCCCTTCCCGATAGCGTCAGTGTCAACACATATATAAGGCTCTACAAGTCACTCAGGTTAACAAATATCATCATGAATGACAGGTCATTGATAAAAAATATTTTAGGTAATACTGACGACCGGACATTTGTTAAACCGGTCTTTTATAATAAGATCGATACAGAGAAACTCAAACAATTGATAGGCGGAGAGAAACTGTTCAGGATTGAGGGACTGGAAAAGGTCGTGAATTATGTCAGGATTGAGGCGGGTGTCCGTATCTGACGGCTGTTTTGCATTACTCAGTAAAGACTGTCCTGCTGTTTGATCTTTATCCTGAACAATGTTAACATGATTAGCGGGAACCTAACATGAGCAAATCAAAGATCAAAAATCCAGGGTTTCCTTACAAAGCTGCAAGACGTCTGCTCGGACAGATACTGGTAGACGGTAACTTTATCCGCTACCATGAACTCGAGCACGGCCTTGAAGAACAGAAGAAGACCAATACGATGCTTGGCGAAACACTGGTCAGTATGGGTCTGCTCGATCCGGTCGACCTCAAGGCTGTCCTGTCAGTCAATGAAGATTTAGCATCCCTTGAAGACGCAATCAGCCTTGCGGCGGGTGTCAGGCGTCTCCTGGGAGACCTTCTCCTTCAGGCAAAACATATTATTCATGAAGAGCTCGAACTGGCACTGAGGGTGCAGAAGAGAACCGGTGAAAAGCTCGGCAAGGTCTTGATCCGCCTCGGTTTTATTACAGAGGGCGAACTTGACGCTCTTCTCAAGTTCCAGGAGAACCAGGGTGTCGGGATGCAGGCCCCGGGAAGGCTCAGCATCGGTGAACTGCTGGTTTCCACCGATCAAATTAGCCGTGAACAGCTTGACGAAGCGCTTGCCCGGCAGAAGATATCGAAAAAGAAGATAGGCGAGATTCTTGTTGAATCAGGCTATATCAACCATCAGCAGCTTGCTCATGGGCTAAACCTTCAAGAAAGGCTGCTGACGTCCGCGCTGGTTGCAATTTTATCCCTCGCTCCTTTCTCGAATATTCACGCAGTAGAACCCTCACTGCAGGATAGCGGTTCAAAAGACACTCCAACAAAAATAACCGAGTCGATACAGATGCATACTTCCCTGAAAATCGTTTACCAGAAATCAGAGCTGAATATTACCCGTGAGGACATTCTCCGCGGATACATTGATATCCCTCTGGGTGCTCATATCGAAATTCAGAATAATAATCTGGCCGGTTACCTTGTTGTTTTTGAAGGTCTTGGCGGTCCGGTCAAGGAAGTGATTGTCAGGGGACTCGGGAAAGATGCCCTTCTTAACTCAGACGGCGGCTGGATTGCTCAGCCGTATCATGGCAGGGACCCTCTTATGATTGAATTAAGCTACAGGTTCAGGTTGTCTGAAGAAGCGAAGCCGGGCATCTATTCATGGCCGCTAAAGATATCGGTAAGCCCCATAATCCCGGTCTGATATTTTATGTAAATTGCATACCTTTTCTCACCTGGCGGGCAAGAATGAGGGGGATGGCATTACCGATGAACTCCTTAGTAACACCTGTGTAATATTCTATTTCAAAGCAGAGATAAAATATAACAGCAGGAAAAAGAGAAACCCCTGACCATGCAGGCGATCAGAGGCTAATAAGTGACCCAACCACTGACTATCTTCCGACTATGACCGGCGCCTTCTCACTCTTGATAACAACCTCGGCCACTATCTCTTTGCCGGTATTGATAAACTTTGTTACTTTCTTGAAACTATGGTCCTGTCCGCAAAGTTTCTTTCCGATGTCTTCAGCCGTAGCCTTTGAAAATTCCTGTTCACTGATCTCCCATGAAGTCGGGCCTATGATTACTGGAGAACCCTCTGTATACCCCACAAACATGACCGTAACCGTCTTCTTTTCACTGTCCATCTGTGCAGACAGTGTTCCGACCATTGTCTTTTCCTCTTCGGCATAACTATTCAAAACTGCTGCCATTGTCACCATGAGCGACAGAATGACAATCATCAGAAGTTTACAACCTTTCCCTGTTGACATATCAGACCCCCTTTTAATATATTCAGCAAATCTTCTCTTCAAACCCCCGAATGCTTCAACAAACATGCCTGTTGGTACTTATTTATTGCCCCTCTTCTCACCTCCTTTTCCCAATATTCCTGATTTCATAAAATAAGTATATGATAATTTTTCAGATTCCATTAAACATAATTATATCAAGAAATTCACTATTAAATGATAGTAAATTGGCTGTTCAAAGTCAATTATAATTTAGCTTTTGCTAATTTATGAGACTTAAAAAAGGACGGATAATAAGGTTGAAGGTAATTGGGGGAAGGTAAGGGGTGAGAAATAATTAAGGAATGATTAATTCAAAAAGCATAAACTGCCTTCTGCAAAAATAGTCTAAAATATACTAACATATATTGTTTATATGAATGCTTACTGCATACTGAATGATAATCGAAAAGGCTTGGTCATTTTGGACACCATAACATAGCTGCAATGTTTAATATTGAGACCTGACCCCGTTCTTATCTTATCTCTTGCCTACTCGCTCCTGTGCATAGAAGATTGGCCCCCGGTCCTCAAACTTGATGGCTAAGGCAAAAAGAACCCACAAAGGAGCAGAGCCTATAAGACCGATAGACGATAAAAAGATATCAAAGAGGCGCTTGAGCATCAAGAATTAATAGAACATCAAGGCGGATTTTGGAACCTTTTAAGACAAAAGCCCAAAAATTAGACTTTGACAAACGGGGTGTCAACAGCTTCTTTGCCAATTTCGTAAAGTCGCTCAGGAGCAATATCTGCGCCGTTCGGCCAACATAAGGTATTGAGATCGATAAAGTATTTTTTAAAATATTCTTTATCCCTTAGCAAAGAAAAGACTCCTCCTCTTGTTGTGTAGGATTCCAAGTTTACTATTTTTACACTACCGTCGTTAAACCTCAGTTTGACTGTATAATCCCCGACATACTCGGCCTGAATAACGTGTGGCATGAAATCCATGGACACCTCCTACCTCAATGGTTCGACCCAATTTAAAGGCTTATTTTCTCTTGCCCTCTGCCAATTTTCATCGAGTTCTTTGCGATGAAGACCGCACCATTCCTTGATAAGATTTTGAACCCTTTCAGACAAATATCCTGTTATTAATTCCCCTTCAAAATTGCAGACCCCCTCTAATCCCTCATAGGAAGCATGAAAATGTGGAGGATTGTGGTCGTCATAATACATATAAATTACTATACCCAAAAAGAAAGATATTCGCGGCATTTATTTAATTATACAATATCTAAAGAAATCATTCTTCACGCGATCGAACGGAACTTCATCGCCCGGAAAATCCTTCCGCCTTTCCCTATCCGTTCCTGGGCATAAAAAATTGACCCTCTATCTTCCAGTTTTATGGCTAAAGAAAAAAGAATCCATAAAGGTGAAGAACCAATAAGGCCGATAGAAGACAAAAAAATGTCAAAAAGTCTTTTAATCATTTAGTCTTGCGTCTTTAGTGTCTTTGTAAAATTGCTCAATTGTGGGAAGAAGATGATAACGCCTTAAAAAACTGTGGGATTTTTGAAAAGGGTTTTAAAAGAAGTGTAATC
>Ga0256868_10000542_pt1 | contig 22045 bp, 16 predicted proteins | sample RVTome_13_FD_187341 | JGI IMG/M metagenome (GOLD analysis project Ga0256868, IMG submission 187341) | Soil microbial communities from uranium-contaminated site in the Upper Colorado River Basin, Wyoming, United States - RVT92D227 HiSeq ...
TCCCATAACAGAACCCTTGGAGGAACATATCCGGAAGTACCGCCGGTATGATCCCGATTCGGGCATGGGAACAATGGATTCTGCTTTGGTATTGCTCCACCTGTTAAATAATTCCTCAACTGCTTTGATGGGTTCAACCATACGTTAAAGTTTTGCCTGACGGAAAACAGACTTTGCTGTTTGTTGAATCTGGTTCCAGGCTTTCTGTACATGCCTCAGCTCTACCCGTGTCTGACCCACCGATATCCTGAGTGTATAAATATTATTAAGTTTTGTATGTGAAATATATATGTTGCCGGTGCCGTTTACTGCCAGCAAAAGTTCTTCATTTAAGCGGTTAAGGACTTCAGGATTGTTCACGCCTTCCGGATGATATCTGAAACAAACCAGTCCGAAATTTACCGGTGCCAGTATTTCAAAATCAGGATGTTCCTCAATCCAGGTTTTTAACTGACCTGCCATGGCAATATGACTTCGTATTTTTTCCTGAAGACCCCGGAGGCCGAATGACCTGATGACAAACCACAGTTTGAGGGCCCTGAATCTTCTGCCCAGTTGTATTCCCCAGTTTGAATAATCGTTTACATGCTCAGGAATCTGGGTTTTCAAATATTCGGGCACCAGTTTAAAGGTATTGACAAGGATCTCACTGTCTTTTACGAAGTATGCGGAGCAATCGAAATTGGTGAACAGCCATTTGTGGGGATTGAAAACCAGGCTATCAGCTTTCCCGATTCCTGCTAACATCCATTGATATTCAGGAAGAATCAGTGCTGAACCGGCATAAGCTGCGTCAACGTGCAACCATAGGTTATTTTTCTCACAGATACTGGCTATATCTTCCAGGGGATCCACAGCCGTTGAACCGGTTGTCCCCAATGCTGCCACCACACAAACAGGTTTATAACCGGAACGGATATCGGCCTGAATGGCTTTTTCCAGTTCAAGCGGCTTCATCCGGAATTCATTGTCGCATCCGATTTTCACAAGGTTGTCTTTCCCAATTCCGGCGATCTTCACGGCCTTTTCAACGGATGAATGAGCTTCGGATGAGCAGTATACCCGCATGGTTGTTCCGCTGCCAATTCCTTTATGGTTAACAGCATAACCAGTGGCCTTTTCCCTGGCCGACAAAATCGCACACAGGGTTGAAGTAGATGCGGTATCCTGTATAACACCTTCAAAGTTTATGGGAAGCCCTGTCATTTTTTTAAGCCAGTTCATAACGGCTTCCTCCAGTTCCGAAGCAGCAGGGGAAGTCTCCCATTTCATACATTGTGCACCCAGGGCCGAAGAAAGCATTTCAGCGAGAAGCGAAGGAAAACTTGAGTTAGCCGGGAAATAGGCAAAAAAAGAAGGGCTTTGCCAGTGAGTCATTCCGGGCATAATAATCCGTTCGAAATCTCGGAATATCTGCCGCATATCTTCAGGTTCAGCCGGCGGGTCCTCCGGAATGCCGGCGTACACCGATCCTGGTTTGCAGGCAGCTTTAACAGGATACTTTTCAATACCTGTATAATAATCTGCTATCCAATCGACTATTTTATGCGCCTCCTGCCGGAACAACTCAGGTGAATCCATGGTTTATGGTGTTTCTCACAGGGCTAAAAATAGTGAAAATAATGGGTAGTGTTATAATTATTTTGAATTGTGAATCAGATTTAATATTTTTAAATCGCTAAATCTTCTCAAGTTTTGAAATCATGCACCTGGAACTGTACGACGCTGATTTATTGAATTTCGTGGAATTTAACCTTACCGGTGACAATGACAATTACCATCGCTGTGATGAGGAATCGAAGTATCTTGACAGTCCCGTGTTCTACCTTTTTCAGCCCTGTTTCGAAGAGGCCAATAAAACATATGACTATTTTGCTGGAACTAAGTATAACTCCCGTAAGATCATTGTATTGCGCAATGAGTTAATAGCAAATCTCCAGAAATTTGAATCACTTTCCGACAGCAGCGAATTCGTGAATCTGATCGGCAGCCGTTTCATGGGGAAGGATTTTCTGGCTGAAATTGAGTCTGAAGATTCTCAATGGCTCGTACACTGGAAGGAATACAACCGCAAAATCATCGGCGTGAATAAGGACCTCATCGATCTGGTTGAGAAGTGCGCTTTTGATGAGCGGGTATTGTGGGTGATTGGGTATTGAAGCTTCAGCAACAATATTCGGGTAAAAACATCAGACCGGTTTGGGTTGTGAGTTGTATGATGGATCCTCCTACCCGAAAACTACGGCATGTAGGACCTATCAAATAGGTATGTCGCTTGGAATGGGATTTAAGTATAAATTGAAAAATGACGCTTATTTCTTTCTCAAAAATGAATTTGAATACAGGCTTCCCTCTGCCAATTTAAGAAACATACTTGACTATACCAGGACTGAATCATGGTTGATCAGTGTTGGTTAAGGATTTAAAATTAAATAGTTACCAACCGTAATAGCTAATAAGTGATATCTCCTTAAAAGCCTGGATTTCTGCGATAAATAATCAAGCTTACACCTGTTGTTTCAAACGGTCGATAACTTCCAGGCAAGCCCTGCTGTTGTGATAGGGACATTTCCAGAAACCCGCCTTGTCATCCTTAAGGTTTGGCGTGCCATCGGGGTATATACTCCAAAACCATTCACCTTTCTTCCTGTCAATCAGGTTTTTGTTTATAAAATTCCAGCATTGTAAGGCTTTTGAGAGGTAAAGATCATTCCGGGTTAACTCAAACAGGTTAACCAGACCAACAATGGCCTCTGCCTGAGGCCACCAGTGCCGGTCCTTATCGGTATGACCGGTTTCAGGATCATGCTCATAGACCAGACTGCCATCGTCCTGAAATCCCTCCAGAGCAGCCAGCGCCAGGTCAGTACAGGCTACTTTGGTTGCTTCGAGCAGAACAACATCTCCATGGGCCCTGGCTGCCTCAACTATCAGCCAGGATGCTTCGATGTCATGGCCGTATGAAATCAGGAGCGATTTGGAATTCCAGGTTTCGTCGAAAAAAAGTCGCAGGTGATGTGATTTGCTGTCAATGATTTTCTCCAGAAAAATATGGACAAGGTTACCTAACTGTTTTTCCAGTGTGTGGTCCTTCCATACTTTGTATAAACTGGTGTAGGCTTCCAGAATATGAAGGTGTGTATTGGTAGTTTTCTTTTCGTTAACATCCTTGTCACTTAGGCGTAAATCGTTGAGCAACTTCCAGTCGTGGCTGTAAGCCTCAAAGTAACCATTCAGCGCTGAATCGAAGCTCTTTTCTTCGATCAGCCGGTAAAGGGATATAGCTGTTTCAAGTGCTTTTTGTTCACCGGTTGCCCTGAAGTATTCTGTGAAAGCATATATGAAAAAAGCTTGTGAATAAATTTGCTTCTTGGTTTCAAGTGGCTTGCCATCATAAGTGATTTTCCAGTATGTTCCCCCGTTTACCCGGTCGAAGAAGTGCGAAAGGATCGCATGATATGCATGTTCGGCCATAAGCTTGTACCGCGGATCTTTTAAATGAATGTAAGCCGAAGAAAATGTCCAGAGTATCCTGGCATTCAGGATACCACCCTTGGCTTCACCATTTACCCGGTTTCCGTGTCCGTCAATCCTGCCATAAAATCCTCCGTATTCCTCATCGGCCATTTGTGTTATCCAGAACGGAAGGATATTGTGCGTAAGTTCCGACTGCATGTCTGAACACATAAGGAGCAGTTCCTGCTTTGTCATTAAGGCTATGGATTGAATTACTTTTTCGACAGATAGGATAGATTCTTGTCAATCAGTTTTTTAAGCGTTTCGACTGATGTCGCAGAATAATAACTGTCGGCAGGCGTATTCAGACAGTAATCCACCAGCTTGTCCACCGTTGAAGTAGCCACGTGCATGCGGGTATCGGAAGAGGCATAATATAGATAAACTGTCCCGTCGTTATCGACAATCCATCCGTTGGTGAAGAGTACATTGGATACATCTCCAATTCGTTCTTCGCCAACCGGGGCCATCAGGTAACCTGCCGGCTCGGCAATCATTTCCGATGGGTCCTCCAGTGAAGTCATGTAGAGATAAAGCACATAACGGAGGCCGGCTGCGCATCCTCTCACCCCGTGAGCCAGGTGCAGCCATCCTTCGGTAGTCTTGATAGGGTGGGGACCCTCACCGTTCTTCACTTCTTTAATAGTATGATAATATCGGTGGTTAATAATTTTCTCTTGTTCCACCCTGGAGTTGGTCATATCATCTATGAGCGCCCAGCCGATACCTCCGCCTTTGCCGGCATCGATGAAGCTGTCCTGCGGCCTTGTATAGAGCGCATATTTCCCCCTGATAAATTCGGGGTGAAGAACCACGTTGCGTTGCTGGCTTCTCGTCTTGAGGTCGGGGAGTCGCTCCCAGCTTATCAGATCTCTGGTTCTCACAATTCCGGCAGTGGCAACAGCCGATGACAGGTCACCGGGGGCAGCTGCAGGATCTTTCTGTTCAGCACAGAAGATGCCATATATCCATCCATCTTCGTGCTGCGTCAGCCGCATATCATAAACATTGGTTTCCCGATCCTCAACCTGTGGAATGGTAACCGGATAATCCCGGAATCTGAAATTATCGATTCCATTAGGACTTTCTGCAATCGCAAAAAAAGACTTGCGGTCGTTGCCTTCAACCCTTGCCACAAGCAGGTACTTTCCATTAAATTTTATGGCGCCTGCATTAAAGGCTGCATTTATACCAAACCGTTCCAGCAAGTAAGGATTACTGGCAGGATTAAGATCATACCGCCAGAATAAAGGAGCATGTTCTGCAGTAAGCACAGGATTTTCATACCGGTTAAAAATACCATTTCCCGGAAGCACTTTACTATTTTTTCTGGTAAGCAGGGAGGCATGTAACTGCTCCAACTGGAGTAGTCTTTTATCAAAAAAAGTATTCATAGGTATAGGTTTTCGATTTTTCAGGCTGAAGATACAAGTAATTCCTTATTTTTAAAACATTGTCTTTCTTTTTCAAAATCTCTCCTGATTTACTCGCTATGGGCGGTTCCAACCCTGCCCCTACGCCTTACTCCCTTCTTTTCCTTCTGGAATCCATTTACCCTTCAGCGTCGGAAACTTCAGGGCATCCTTCAGCAGGCTTAAGAAATCATCCCTTGCCATTTCTTCAGCACCCATTGATTTCAGATGTGCTGTGGATTGCTGCGCATCAATGAACATAAACTTATTTCTGATGGCCCAGTCTGCCAGGCTGTGAAGTGCTACTTTGGAAGCATCAGCCATGAAATAAAACATCGATTCTCCGAAAAAGGCCCTGCCAAGTGAAACTCCATACAGGCCTCCAACCAGTTTCCCCTGGTGGTATGTCTCAAAAGAATGTGCAAAACCTGCACGATGCAGATTGATATATGCCCTGGTCATATCGTCCGTTATCCATGTACCGTCCTGACCGTTTCGCTTAACCGAGGCGCAATGCCTGATAACCTCCTCGAAGTTATGGTCGGTCCTTACGGTAAATATTCCGCTTCGGATACGTTGTTTCAGGCTTGTGGAAATGATGAGTTTTTCGGGAAATAACACAAGCCGCGGATCTGGTGACCACCAGAGAATCGGGGAATTTTCATCATACCAGGGGAAGATGCCATTTGAATAGGCTGTTATTAAGGATTCAATGCTCAAATCCCCGCCTGCCGCCAGCAGACCATCTGGGTCGGCTGTACACGGATCCGGAAACAGATATTCAAAAGGCATGGGGTAGTGCCCAGGACAAGACTCGAACTTGCACGCCCTTTAACAGGCGCCAGCCCCTCAAGCTGGTGTGTCTACCAATTCCACCACCTGGGCTACTAGGGTGTGGGTGTGGGTGTGATTTGGTGTTAGTTTGGGCGCTTTGCCGGCAGAAACTTTGGCGAAGGCTGGTGCCTGGAACAGGACTCGAACCTGCACGTCCTTGCGAACACTAGTCCCTGAAACTAGCGCGTCTACCAATTCCGCCATCCAGGCATTTATCTCAAAAATCGGAGTGCAAATATATAAATTAATACGAATAGTTGATAAAATAACTCAAAACAAAAAGGCCGGTTTCGCCGGCCTTTTGTCCTGGTGATTGAATTGCCATAACGCTCCATTTGAGCAGTATCCTGGTTACTCTTTGGCTTTTTTTAGTCTCGGTTCAACTTTCAGAATTCTGTACTGTGCAATCTTCTTTCCGTCTTTTCTGCTTCCGGATCCTACATAGTCAACATAAGCAATAAATTCATTCACTTCGTTCCTGTAAAGCTGTCCGGTCATGATCCAGCCGACATCTTCTGCAGCCAGCAGGTAATTGTTATGCGTGGGATGCCATACATCCACAAAATAAACCACCGGATCAAGATTCTCAAACGTCACTACGCCGTACTCATCGGTAAATCCTTCCACAAGCATATTGGTCTCATTCTCCCAGTCGGTTAACGTAGGATAGAGGATCACACTTGCATCAGCTACCCGGTAATGATCATAGTATTCCTCAACAATAACATTGAGTGAGGTCGTAAGAACTTCAATGGTGGCTGATGCCCGGTCCACCACCCGCTGTCCCCTGAAGGCTGTTAGCGTTATCTCATACACACCGGCTCTGTCATAATAGTGTGAGGCATTAAATGCATCGGACCAGGTGCCATCACCGAAATCCCATTCAAAGTGATCGGCATAACCTGATGATGTATTGGTGAAATAAACGGTTTCAAAGACCTCAACCCTATGTGACGACATGATGAAATCGGCATACGGTTCGCGTTCACACGATGCAATTAAAAGAACCATTACAGGCAATATGATAATATACTTTTTCATGGTGTCTGGCATTTAATCGTTATATCATACTAGTTTCAAAACGCATGCCATTTACCTTCTTTTTAAGCTTTTTATTGCTTATACGTAAAAATTGGCGATGTGTTTTATCACTTATTATTTTTGCAGACATGAAAATTTTCAATTCAAAGCTGAATTAATACATTTACACAGTTTTTATGCATCAATCATCGCGGATATAAAGGATTATATCTTTTATCAGTTGTTTTTTATGAATTTTTTTCCAAAGCTATTCTGCCTGGGCAAGAAGGTTATTACTTTCTGGCTTTTACTTCTCTTGTGCTTAATTACCGTTAAAGGTCAGGCCCGCATGGTGATTTCAAAGCTCAATGGCCAGATTGATTTTGACGGTTATGTGACCGAACCGGCATGGGATATAATACAACCTCTTCCCATGGTGATGCATTCGCCCGTCTTTGGAAAGGAACCCTCTGAGAGATCAGAGGTCCGGATCGGGTACACCCATGAATTTATTTTTATTTCTGCCCGGTTTTATGACAGGGAACCTTCGAAGATCATGACCACCTCCAGGAAACGTGACGAGTTGTCGGGCGGGAACGACTGGTTCATCATTATTTTTGACTCATTCAACGACAAGGAGAACGGGCTTGGCTTTGCCACAACACCAGCAGGATTAAGACTTGACTTTGCTGTCCTGAAGGACGGAATATCGCAACTGCCTGAAATGCCATTTAATGTCAGCTGGAATACGTTCTGGGATGTAAAGGTCACCCGTGACAACCAGGGATGGTATGCTGAAATGCGAATTCCGCTTTCCAGTCTCCGGTTTAAGGAAGATAACGGGCAGGTGATCATGGGAATGACTTGTGTAAGAATGATCGCCCACCTGAATGAGACCGACATTTTTCCGGCCATACCGCCCAACTGGGGTTTTTTCAGCATAATGCGGGTTTCGCTGGCCAGGGAGGTAGTTTTTGAAGGAATTCATTCCAAAAAGCCATTCTATATTGCTCCCTATTTATTGGGTGGGTATCAGGTGGAGAACCGCCTCAATGATGATGAAACAGCATACCATACCGATCGATCCCCAAAGCTTACCGCGGGACTCGACCTGAAATACGGGCTAACGAATAACCTCACTATGGATGTCACCCTGAATACTGACTTTGCACAGGTAGAAGCGGATGATGAACAGATCAATTTGACCCGTTTTTCCTTGTTATTCCCGGAAAAAAGAAGCTTCTTTCAAGAACGTTCCAGCATCTTCAATTTTGATTTTGAACAGGGCAATAGTTTGTTTTATAGCCGCAGAATAGGGCTTTCAGAGGGAGAACCGGTACCTCTTTACGGCGGAGTACGCATCAGCGGAATGGCAGGTAAATGGGACCTCGGCCTGATGGACATGCAAACCCGCGAACATATATCCTTGGAAGATTCCGCCAATAGTTTGCCCAGTGAGAATTTCGGCAACCTCAGGATGAGAAGGAACATCCTGAACGAGAACAGTTATCTGGGGGGGATAATCAGTTCCAGGATCGGCACAAACGGTCAGTATAATGTGGCGTATGGTGTGGATGCCATCATTAAGCTATTCGGCAATGATTATTTCAATATTAAACTCGCTCAGGTGGTGGACAAAACAACCCCGAACACCATGGCCTCGCTGGAGCCAACCGGTATACTTCTCAACTGGAAACGGTTCACTAACAAGGGCCTGGGATACAACTTCACCTATGGCAGGTTTGGAAAATACTTCGAACCGGGAACCGGCTTCATGATGCGGAATGATTATGCTTATTACGATGGAATGCTCAGTTATGGCTGGATACGTGGTGAGAAATCCAGGATCCTGAATGACAATATTGAGGCCGAGGTGAAAATCTTTCAGTCCAATGAAAACGGAATGACTGAATCACTCGAGGCACTTGCCGGATATATAGTTTTTCTGAAATCAGGTATGTTTTCCTATACCGGCCTCAGTCATAACTACGAGAATGTGACCGACAGCTTTTCCTTTTCCGATGATGCCCATGTGCCTCCCGGAAAATACAATTTTAATTTACTGGAATGTCATATGCAAACATCCGAAACAAAGCTCTTCAATGTGGGGATGGATCTCTGGGCCGGTACCTTCTATGACGGGAACAGGTTTTCAATAGGTCTTACACCTTCATGGAACCTCAGTTCTTCCCTGCAGCTGAAGGCGGAATATGAATTCAACAGGCTCAGGTTCCCCGGAAGGGATCAGCGGTTTGATGGGCATGTGGCAAGAATCAGGGCGCTGGTGATGTTATCCACCAGCCTCTCATTCAGTACTTTTATCCAGTTCAACAACACCGATCACAACGTGGTGACAAACCTCAGATTACGTTATAATCCAAGGGAGGGCAATGATTTCTTTATTGTTTACAACGAAGGCAGAAATACTGACCTGGACCGCGAAGTTCCTCGGCTGCCATCGATGAACAACAGGGTCATACTGCTCAAATATACCTATACTTTCAATGTAAGGAAGTAAACCTGCAATTGTACTTATCTTTGGCGGTTAGGATATTACAGGTGCTGTTCCACTTAGCATAGTTCAAACCAGTGAATAGGATGCCGGTGTCAGGAAGATCTTCCGGATATTGCTTACCGTATCTGCATATTCGGGCTTTACCCGCATCGCGTTCCATTCATCATGAGCACCAAACCGTGCCCAGGTTGCATTACGATCGGCCATATCTGTAAATCCTACCATATACACCAGGGCGGGCATATATTGCCCGGCTATGATTTTCCCGAAAAATACCGGCAGCAGACCGACTTTCAGAAAAAGTGCAATTTCTTCGTTGTCAAACATCGCGATCTTCCTTCTGCCTGCGTCTTCACTGGCACTTTCATAGATACGCAATTCAAACAATCCTTTCTTTTCACCGGGGACCACAAGTGAAGGATACTTATCAAAAGCTTCCAGCAGAAATGTTTCATAACGGCTGTAAACAGTTTTTGCAGCCGGAATACTGCTATAGGCCAGGGATGCCTTTATATAGGCGGTGTCGGTGGAAAGTTCAGCCTGTACCCTGAAATAATCGGAGATCGTGGGATAAGCCAGTAATACATATAGTTTTGTTGGTTCTTCAAGACTGTATTCTTCGAAGGCAGCAAGCTTTATATTCCTCTTATTCAGAAATGGTATCAGGGCTTCTTTAAAATATTGCTCAAGCACATTTTTACCATTGGAGCCAAAGGATATGGTATATACCCTGAGTTCAAACAAGCCTTTTCCGCTGTCAGCGGATTGGGATTTTCCCATCGCAGGTGCCGCAAGAGATGCTCCTCCTGCGATAAGGGCTGAATTCTTTAGAAACAATCGTCTTTTCATGTTGTTGATTTTTAAAATCGTTATAGTCCTAAATTAGGAAAGAAATCCGGAACTTAGTCATTCCATATCATTAAATCTGTCAGGTTTTCTTAGATAAAAACCTATTACTTTTATCTTTCATTTTTCAATAGATTAGACCATCGAAATCATTCAATCATGAATAAAACCTTATGTGTTTGGCTGTTTATGCTATCCTTTGCCGTTCCTGCACTTAACCAGGTTGTTTTTACTCAGTATTTTACTGATCAGACACTCCGGATTGATTACTATCATACCGGTGATGCCACTGCTGAAGAAATCAACCTCGATAAATTATACAAACAAGGCACCTGGGCCGGGAATCCAGAACGTTGTATACAGCCTTTTGAACTGGGTCTTTACAAGGTAAATGTTTATGACAGTGCCACAAACAGCTTAATCTTTTCGAACGGATATAACAGTATTTTTGCAGAATATCAAACCATTGACCCAGCGATTAAGGGAATACGGCGTACATATCATGAATCGGTATTGATACCTTATCCCTTAAAACCATTTGTTCTGGTTATTGAAAAGCATGACCGGAATAACCTGCTTTCCCCGTTATTTAGGCAGACCCTCGACCCATCTGATTACCACATTATAACTGAAAAATTCAACCCTGAGAATGACCTGATCATTCCGGTTAAACAAAATGGCAGTCCGCATAAAAAGGTCGACCTGGTTATCCTGGCCGAAGGCTATCAGGACAATGAGATAGATAAGTTTAAAAATGATCTGAAATATTACAGCGAATTATTTTTCTCGGTTGAACCCTACAAAAGCTTGGCCGGACTTTTCAATATCAGCGGTATATTCAGTGCCTCGGAAGAAAGCGGAACCGACGAGCCACGACAGGGAATATATAAAAATACCAGGCTGAACAGCTCTTTCAATGCTTTTGACCTTGATCGCTATTGTCTGGCCGAGGACAATAAAAGTATCCGTGATATGGCAGCCGGGGTACCCTATGATGCTATTCTGATCATGGTGAATAAAAACCGATATGGTGGCGGCGGCATCTATAACTGGCAGACCGTTTTTTGTACCGGGTCACCCTGGCGGGATTATGTTTTCCTGCACGAATTTGGTCATGCCTTTGCGGGATTGGCTGATGAGTATTTTTCTTCGCCTGTGGCTTATGTGGACTTTTATACACCCGGGGTGGAACCCCTTGAGGCAAATATCACCGCATTGCCCGATACGGCCAATGTGAAATGGAAGCAATACCTATCTCCCGGAATCAAAGTACCAACCGAGTGGGGAAAGGCTACTTACGACAGCCTGGTGAACCGGGTTTCAACCCTGCTTGTGGAAAGGGATAAAGCAATTGAAGAGATGAGGAAATCAGGTGCCTCAACCCCGGAACTGGAGAAAGTAAAGGATAATTTCCAGACAAGGATGAATGCAGTAAATAAAGAAATCGATGATTTTTTCAGGAAACACCCGCTCAAAGATAAAGTCGGTGTTTTTGAAGGTGCCAATTATATGTCCGAAGGAATGTACCGCCCAACCATCATGTCACTGATGCATAAATTCGAAGAAGGCAGATTGTCTTATGATATTGTGAATGAACAGGCGATCATTTCTGCAATAAATTATTACACTGGTGATTAGATGAGCCGTTTGGGTTTAATTTATGACATAAAACGATTCTCGGTAAACGATGGACCGGGAATCCGTACCACTGTATTTTTTAAAGGATGCCCGCTGGCCTGCTGGTGGTGTCATAATCCTGAAAGCCGTTCCAATGAGGTAGAACGGGCTACATTAATACGTAAACTCGGTGACAACGAATTCTGTCAGCAGGAAACTATCGGAAAATCAGTAAGCATAGAAGAGGTGATGCATGAGATCGTTAAGGATTCAGTATTTTACGAAACCTCCGCAGGAGGAGTGACCTTTTCAGGAGGCGAACCCTTATTTCAGCCTGAATTCCTTGCCGGTCTGGCGGAGGCCTGCCGGTCAGAAGGTATCCATACCTGTCTGGATACCAGTGGATATTGTTCACCCGGGCTATTCAGGGATCTCATTCCGAAAATTGATTTGTTTCTTTATGATTTAAAAATCCTCGACAGGGAAAAGCATATTCATTATGTTGGATATCCAAATGATGATATTCTGTACAACCTTCAGCAGCTTGATGATACCGGCGGAGACTATATCATCCGTGTGCCGGTTGTTCCTGGCGTGAACGAAGACAGAGCCAGTATGTTAAGCTTGCTCAGCTATCTGAAATCATTTTCCAATCGCGGGAAGGAAATACATTTTCTGCCCTACCATGCATTGGCCAGACATAAATTCAGGTACCTGGGAATAGGAGATAAAATGGAGGGGACTTTAGCTGTTGATCAACAGGTTCTTATTAATTTAGCCGGGGAATTTGAACAATACGGCTACAAAGTTAAAATTGGGGGATAAAAATCAATACTTTATGAATGACAGGATCCGTAAGCTAAGGGAACAAAGCCTTCAGGCTATTAACCGTATAACAGCCGAAAGAGCGTTGCTGGTTACCAGTTTTTATAAATCCATGGTATCCCGTGAAGTCAGCATTCCGCTTCAGCGGGCTCTCTGTTTTGACTATATCCTGCAAAACAAGGCCATCTGTATTCTCCCGGGTGAACTGATTGTCGGAGAACGCGGACCGGAACCTAAGGCAACACCTACTTATCCTGAAATCAACCTGCATTCCGAACAGGATCTGGATGTACTGCAGAGCAGAAAAAAGGTACATTTTCAGAGTGATGCAGAAACACGTAAAATTTTCTCTGATGAAATCATTCCTTTCTGGAAAGGACAGACCAACCGCGACAGGATGATGCGCCTGCTCCCGTTGGAATGGCATCAGGCTTATGAAGCGGGTATTTTTACCGAATTCATGGAACAACGTGCCCCCGGTCATACTGTTTTGGGTGATAAGATATACCAGAAAGGTATACTGGATATTATCAAGGATATCCGTGCTTCCGCTGACAGGCTAGATTATTTCAATGATCCTCTTGCCTTTGAAAAGCAGGAAGAGCTTAAGGCCATGGAAATTGCGGCCGGTGCCATCATTTCCTATGCTTTGCGACATGCTGATAAGCTCAATGAACTTGCTTTAGCCGAATCTGATCCCTTCCGGAAAAAGGAGCTTGAAGAGATGGCTTCCGTTTGCCGTCATGTACCGGCACATGCACCACGCACTTTTCATGAAGCACTTCAGTATTATTGGTTTGTACACCTTGGGGTGGTAATAGAGCTGAATCCATGGGATTCCTTTTGTCCCGGTCGACTTGATCAGCATCTATATCCCTTTTACAGGAAGGAAATGGAAGAGGGTATCCTTACAAAAGACAAAGCGGTGGAACTTTTACAGACTTTCTGGATCAAATTTAATAATCATCCTGCGCCACCCAAGGTGGCAATTACGGCACAAGAGAGTAACACCTATACCGATTTTTCTCTTATTAATCTGGGCGGAGTAAAGGCAGATGGTTCTGATGCAGTGAATGAACTAACTTTTATTATACTGGATGTTATTGAAGAGATGCGTCTCCTGCAGCCAAGCTCAATGGTCCAGATCAGCAAAAAGAATCCCGATCCATTCCTGCACCGGGCTATCAGGATTGTTAAAACCGGCTTTGGTCAGCCTTCTATATTTAACACCGATGCTATCATACAGGAGCTGGTACGACAGGGAAAAAGCCTGGAAGATGCACGAAGGGGCGGCGCTAGCGGTTGTGTTGAAAGTGGAGCATTCGGGACAGAGGCTTATATCCTTACAGGATACTTTAATATTCCAAAGGTATTGGAGATAACACTGAATAACGGGTATGATCCGGCTACCCGCAAGCAGATTGGATTAACAACAGGTGATCCGGCCGGATTTTCACATTTTGAGGAGTTGCTGGATGCCTTTAACAAACAATTGAACCATTTTATCAATATTAAAATCAAGGGCAGTAATCTTATTGAAAAGATCTTTGCCTCTTACATGCCGGTTCCTTTTCTTTCCCTGTTTATAGATGATTGCATCGCAAACGGAAGAGATTACAATGCGGGAGGCGCACGCTACAACACCAGTTACATTCAGGGTGTGGGAATGGGCACCATAACAGATTGTCTGACTTCATTGAAGTATCATGTTTTCGATAAAAAATCATGTTCCATGAAGGAAATGCTCGGCGCCCTGGAGAACAACTTTAAGGGATTTGAAGATTTACATTTTAATCTGGTTTATAATACCCCCAAATATGGCAATGATGATGATTATGCCGATGATAATCTTGTGAAAGTATTTGATATGTATCATAAGGCGGTCGACGATCGTCCGACTCCGCGGGGCGGTAATTACAGGATCAACCTGCTGTCAACTACCTGTCATGTTTATTTCGGTAGCAGGATCAATGCACTTCCTGATGGCCGGAATGCCGGTGAACCTTTGAGTGAAGGCATATCACCTGTTCAGGGTGCCGATCATCACGGGCCAACAGCTGTCATCAAATCGGTTTCCAAAATCGACCATATTCGTACCGGTGGTACTTTACTGAATCAGAAGTTCACTCCCGCTTTTTTCAAAGACGATGAAAGCATTACCCGGCTTGGTCAGCTTGTACGCAGTTATTTCAGACTTGATGGACATCATATACAATTCAACGTGGTATCAACTGATACCTTGCGCGAAGCACAGAAACATCCCGAAAAATACCGGGATCTCATTGTTCGTGTGGCCGGTTACAGCGATTATTTCAATGATCTGGGAGAAGACCTGCAGAACGAAATCATCCGGCGGACGGAGCATGAAGTATTATAAAATCCCCGCCTTGTAACGGTGGTTTAGAGCGAAAACCAGTAATTAAATTTGATCAGGAAAATATTGCCGGGAAATACTTTCCAGAGTTGCCGGAACGATTCGCCCATGGACGCATATGCTTCATCGGTATTTCCGGTGCGTTCACTCGACCATACGAAATAAAGAAAAGATCCGGGCCGATACTCCCATTTGGCAACCAGATTGGACCTGAACTGATGGAAATTGAAATCGGGATTAATAAGTGTATAATCAGTGAGTCCGTCATTATTTTCATCCAGCTGATATTCACTTGCAATGATTGCAGGGTTGGGATATAGCGCAAACCGTTTATTATAATCACTATTTTCCGGATCGGATATGTATTTAAACTCGGCATATTCTCCCTTGGAAATGAAGGGACTCCCGTAATACTGGACTGAGAATTCGGGGGTAACGCTGTAGTCAATCCGGAAGGCAAAACCCAGGGTTTGCTGATCGATTGTTCCCATTATATGCCGATATCCGGCAGGCAGATTTTTATAATTTACATACTGTAACTCGTCATGGTTTCTGGCAAAACTGGCAGCTATACCAATTTTTAAACTATTGACAGGCCGTATAATGATACCGGGCTCAAGTTCATAATGGTTAGCCGATTGTTGACCTGTCCAGCTATAATTATATCTTAACTCTGCAGCTATCCGTTTGGCATTGTCCGTTTTGAGGTATCCAAATGTCATGAAACTTCCGGGAAGAATCATATCGGGGCCACCACGGAGGATACGCGAATCGAGCTGCGGGGTATGACCGATCAGGTTGGTTTGAAAGCCCCACATGTTCTTGAAGTCAGCTGCAAATGAAAAATGGGCGCCCGATCCCAGATAATCGCCGTTGAAATTCCAGTTATTAAACTGCTCGAGGTTAACGGTGTAGGTGCGGAAAATCGAAACCGGCTGGTTAACAAAATAAGACAGGTTACTTTCCTGGCGTATTTCATCAGCCGACTGCATGAAGCCCAGATCATTAAGCTCCAGTCCGGGTGACAGCCAGCTGACACTGGCATTATAACGCCACAATCCCGATCCTCTGCCGATTCTGATTTTTCCCCCATAACCTTCCAGGTGTGTCCTTGTTGTGTCATATTTCAGATAACCGGCACCCGGGCGCTGATAATAACGTGCCGAGGACTCCTGCAGCAAGCTGATGGCATTAACCGATCCGTTGACATAACTTCCTACCAGGCGGATATCAATGAAATACTTTTTGTCCTTCCACTGATGCAGCAAATCAAGGCCGCCGGTATACGCATTACGGCTCAGAAATTCCAGATTTGAATCACGGATGAACCGGTTGGTCGAGGTTAGCATACCCCCGAGTGTGGTGGTTCCCTGATTGTAATCCTTCTGGATGCGTGTGACCATATAATTGGTGAAAGGTTCAACGGTTTCTTTGTCCTTATTTCCCTCTCCGTCATCAAGTCTGGCATATTCGGGAGCGGTAAGACTCTGAATGACACCTAGGGAAAGGCCATCGGCCGTTTTTCCGCTCAGCTTAACGGCATCGAGGATGGTGGTGTTTTCCGGTGATTTGATGTACATTCCTTCATCAGGTGAGGCTGTTAATGAAGGGGAATGACCTATCCGCCTGGAATAAAACAGGTTCAGGTCGTCGAAATCATAGTTGAAAATGGTTTTCCCTTCGAGGAAGAAAGGACGCTTTTCTTCGTAAAAAGTTTCAAATGCAGTCAGGTTCATGACCGAGGGATCGGATTCAACCTGGCCGAAGTCGGGATTCACCGTAACATCCAAAGTGAAATTACTGGTCAGGCCAATCTTGGCATCCAGTCCAAGATTCCCGCTCAGGTCTCTTCCTTTCTCAGCGAATGGATTTCCTGGTTCTTTTACATAAGTATTAAGTTTTCCCAGTGCATATGGCATAATTTCAAGTCGGGCCGACTTTTTCAAACTGTTAATCCCGTGCAGTTCACCGAAGTTATAGAGAACACCCGGACCGGTAAGCGTCTGCTTTTCCCAGTCGCTTTCCTCCTGCAGCCGTCCAATCCACCGCCATATATGAAGTCCCCAGAGCTGTTCGTTTTCCTTGCTGTAACGCAACTGGCTTAAAGGGATTTCCATCTCGGCAACCCATGCAGAATCTTCCAGTCCAACCTTGCCTTTCCATACCGAATTCCAGTTGACATCCCAGATCATGGGATTTGTCAAAACAAGATCAATTTTTTGGCCGTATGCAGTGACATTAAATTCAAATCCGGTACGGTGGTCATGATAACTGTCGAAATTTATTCCCATCATGTCGCCCACAAATTCATCCCGCATACCGGCATAGCGTTGAATTTTTTCAGGTTCTTTATCATATGCACGCATGGCAACGTAAATATTCCTGTCATCATACAGGATTTTCACCTCAGTTGGAAAGGTGGGCTTTGCCCCTTCATCGGGCAGAAACTGTGTATAATCACCGGTCCATTCGCCTGTCTTCCAGCAGACATCATTCAGCTTACCGTCGATAACCGGTTTTTCAGTAGTCAGCCGGATGGTATTATATGTTCTAGTTTCTGCTGTCTTATTGTTGTGCATGGAATCCAATTCCTGTCCCTCAATAGGATAAACTTCAAGGGAAAGCACACTGGCAGGAAGAATCAGAAGACATAATACAATAAGAAGAAAACCAAGGGGATTCATCAATCGCATGAGATACTAGACTAAGTAAATACCGAGGGCTAAAAATATAAAAAGAATATCAACCAGAGAATTATAATTGCAGGTTTGTTGCATCACTAAGCAAATATCCATTTAAACAGCGGATATACAACGGATAAAACGGGTACGTCGTTATAAACGAGATATCCTTCCCTGAATTTGCTGGCGACTTCGGGATATTGCTTTAACAGCGGCAGAGATGCGTATTTTCCAAATATAAACCCAAGAAGCTGCATTAAAAAACTGTCAAAAATTACAATACAGGTGATTACAAAATAGATGGCATCGTTTGTGTAAATGTCGAATCGATTGCTGCTGAAGTAAGATACAAGCACAATACTGAACAACCAGATGACAATTCTGACGGTGAAACCAAAACTAATAAGGTAAGTAGTATTTGATTTGGTCCGGCAGCATATCAGGAGCAGAGAACCGAGCAATCCACCTGAAATCATACCGATGATGAGCCTCCAGATAATACTTGAGATGCCAATAAAAAAAATGCAGAAGAATATGGAAAGTATTTTTATTACAACGGTAATGGAATGCAGGATAAATGCTTTATGGGAACGGGGTACGGCTATAGAAATGCTCTTGTTAATGTAATTGATATTATGTTGCCGGAATCCTCCCGTACTGTACCGGATCTCTTTCAGTTTTAAAAGGTCCAGATGATATGGTTTTGAATCAGCTGCTTTACCGGAACAATAAAAACATGATTGGGTTGTTGGACGTTTTTCAAAAAAGAGTTCTCTGATCTTTTGGGGTGTATAGTAAAAATTGCCCGGGAGGAGATAGTTCCTGCGGTTATCACGAATATACCAACCGATTATTCCGGCGAATGGCCAGGTAAGAACGGCCAGAAATATCAATGTCCAGTGGTTCATAAAAGCCAGTACAACAGGGAGGAGAAAAAGCACAAGAAACAGTAAGATACTGATCAGGCGAATTATTATGGTTAACAGTAAGGCAATGTCATTGATCCCGCTTTCCTGGAAGGCTTCGTGCTGCTTCATGAATTTCTCATACCGCATCCTGGCCTGTCGATAAGCCTTTTCCCGTGCTTCGTGCCGAAACTTCTCGTAAGCTTCGGTTTTACGGTAGTCATCATATTGCTGCTGTGAAATGGTGTTGTCAGCATACGGACCGGCCTGCTGCGGCCAATGGTTCATGATAAATTCATAAGCCTCGGTGATTTCACAGAATTTCTCATGGGCATCTGGCGATTTACTGACATCGGGATGATAAAGCTTGGCTAAACGGCGATAGGTTTTCTGAATATCCTGGCGTGAAGAATTTTCCGGAACTTGTAGTACCTCAAAGTAGTTTTTCATGTTAACTGCCAATAAATAGGGCATACTAAAATAAGATAAAACCCGGAAAATAAAAAAGAGGAAAGGCGTAGTTTTAAACTACGCCTAGCACTTACTTTGAAAATATTTGTAGTATTATCAATAGTTGAAATAGATCTGCAGTGTGCTTATTTCTACCGGATTATAGGGTACCAGTTCCTCAATCCTGGTTTCAAGCTCGCCATATTGCCCGTTGGGAGCAACCCCGCCCTTGACAAATCCATTTGCATTGAAATAACCAGGAGCATCAGCATTTTTCAGGTACGGAGTGATGAAAGTGGCAATCTCATCAGGCTGTAACGTTATACCAATGGATGCATACAAAGCCACGATATAGTTGGTCATTTCGCGGGTGAGAACTTTCTTGATGGAATTGTCCTCAAGTATTGCCGTTCTACTGGTCAGATTGTCAGAACTCCTTGGTAAACCGACTTCAGCAACTGCAACATCGGTACTTTCATTGCCTGAGGCCACAAATGCCCAGTTAAAGCCTCTTTCATTGTCATAGGGATTGAACAGTGCGTTCGGATGATTGGAATTGCCTATTACATCGATAACATCGCCTTTCTTACCCACAAACATCTTCAAGGTTTCAACAGCATAGGGATTGGTGTTCTCATCCGGCATAGGCAAGCCTGCAATCTCAACGATCATGTATGCTTCGTAATCATTTAGTCCTTTTTCAGAATATTCAATACTGGCCATTGCATTGACAGCATTCAGATTTTTCTTCCTGTCGAGGTTATAAGGCTTGAAAATTGCGATACCCTCAATCGGACTTTTGCTCCAAAAGACCTGCATACCGATTCCCCCATCGGCATTGCCTTCAGATTCGGCATCAGTGATAGTCAACCGATACTCCCAGAGTCGTCCCTCGAATTCAACATTCGCAACTACATCCAGGTTTTTAACCCGGTCATCATCTTCACTGGTGTAACTCAAGCTGATTACATTTTCGATTTTGAATACATGAATAGACCACATTATGGCCTCAACGAGATCGGCCGCACCTTCACCTACAGCAATATAGGCATTCAGGTACCAGTAAATGTGGTTGCCATTGAGCGTGTCAGCTTCAGTGCTTTTTAAGGAAGTCGATTTGAGATTGTTGCTGAGGGAGCCGGGGATATCGACCTTAAAGCGCTCCGGCAAAATGCCATAATCTTTGTCCTGTTGATCCAACAGGGGATTCTCACACGATGTGAATGACAGTAACGTGGCAAATGCCAGAATTCCGGTAATAAAATTTCTTGTTTTCATGATGGTAACTTTTTTGTTTGTTAACTGGTTTCATGAATACCACACATGAAAATTATTTTACCCCTATCCTGTTCCGGGAAAAATTATTCGAAGTCGGTCGTATCTGCCACTACCGCACAGGCAGCGAACCATCCGCGGACGCCATTATGAAAATTGGTGGGTACATTTCCCTGTTCCACATCAAATAAACCACCGCGCCATTCGGTTTCCAGGAGCAACGACCGAAGGAACTGCTGATGTTCTTCGGTGAGTGAATATTTTCTGCGGATGATTTGTGTTTTGTGCGGAAACAGTATTACCTGTTTTTCAGGGGCAAACAGTTTACCAACATCAATGTTATCCAAATTGTAATATGCTTCTGCAGCCTGACAGGCACCGTATTGTTCACAATACAGCGTATCGGCCGACCAATCATAATATACATCCATCATGAATGCAGGCGTACCGGGGTGGAAGACCAGGTGAAAATATCCGTCAGCAGGGGTAATGTCAATATTCTCCAGTGGAGATACACCGGTCATTGATGCATAGGCCGTGTCGGCAAGACCGTTATAAGACAAAGTAAGCCTGTAGGTTTTCCCCGCAGTAGCCATAAAGGGCAGCACAGAGATATAATGGCCCGGATTATCCGGATCTTCCGTAAATTCAACAGACTGGGATTCATCACTAAGTTCAGCGGCAACTCCTGAAAAACCTTCAGGAAGCTGATTAAGCTGACTGGCTGACCGGTATAGCCACAATTCATGGTATTTCAGCTCATTGGTAATAATACAGTCTGCCACAAGGAATTCTCTGCTGTTCTGCAAGTCCCAGTCGGTCTTTTGCTCACATGACACCAGTTGCAGAAGCAGGATCAGACCAGCCAACATATATTTGTCATACTTATTCATCAGAACTTAAGACTATAGGTAAAGGACGGTACAATAGAATATACATATCGGTATGTGGGTAACAGCTCATGAGGATTCAGCTTATCCGCCGGCACATAATATTTACCGTCGGATCCCTGAATTTTATTGAAATTCAGGAATGCATAATTACGAGTATTGAAAAAATTATACAGCGTGAAAGTAAAATAATGTTCAAAGGTTTTATCTATCCTGTTCAGACGCCATACCGATCCAAGATCTACCCGCCGGTAATCAGGTAACCGGTCATTGTTCTGACGGGAATATACAGGTACTTGACTGCCACGGTAATAATAAAAACCAGTGGGAGTTGATATGGTCATTCCCGAAGTGTAGATCCCGTTAAGATTCAGTGTCCAGCGGGGATTGACCTTGTAATCCAGGGATAAGGAAATATCAACCGGCTTGTCCTGATGTGTGGGGTACCACCGGTTATCATTTAGGTCTCCAACGCGCAACCTGCTACGTGTAAAGCCATAGCTTAACTGACCTGAAAGTCTGCCCTGTGTTTTATTCAGCATAATCTCAAATCCATAGGCATATCCTTCCCCCTGCCGAAGCTCCCCTTCGAGATACGGATTTAAAAGCATTTCGGCATGGTAACTATAGCCCAGCTGATTGAACATCTTTTTGTAATAGACATCCATTGTCAGTTCAATAGCACGCCTGGGCCATGCTTTTACCAGACCCAGATCAACTATGTCGGCGTATTGTGGTTTGATATTGGGCCCCGATGGCAGCCAGACCTCAAATGAATTAAAGGGACTTATACTATTATTGATCTGATTGATGTGCTGAATGGTTCGGTTATAGGATGCTTTTATTGAAGTAAACTTTCCTGTTTTAACTGAGAGGGAAATCCGG
>Ga0256868_10000544_pt1 | contig 21991 bp, 13 predicted proteins | sample RVTome_13_FD_187341 | JGI IMG/M metagenome (GOLD analysis project Ga0256868, IMG submission 187341) | Soil microbial communities from uranium-contaminated site in the Upper Colorado River Basin, Wyoming, United States - RVT92D227 HiSeq ...
AACGATCCACAAATTCACGCTGTCCTCCCCATGTTATCCCGAAGAGTCCTGGGTCTTGATATTGTTCTGATGGTTCAGGTGTTTTTGGTATGTCTATTAGGTAGACTCGACCATATGGTTCGTTCTCATTAAAGCCACCCACGACGAAGGTCATATCTGGCCCTTGATAATCAGGGGTCATTCCAGTTTGCCACTGCTTAAGAAAGAAAGCACTCAGGCGTTTAGCGAATTCAAGAATACTAAGACGGTCATTTGGCAGGTTCGCCTCAAACTCTGGTAGGAAACTGTGTGCCGTCCTAAAACCTATAGCTGCTAAGCCATAAGTGACAACACCGACGGTTTTGTGTGGCTCACTGAAATGTAATAGCTTGGTTGCATTATCAAAATTAACGTGAATTTTAGTCCCATCTGCTTGTTGTGCAGAGAGTGTTACCCGACTCTCTGCTGCAAGTACTATGCCTTCAGGTCCCTTTATCACAATACCCAAGGACATACGAACTCCTTGTATGATATTTCAGAATAAAATAGATGATTGCCACTACACAGGTTGCACCAATTTTTTCCTATTGTAACATTTTAAAAGAGTTATGAACCTTCCTTCTTTTAATAATAGTTTTCAACATTAAAATTCAGACACCGTATTCGTTGATTATGTTAAAGTTCGTGTGCCAAAATTAAACCCAACCATTGCTTCCTTAGGCAAGTTTGGGTTTAAAATATACGAAATTCTTTCAATTAAAGCAAGCGAATTTTGTTTATTTCAAAGATTTCTCCGGGGTGGCTTTGCTCTCCTCGCTCCCCTCGGTCTTTATGTCGAAGGTCAGCTTGTCCTCCCCCTCCCTTCTATCCACGATCACCTCGCAGGCTCCGGAGAACTGGCCTTTCAATATCTCCTCCGCCAGAGGATCCTCCACGAACTTCTGAATGGCCCTCTTCAAAGGCCGGGCTCCAAAGGTGGGATTGAACCCTTTCTCTGCCAAAAACCCTTTTGCCCGGGTGGTCAGCTCAAAGGTGACCCTCCTCTCCTTTAATCTCTTGGATACGTCATTCAACAGGATGTCGATTATCTGCAGTACCTCCTCCATACCCAGGGCATGGAATACTATGATCTCGTCGATGCGATTTAAAAATTCCGGATTGAAGGTCCTGCGGGTCTCCTCCAAAAGCTTCTGTTTCATGTTGTCGTAGGTGGATTCCAGATCGCTTTTCTGGAAGCCCAGGGTCTTGCCCGCCTTGATCTCGCGCGCGCCCAGGTTGGAGGTCATGATCACCACCGTATTCCGGAAGTCCACCCTCCGGCCAAAACTGTCGGTTAACGCCCCATCGTCGAACATCTGTAAAAGAATGTTGAAGACGTCGGGATGGGCTTTCTCTATCTCGTCCAAAAGCACCACCGAATAGGGCTTTCGCCTTACCTTCTCGGTCAGCTGTCCCCCCTCCTCGTAGCCCACGTATCCGGGAGGAGCGCCGATCAGCCGGGAGACCGAGAACTTCTCCATGTATTCGGACATGTCGATTCTTATCAGGGAGTTCTCGTCCTCAAACAGGGAAGCAGACAAAGCCCGGGCGAGCTCCGTCTTCCCCACGCCGGTCGGTCCCAGAAAGATCAATGAGCCGATGGGCCGGCGCGGATCCCCCAGACCTGCCCGATTCCGGCGGATGGCTCTGGATATGACCGTAATGGCTTCGTCCTGCCCCACGATCATCTTCTTTAATTCCTCTTCCATGCGCAGAAGCTTTTTGGATTCCTTCTCCTCCAGTTTAAACAGGGGGATGCCAGTCATCCTGGAGACCACCATAGACACGTCGTCGGTATTTAAGGTGACCCTCTCCCGCCCTTTCCCTTCCTCCCAGTCCCTTTTCATCTGCTCCAGCTTCTCCCGCCTTATCTTCAGCTCGTCCCGCAGCTGAGCCGCCCTCTCGAACTCCTGGTTTTTCACCGCCTTTTCCTTTTCCCGCTGGGTCTCCACCAGCTCCTGTTCCATCTTTTCGAATATCTCCGGCCGGGTACAGGAGGCCAAGTGAACCCGGGATCCGGCCTCGTCTATGACGTCGATGGCCTTATCCGGCTGAAACTTGCCGGTGATGTACCTGTCGGAAAGCTTAACCGCTGCCTCGATGGCCTCATCCGATATGTAAATTCTGTGGTGGTCCTCATATTTGGATTTCAACCCTTTGAGGATCTTGGTGGTATCCTCATTGGATGGGGGATCGACCATCACGGTCTGGAAGCGGCGCTCCAAGGCACCGTCCTTTTCGATATATTTTCGATACTCGTTCAAGGTGGTGGCACCGATGCATTGGATCTCCCCCCGGGAGAGGGAAGGTTTGAATATGTTGGAGGCATCCAGAGAGCCTTCCGCCCCCCCCGCCCCCACGATGGTGTGCAGCTCGTCGATGAACAGAATCACGTCCTTGGAGTTGATGATCTCGTTCATAACCGCCTTCATCCGCTCTTCGAACTGTCCCCGGTATTTGGTTCCAGCCACCAGAGCAGCTAAGTCCAGGCAGACGATCCTTTTGTTTTCCAGGGTTTGGGGCACCTGTCCCGTCACTATTCTCTGAGCCAAACCCTCCGCGATGGCGGTCTTGCCCACTCCCGGTTCCCCGATCAAAACCGGATTGTTCTTCTTCCGTCGGGAGAGTATCTGCGATACCCTTTCGATCTCGTTATCCCGACCGATGATCGGATCTAGTTTCCCCCGCCGGGCCAGCTCGGTTAAATCCCGACCGAAGTGATCCAATGCCGGGGTTTTGCTCTTCTTTCTCTTCCGGGCATAGGAGGACGGTTTTCCGCTCTCGATGTTCTTCAACTCCTCGTATGCCTCTTTATAATCCAGATCGTACATGGAGAGGACCTGCGCTGCCACCCCCTCCTCGTCCCTCATCATGGCCAAAAGCAGATGCTCGGTATCGATGTCTTTGGATCTGAGCGCTCGGGCTTCCTGGGCGGAGACCTCCAATAGCTTTTTGGCCCGGGCAGTTAAAGGCAGCTGGCCCACGGTCATGGTTCCCCCGGAGGGTTGAACCACATCCTCCACCGATTGCCTGAGCTCGTTTGAATCGACCCCCACGTTGGTCAAAATCTCAATGGCTTTACCTTCACCCAACCGTAAAAGCCCTAAAAGGAGATGCTCCGTTCCTATGTAATCATGTTTCAGCCTGGCCGCTTCATCCCGGGCATATTCGATTGCCTTTCGCGCACCCTCGGTGAACATCTCGTTCATGAAATTCCTCCCATCGATTTCAAATTTATCTTCAAGCCCCCAAATTCAACTTAGCTCTTCTTTCCCCTTCACCTGCGTTTCCACCCGTACATAATACATTACGTAAAATGAGTCAAAAAGTCAACTTCTTTCCACCTTCCCCCCTTCTTCAGCTTCCTTAGTTTGGGAATCAAGTTCTGAAATGATTAAACTCATTCCGCCAGTTTGGACCGGATCAATTCCGCCCTTACCCGATCCCGCTCTCCGGTGTCCATCCTCTGGCCAAAGTATTTCTGCAGGTGAGCCGGCTGGGTTAGGGCCAATATCTCATTTAATTGCGATAAGCTCACTGATTTAATGACTCCGGTTCCGATCCCCAGCCGGATGGCGGAGAGCATGTTCAATACCTCCTCCGAGGTCAGGGTTCGGGCATACTTCAAGATTCCGTAAGCCCGCCAGATCTTGTCCTCGATCTGGTCCTTGGCTTCGCTGAACAAGCGCTTTCTCGCATTCTCCTCGTATTCGATTATCTGACGGGTCACCCGCTCCAGGCTCTCCAGGATATCCTCCTCCGACCGCCCCAGGGTGGTCTGGTTGGAGACCTGGAAGAGGTTACCCATCACGTCCGAGCCCTCTCCGTAATAGCCCCGAACCACCAATCCGAGTTTATTGATCTGAGCGATCACCTTTTCGATCTCCCGGGTCAATACCAATCCGGGCAGATGAATCAACACCGAAGCCCGCATGCCTGTGCCGGTGTTGGTAGGGCAGGAGGTGAGGTAACCGAAGGTGGAATCGAAGGCGAACTCAAGGGAGTTCGAGAGCTGATCATCCACCTGATCGGCCAACTGATAAGCTTTCCGAATCTCCAGACCGGAAGACAATGCCTGGATTCTTAAATGATCCTCCTCGTTTATCATTATGCTGGTGTCCTCCATCTCCCCGATCAAAAGCCCGGAAAATTCCCGACAGGAGATGAACTCCAGGCTGACCAAATGCCTCTCCATCAAAAAGGTCCGATCCAGTTCGTCCAATTCGGCACAGTTCACCAGAAGCCCTTTGCTTAAAACCGGACTTTTCTCCACCGCACTCCGGACAAAGGAGATGATCTTCTCCCGGGCATCGGAATCGGAGCGAGAGGGGAAGGGGGAGCTGGCAATATTGCGCGCCAACCTCACCCGGGAGGATAAAACTATCTGGGAATCGGAGCCTTCCCCGGAAAGCCATACCGCCGGTTTTTTTGCCATCTGTTCAAACATCCCCAACCTCGTTTCCATGGTGATCACATTTTTCTGGTCAGCGTTTTCAGCCGGTCCCGGATTCGTGCCGCTTTTTCGAAATCCTCGTTTTGTACCGCTTTCTTCAATTCGTCCTGAAGATTTCTCTCTTCTCGCAAGGGTTTCATCCCATCCGAAGCCATTTTGGGGAATTTCCCCCGATGCTGCGTGGAGCCGTGCACTTTTCGCAGCAGGTCGTCCAACTGGCCCCGGAAAACGACATAGCAGTTGTCGCATCCCAAACGCCCGGTCTGGGCGAAATCGGCGAAGCTGGTACCGCAGGCGGAGCAGGTGATCTGGCTTTGTTTATCCGGCTTGGGGATCTGTGTCTGGTTGAGCATGCTGGCTAAGAATTCCGCCAAGGGAAAAGGCACTCCCTCCAGCGGATTGTGAAAACCTCTTTTCTCCGCGCAGTCCCGACAGAGATTCAATACCACTTTTTCGTTATTGATCACTTCGGTCAGGCTAACCTCTGCTTTTTTCTTTCCGCAATCCCGACATAACATCTTTTCGACCTTTCAGCTAATGCTTTATTCTAATTAAACAGCCTTCCCCCCGGCGGTATATGAGACCGCCTTCCCATCCACGATCGCTATTATCCGGTGACCCCGCTGGGCCAAAAGCTGGTTGTGGGTGGCGATGATGAAAGTCTGCCCTTTCTTTTGATTCAGCTCCATGATCAGGTTATGCAATTCCTCTCCGGTGGTCTTGTCCAGGTTGCCGGAGGGCTCGTCCGCTATCACTATCTGGGGGTCGTTGATGAATGCCCGCGCTACCGCCACCCTTTGCTGTTCCCCGCCGGACAGTTCTCCCGGCTGGTGGTCGGTGCGATCGGAAAGTCCCACCTCCCCCAGCAGCTCCCGTCCCTTCTTTTGGATAGAGCTAACATCCTCTCCCGCGATCAACCGAGGCATCATCACGTTCTCCAGAGCCGAGAACTCCGGCATAAGATGATGGAATTGAAACACGAATCCGACGGTCTTGTTCCTGAAGTGAGCCAGCCTCTTGTCGTTTAGGGCAAAAATGTCGGTGGAGTTCATGTTCACTTTTCCTTTGGTGGGACGGTCCAGCGCACCCAGGATATGCAAAAGAGTGCTTTTTCCCACCCCGGATGCCCCCACCACGCAGACTATCTCTCCCTTTCTTATCCCGATGTTTACGCCTTTTAATACGTGAAGCGTTCCCGCGCCCGTTTGAAAGTCCTTGTGAAGATCTATGCCCTCTAATACTATATCGTTGCCGGTCAACTTTCTCCCTTTAGCTCTTCATATATCTATTTTCGCCATTTTTTGAGCTTTATTTACCATTCATTTCAAAACACTGATCTGTCATTAGCATTTTACGGCGAAAAAAGGATTTGTCAACTTAAAAATTTGCCGGGAGGAGCCCCGATATTTTTTCCGACTCCCCCTTTGAAAATGAATAACCTTTTTTCCTCATTCAAAACAGATCTGATATGGCCATCTACGTTTTTGTTTTCGGCTGTTATATGTCCACCGTCGGGAAACAAGCAAAAAATAACAAAAAAAGGTTGATTTTTGAATAAGTATAGGATAGACTGGAGATGATAAGATGAAGCGGTTCTCAGCCGGAGGATTAAGAGGGACGGAACTTGTTTTTTAACATACCAGATTTATGCTGAGAGCCGTATAATTTTATTTATGAACTAATTTTCGAATTTAAGTTTCACCGAAATTCTTTATAAGGCGAAGAGCTTACCCCAATGCCCAAAGACGATACTAAAACCAAGGAGCTAGTATCCCACCGGGAGATATCGGATAAGCTCTTTGAGAGCTTTTTCCTCCCCTGGACAACTGTCATGATTTTAGCCCACTTAATTACCGTCTATTGGATTCCCCAACACCTGTGGGGAATCAGTTTTTATCATTTTTTCCCCGCCGGGATAGGCTGGATTTCGACATTTTTGATCCTGGCCGTTTTAATACCCGGGGTTGGGGAATATCTTTATGAGAAGCTGGCGGCTTTTTCGGTGAAAATCAAGCAGCCTTTTGACCGGCTGGGTCAGAAGTTGACCTTCATTTTGATCAGCCTTTTCTCCCTTCCCCTCTTCTGGATTTTCCGCAGCCGGCTTCATGTTTTGGGGGACGGTTATTTCCGGATTCAGGATTTACCATACGGTAGACTGCATCTTCAGGAATGGCTGGACGGATTCATTCACCTGGTGATATTTCGGATCATGACCAAACTTACCCCCTCCTGGACAGCGGAGCTTACCTATACGGTCGTCAGCATCCTCTGCGGTGGGGTATTCGTCTTCATGGCATTGAAGCTGTCCTCACTTTTGGGAAAGAACGGGTTTCAGAAGGTATTGATATTCTTCTTTTTGTTCACCTTGGGCTCGGTAGAGCTTTTCTTCGGATACGTGGAAAGTTACTCCATCCTGCAGGTGATGCTTTTGGTATACCTCTGGTTTTCGGTGCGTTGTCTTGCGGGAAAGTCGGGCATATACCCGGTGCTTTTGGTTTTAGTCATCAGCATAGGGTTGCATGTAACCTCGCTGATCTACATTCCCTCCTTTTTATATATTCTGATCAGCCGGGAGGCCAAGCCGGTCCCTTCCGGTTATGAGGAAGCTTCCCCGGGGGGAAAGCAAAAAGGGCGATCCCCCAAAGAGAAGATGAAGAAAACAACTCCTTTTAGCCCACTTATCCTTTTGGCGCTGATCGCAGCTACCGGCGTCATCATCTGGTGGGTTCTTAGGGTGGCTTCGGGCCTGGAGGAAAAAGGAAAGGGGATGTTTTTCGTCCCCCTGAGAGGGACGGTGAACTATCCTTTCAGCATGTTCTCCATCGGACACCTCATGGAGTACCTCAATCAGCTTCTGTTGCTCTCGCCGGTGGGAGTATCGCTTTTACTCTTTTTCCTTTTCTTCAAAATTAAATACAGATCCTACCGCAGCAGCGGAAGATGGGACGATAAGACGATCAATTTCCTGTTCATCGCCTCCCTCTTTGCCCTGATCTATCTTTTTGTGGTCAATTTCACCCTGGGGAGTGCGGACTGGGATTTGAGGTGTTCCCCGGCTCCGTTCTTCAGTTTGCTGGGAGCAATGCTTTTTTTGAGGTGGGGTGAAAAAACGTCCACAGTACGTAGTCCACAGTCCACCGCAGTTCAACCCGAGGTGTCACAGGAAAAAAGACGAATAAGCCGGGGGATGAAGCATACCGTGCAGGCCTGGGGAATGGTCTTCATCTTCTTTGGCCTTTACCACACGGTACCCTGGGTGCTGATCAACTCCAACAACGATAGATCGGTGGATCGGTACATGCTAACCCAGGAGTACGATCCCCATCCGGTGGACGAGACCAACTACAATCTATATAAAGTTGCCCGCATTCTGGATTTTGCGGGAATGTCGGACCGGGTAGGGGAATTGTACCGGAGAGCCACCGAGAGAAACCCTTACGACACGCTCAGCTATTTCAACCTGTCGGCCTGGTATCACAAGAGAGACCAATATGACTCCGCCCTGATCATATCGGACTCGGTTTTGAAACTCGACCCGACTTATCCCAAAGCCAACTGGATGATGGGAAACATCTACGTTAAGTTTGGAAAGTATTCTGAAGCCCTGCCTTATCTGGAAAAAGCATTTCCTTATTTAGCGGACAATCCGGAATTCATTTATGATCTGGGGATAACCAATTACTGGACCAACCATCCGGATGAAGCAGCTTTGTGCGCCAAGCATATGATCGAGTTGGCTCCGGATTTTCCGGGAGGTTACCACCTTTTGGGGTTAGTGGACATTCAGAAGGGTGATCTGGACGGTGCTCAAAAAGCCTGGCAGAAGATTGTTGAGCTGGAACCGGGCGATTCCACGGCGATTATGAACTTGAGGATGCTGGAGGAGGAGATGAAGAGGAAAAATAAGTGATAAATGAATGACGGATAAAAATGTCCGCCGACCACCGTTAAGACCAAAGGAAGAAGGAAGATTAAAGCAATAACTTATGATGAATGACGAATAAAATCAATAACTAATAATATATAAAGCAAATATTTCCGTAAATCTATAGGTCTTCTAAATCCTTGCCTCTTGACCCTTTCTGCTTGTTGCCGGTACTTGAATCCTCATCCTTAGACCCCGATTTTCTGCCCCTTGCCCCTTGATCTCTTTTTTTCTGCCACCACTCCAGTCTTTTCTTGATCTCCTTTTCAAAACCAAAATCGGTAGGCAAATAATACTTACGATTCTTCAAATTCTCCGGAAGATAGGTTTCGTCCACGAAATGCTCCGGATAAGCGTGGGGATATTTGTAATCCTTCCCGTAGCCCAGTTCCTTCATCAAGCGGGTGGGAGCGTTGCGAATGTGCAGAGGCACCGGTAGGGCTTGGGTCCTCTGGATATCCTCCTCTACCAAATTAAATGCCTTGTAAACCGCATCGCTTTTGGGTGCGGTTGCCAAGTAGACCGCTGCCTGGGCCAAAGCCAGTTCCCCTTCGGGGGAGCCGACAAAGTGATATGCCTCCTTGGCGGCGATGGTCACCTGAAGAGCCAAAGGATCGGCATTTCCGATATCCTCGGAGGCAAACCTGACCATTCTCCGGGCGATGTAAAGCGGATCCTCTCCTCCTGCCAGCATCCGACCCAGCCAATACAAGGCTGCATCCGGATCCGAACCTCTCAAGCTTTTGTGAAAAGCGGAAATGACGTTGTAATGCTCCTCCCCGCTCTTATCATAGACCAGCGCCTTCTTCTGCATGGTTTCCTGGGCAATCTTTAAATTTATCTTCCTCTTTTTCTCTTTGTCCGGAGGGGTGGTCAGGGTGGCGAATTCGAGGGTGGAGAGGGCGATCCGGGCATCGCCATTTGCCATCTGAGCAATGAAATCCATCGCCTCCTGATCCAGTTCCACATTCATATTCCCTAACCCTTTTTCCTTATCCTCGATCGCCCGTTTCAGGATTATTTTCAGTTCCTCTTCATTCAAAGGATTCAATGTGTAGACTTTAGTTCTGGAAAGCAGAGCGGAGATGACTTCAAACGACGGATTTTCGGTGGTGGCACCGATCAATACGATGTTACCCTTTTCCACGTGAGGGAGAAAGGCATCCTGCTGGGCTTTGTTGAAGCGGTGGATCTCGTCGATGAACAGAATGGTTTTCCGACGGTAAAGCTCTTTCATCCGGCTGGCTTCCGCCATGATCTCCTTTATCTCCTTTATGCCGGAAAGAACAGCGGAAAAAGCGATGAAATGTGCGCCAGTGGCTTTGGCGATGATCTGGGCTAAGGTGGTTTTACCCGTACCCGGTGGACCCCAGAAGATCAAAGATTGAATTTTATCTTCCTCAATGGCTTTTCTTAGAACTGAATCTTTGCCCAAGATGTGCTTCTGCCCCACGAACTCATCCATAGTCTCCGGACGCATCCGGTCGGCTAAGGGAGTTTCCTTTAATCCTTTCTGTTTCTTCTCTTTTTCAAATAGGTCCATAGTTCTTTCTCTAAATCCCCCTTATTCCCCCTTTATGAAAGGGGGATTATATATTTTCAAATATCTTTTGCAGCACCCCATTCAAATTCTTAAACACATCTCTATCTGAAAACCTGAGAACTTTAAGTCCTAGATTTTTCAAGTAAGCATCTCTTCTCTTGTCTCTCTTCATTACTTTCTCTTCATAGTGTTGACTACCGTCGAGTTCGATAATTAACTTTGTTTTAGGACAGAAAAAATCGACTATATAGCTGCCTATGATTTTTTGTCTGTAGAACTGATGACCCTTTAGCTGCTTTCTTCTTATTCTTGACCAAAGGAGCCTTTCCGCATCGGTCATGTTCTTTCTAAGGGTTCTGGAGTGATCTTTTAAGTTTTTGTTGTAGTATAACATTATCTTGTTAAATCCCCCTTAGTTCCCCTTTAAGAAAGGGGGATTCAGTTTTTTTTCCTCCCCCTTTGAAAAAGGGGGACACAGGGGGATTGATTCTAACTTTTCCTTTTTCATTCTTAAATCCCCCTTTTATTCCCCCTTTACGAAAGGGGGAACTATCTTTTTCATCCACCCTTGAAGAAGAGGATTTGTTTCTTTTCCTCCCCCTTTGAAAAAGGGGGATTCAGGGGGATTTTCTTTATTTCTCTTTTTCACTCTTTAATCCCCCTTTATGAAAGGGGGATTATACCTACAAATCCTTCAAATTCTCCCTCGTTCTTTCTGCGTTGGGTTTATCACCCATCTTTTCGAATATTTCCAATACCTCGTTAAATATTTTCTTTGCTTCTTCCTTTTTCCCCTGCATCTTATATAAAACAGCAATATTTCCCTTTGTCTGTGCCATCCCATGCTCATCACCGATCTTTTCTTTTATATTTAGACTCATAGTATGAAATTCAATCGCCCTATCCCATACACCTTTTAACTGATAAACATTCCCCAAATTCATGTAAGTAGTCGCCATCCCATGCTCATCACTGATCTTCTTGAATATCTCTAAGTCTTTATTATAAAACTCAATCGCCTTATCCCATTTGCCTTTGTCCTGATAAACCAAGCCCAAATTATTGAAAGTCTGTGCCATCCCATGCTCATCACCGATCTTTTCCTTTATATTTAAACTCATCATATGAAATTCAATCGCCCTATCCCATTTACCTTTCAACCGATAAACATTCCCCAAATTCATGTAAGTGGTCGCCATCTCATGTTCATCACTGATCTTTTTGAATATCTCTAAACCTTTATTATAGAACTCAATCGCCTTGTCCCATTCACCTTTGTCCTGATAAATCAAGCCCAGATTATTAAAAGTCTGTGCCATCCCATGCTCATCACCGATATTTTCTTTTATTCTTAAGCTCTTATTGTAAAACTCAATCGCCTTATCCCATTCACCTTTGTCCTCATAAACCAAGCCCAGATTATTAAAAGTAGATGCCATACCACGCTCATCACTGATCTTTTTACTTATCTCTAAATCTCTATTATAAAACTCAATCGCCTTATCCCATTCACCTTTGGCCTTATAAACCAAGCCCAGATTGCCCAAAGCAGAAGCTTCGCCTTGTTTATCTTTCACCTGCTGGGCAGTTTCCAGTGCTTCTTTCCAACTGCCCATTGCTTGATCCCATTTGTTCCAGGCGTAGAAGGAATTTCCTATCAAAATCAATAATGCCACCTTCTCACTTCCTTCTGAACCCAAGGTCAAACACTCTCTGAATGATTCAATGGCCTCTTCATATTTATATTGAGCCATCAAAGAAATACCTTTTTCGAATAGAGTCTTCTTCTTTTTGTCCTTAGTCTGGGGGAGACCATCCAAATACAATGTTACCTGCTCCATTTGGCTCTTTATTTTCTCGATATCCCTCTGAAGTTCTGGAGGCACTTTCGACTTTAGTGTTTTAATGCCAAAATAGAAACCAATAGCAATTGTCACTATTATCCCGATGATTCCTATGATTAGTCCCCAGTCCATTTAATTTTCCCTAACTTTTTGTTTTTGGTTTAGGTTAAGGGCACCCTGTACAACCAGTATTGCGTAGCAGAGCCTTCATGGCTCTGTGCAGAGGCGTAAAGCCTCTGCTACGCGTTTTAGATCAGGGTAAGGGTGTCCTGAACCAACGAGCGGGCGGATTTGAAAATCCGCCCCTACGAATTCTTCTTTATCTTCAGCAATACCAATATACGGTCCAGCTCTTTTAATTTCAACAAATAAGAGATGAGGGTATAACTTACCAGACCCAAAATCAAAATTACCAGAAGCTCTCCTATTTTCGGGAACAAACCGGAGGTTTGTAAATTCAATCCAAAGAATCTCAAGTAGAGCCATAATATTATTCCCATAAAAACAGCAGAGGACAATATCTTGAAGAAAGCCTCCCAGATGTCTTTCCTATTCAATGGACCGATTCTTCTGTCTAAAACCACCAGAAGTAAAAACAGATTAACCATAGCAGAAACCGATGCGGCGGCTGCCAGTCCCCGGAATCCCAAAGGTTTCATCAAAATGAGATTTAACATTATGTTCATAGCCACTGCAACTAAGCTGGTTTTAACCGGAGTTTTGGTATCGCCCATGGAATAAAAAGTGGAGGCGGTCAAGCGGACGGAAGAATAAGCAAATAGCCCGATACAATAAAAGATCAAAGCCTGCGAAGTGGCAATGGTGTCGAGATAATCAAATCTTCCGTGTTGAAACAAAACCGAGATGACCGGCTGGGATGCCACCGCTAAAAATACTGCCGAAGGGATGGTCAGAAAAAATACCAATTTCAAGGATGAGGAGAAAGTGGAAAGTAGACTGCTTATATCTTTCTTTGCTGCATGTTCCGAGATGATAGGAAAAGTCACCGTCGCCACTGCTACACCGAACATCCCGATGGGAAATTGCATCAGACGGAAGCTGTAACTTAAATAAGACACGCTCCCCTGAGGGAGAAAAGAGGCGATCAGAGTATTTACGAATATGTTCACCTGGGTGGAAGCCAGCCCCAGGGTGGCGGGCGCCATCAACCACAGGATTCTTTTTACTCCCGGATGGTGAAGATTTATAGTAAAGCGGTATTTGAAACCGATTTTCCTCAAGCTGGGGAGTTGGATGGCAAACTGCCCCAACCCACCCAAAAGCACACCGATAGCCATGCTCACGATGGGCGGATGTACATAGGGAGAAAGAATGATCCCTCCGGCGATCATGCCCAGGTTGAACATGGTGGGAGCCAATGCGGGAATGCCGAAATGCCGGAAGGTGTTCAAAATCCCCATCACCAAAGCTGCCAATGCCACCAGAAGCAGAAACGGAAACATGATCTGCGAAAGATGCGTGGTCAACTCCTGCTTCCCCGCCTCATGGCTGAATCCCGGAGCGATGATCTCCACCAGATAGGGGGCGAATATGATCCCCAGAACCACCAGCACACAAAGCGTAACCAAGAGCAGGTTCAAAATCAGGTTAGCCAGCTCCCAGGCTTTCTCTTTTCCCTGATTGGTCAAATGGTCGGTGAAGACCGGTATGAAGGCGGAGGAGAGGGCGCCTTCGGCAAAAAGATCGCGCAGCAGATTGGGGATGCGGAAGGCGGCGATGAAGGCGTCGGTGGAGTAACCGGCGCCGAAAAGATAGGCGAATACCTGCTCCCGCACCAAACCCAACACCCGGGAGAGCAGGGTGGCAGAGCTGACTATGCCGGTCGATTTGGCAATTTTATCGTGATCGGGGTTTGATGACATAACGAAGATTGTCCAGATATTTTATGATCTTGTTTTGTTACCCCTCACCTTGTCCTTTCCCCCTTCGACAAACTCAGGGCGGTGACAGTTCGACAAAGCTCACTGTCCCTGAGTAAAGTCGAAGGGAGCAAAGTCGAACCGCCATAGGGGAGAGGATGTGTGGAGTGTTCGCCTTTAGGTGAACCGGTGTAAATTTTCTGGTTTTCAAAATGTTGAGGTCAAGCTGAAGCTCGACACTCCCAGATAGATATTCTTTTAAGCTTGACAAAAAATCGTTTGGATTTATATTCATACGGCGTAAAGAGCGTATAATACCTTGCTTAGGCAAGGGGTATTCGAATCTTAAAAAACAAGGAGCAAACATTGCCCAGACATAAGTCAGCCGAAAAAAGGCTCAAGACCAGCCAAAAGGCGAATTTGGCCAATCGGGAGATAAAGTCTCAGATGAAGACCCTGATCAAGAAGATGGAAACATCTCCGGATGCCGCCTCGCTTAAAACCGCGATCTCATACATAGATAAAGCTGCCAAGAAAAAGGTCATTCATCCCAACCAGGCGTCCCGGTTAAAATCCCGTTTAGCCAAGCTGGTGCAAAAGAAAACTGCCCCCGTTACCCAGGGATAAAGAACGTTTGTCGGTAACGAAACTCGCAACAGAATTCGGTTTCGGTTCTCGATGTTCGGATTCTTCAATTAACCTCGCCTAGTTCTATATTTGTCGTTCCATAAATCAGGGGGACAATTTACCAAACCAGGTGCCGGAGCAAGCGCAATAATCGCCGGTTGGACTTAAGGATGGTCTTGACCAAAGAGATGGGCTGAAGGCTGGTGATGGGACGGTCCCCAAAATAATCCTTCAAGAAAGAGACCACGTCATCCATGTCCTTATCCGTCATCTTCAGGAATATGGCCCGGCAATAGGAATAAAACCTAAGCTCACCCCCTTTCTCTTTCAAAAATCTATCTTCATACTTTCTAAGGTTGGCAAAAGAAGGCTTTCCGTTTTTTATGAATTGACTTACCACCTCTCCTGCGATCCTGCCGGAGAGGAGGGCGTTGGCTATCCCGGCACCGGAGAGGGAATCGACCAGCCTTCCCGCATCCCCCGCCAGAAGGACGTTCTTTTTGACCAGATTCAAGTTCCTGTCGTAGCAGGGGACCCCGCCCATGTGGGATTCGAGTATCCGATAGCGGGGGAATCTTTTTTTCACAAATCGATCCAGGAATTCCTTGGCTTTTCTTTCTGTCCGGTCCGGCGTTACTGCCAAGCCCACGTTGGCGGAGTCTTTGCCCTTGGGGAAGACCCAGGCATATCCCCCCGGAGCCAAGGATCGTCCCAGGTGAAACTCCAAGCAGTCCGGTTCCACCTCCGCTTCTCCCAAAAGATATTGAGCGCACGATTCTATCCTCCCCAAAGGGAGGGAGGAGTCCATCCCAGCCCAGCGCGCCACCCAGGATTCCACCCCGTCCGCCCCGATGATCACCTTTGCCCCGTACTCTTTGGTATTACCGTTCTCCGACACCTTCACCCCATAGAAGCCATCCCGCTTTCCGCTTAAAAGACCCATCGCGCAGGAATTCAGCTTCATGCACGCTCCCAAAGACGATGCCTGTTCCGCCAATTTCGTTTCGAATATCTTCCGGTTCAAAACGAAACCGGCGTCGGGATGCCGGAGGAGAAACTCTTTATGGGAAGGGGAGACCAAGAGTGCCCGGTGGATACGGGTGCTTATCCACTCTGGGTCCGGAGTCACGAGCCTATTCAAACCGGAGAAGCTGACGGCTTCGGCGCAGCTAAGAGGGAGGCCGATCTGGGGATGCTTTTCCAATAACAGAACCTCTACCCCGTTTTCAGCCAGAGTCTTGGCGGCAAGGGAGCCTGCCGGACCTGCTCCCACTATAATACAATCGAATTTTTCATCCATTCTTTAGTTTGAGATTCCCCTTTGGTGGATGAGTTCCCGCATAGACTGTTCTTATGCTCAATGCCCCCACTGGGCAGAAGATGATGCAGTTTTCGCATAAGGTACAAAGGTCAGGTTTAACCGAAAGCCCGGAAGTAAAAAGTTCCAAAGCCCCATAAGGGCAGACTGCCACACATCCCCCGCACTCTCCGCAAAGTTTTTTATCTATTTTAACCATCTCTTTTTAGGTTTTTCACATAACTTTCAGGTTACCCCAGACAAACCCTGTACCGTATGGTACAGGGCAAGCCCTGAATTATGCAGTTCAGGGTAAAACGCTCCTGTATGTTGGGAATAAACTTTCTTTTTGCCGAAAAAGCAAGAGGAGGCTGAAAGTATTTTTCAACCTCCTCTGGATTTAAATCAATGAACTTCGTTTCATTCTTTAACTACTTCAATAACACCATTCGTTTGGTCTCGGTAAACCCTCCGGCTTTAAGCTCATATAAGTAGACCCCGCTGGATACGACCTTCGCTTTCTCATCTTTCCCGTCCCAGCTGATACTGGTCAAACCGGCTTTCACACGTCCCTGAAGCAGAGTTCTTACCTTCTGTCCCAGGGAATTGTAAATCACCAGGATCACGTCTGCCGGCTTCTCTAAATTGAACCGGATGACGGTTTCATTGTTGAACGGATTGGGATGATTCTGATAAAGCTCAAAGTATTTCGGGGTGACGGATCCTTCCTCTTCCACGGATGAGGGTGGTTTACGACAGATCATGATGGCATATTCCACCTCAGTGTAAATCGGCAGAATAGGATCCAAGTAATCAAACAGTGTGTCCTGTCCCGGTTGGAAGTTCTGCCCGGTGAAATCAACGATGCTTTGATAGACCGGGTAGTCCGGCAATTGCCAGACACCACCGGGGCTGGGGGAGGGCCAGACCAGATAGGCGTCGTGAGAGACGTAAAGGGGATTGTTATGCAGGGTATCACCCACGGGATGTGCCGGATGATCTTCCGGCCTAACCTCGCCGGGCCAACCCGCTTCGGCCGGATTTCGGGCGGGGTCGCTTAAGGCTACCCAGGGGGTGGAGGTACAAACTCCGGCCAAGGTGACGTAATGACCACCCACTCGGTACCACCCTCCCTTGGACTGCCAGAATCCCAATAGCAGGATGATATCCTGACATTTCTTCAGGGAGTCCCCCATCACGGAAAATACGGGTTTGGCATAGGTGGTCTCCTTCAGAGCAAAATGATAATCGGCGAAGTATCGGTCCAGTCCTTTCTGAATGGAATCGACATAGGTTCCGCTGTCTGAATCCGTATGGAAATATACCGACAGAAGCCGGATGAAACCGAGCGGATCGTCCTTGAATTCCAGCGGAACCGCATCAAACCACCACAGACAGTTGGCCACCGCAGTAGGTCCGCAGAAAGCCATGGAATCGGTCTGGAACTGGTACTGATCGAAATCGGGCATGCCGCTGGGGGCGGTGGTGGTGTCGGGTTTATAGTACCAGCAGGTATCTAATTCCGCTTTGGGGCAGACCATGATGGCATATTCCACCTCGGTGAAGACGGGAGCCAGTGGGTTATACGGACCCTGCAAAGTGATTTGACCGGATTGAAAATTCTTCCCCTCGAAATAGTATAAAGTGTCCGGAATTTCATAACCCGGAATCCACCAGTGAGGATTTCCCGGGGTAAGCGATATGGTATCCGACTGGTAGACATCATGACAGACAAAAAGAGTATCGTTGTGAACGGTATGAATTCCCGGGTGGAGAGGATGATCCGGCGGCCTTACCCTTCCGAACCAGCCGGATTCAGCTGCATCCCTGGCCGGATCGCTTACCGCGATCTTCAGCGATTCGGAACATACCCCCGCCATGGTGACGTAGTGCCCCCCAAAACGCACCCATTGCTTGTCTGCTGGTTGATAGAAGCCCAAAAGCAGGATGACGTCCTGGCATTTCTTCAGCGAATCCTCCATCTCCTTGAAGTAAGGCTGGGCAAAGACGTTAGCGTACAGGTTGAAGTGATGCAGCCGGAAATATTGATTAAGTCCCGTTTTTATCGAATCCACATAGGTTCCGCTATCCGCATCCGTATGGAAGTAATCGGCCAAAAGCCGGATGAAGCTGGCCGGATCGTCCTTCAGCGATTCGGGAACTGCATTGTACCACCACAAGCAGTTTGCCACGGCAGTGGGACCGCAGAAACCCATAGAATCGGGCGGACCAAACTGGTACTGGTCAAAATCCGGCATGCCGCTGGGAGCATGAGTGGTGTCCGGCTTCCAGTACCACAAGCTGTCGCAATCGAACGAGCCGGGGTAGCCGGTGGCACGAAGTATAACGTCCCCGGCTGGCGGTTCACCCCAATAATGCATCCAGGTTTGATAAGTACCCAGGCTGTCAAACCAGTTGATACATGTATCAGGTCCGGCAGCCACCGCCGCATCCATCACCAGACCCGGGAGGGTGGATGCATCTTTTTTGCTCTCGTACATCACCTCCAGAAAAAACGGACCATTGACACAACAAGGGGGGGAGATACTCATGTTGATCATCTTGGGATAAGCGGAATCATGTGGAACGGTGTAAGCTTGAGAACAAAGGACCGTTCCCGGGCCTTTGCATATGCTATCTCCTAAGACGTCCAAGATGTTTATCCGGATATTGACCGGCCATAGGTAATCTGCTTTTAAAACATCATAGAGATAGAAATGGGCATCCGTAATTTTGAAGGGATAAGGATAGAGCACACATTCACCGGGATCCATGTAGACAGCATAACCCATTCCGGAATCGAAGTTCGCCTCAGCTGCAGCGGGAGTTCCATCGTCGTTTGCAATCTCACAGAGGCCCGGTACAACGGATGATAATTGGGAAGGTGAAACAAACACCCTCTCCTGGGGTGGGATTTGAATCGCCCTGCTTTTTCCAGCAGTTTTGGCAACCAATGAATTTATTCCCCAAACGGTGCAGATAATTGCCAGAACCGTCAAGCTAACCGTTAGCTTCTTTCTCATCGGTCCCTCCTTTCATAATTGAGATTATTTAGATTATAGCATATCAGACCGCAATTTAAACCAAAAGTATACTACCCCTGTTATTTTTAACGTTTTCAACTCTCCCTAATTCGTTAAAAAGTATAAAGCAAAGAATTTTGAAAAGCAAGATATTTTATGAAATATTTTTGCAGGAAGTCAGATATGGCAAATTAAAAATGTAAAATGAGAAATTTCCTCCGACACTGAGTCTCACTTCGGGCTGAGCACACTCAGTACAAAGCAGGACGAAGTGCAAAATCACAATTCAAAATTCAAAAAGGTGATTTCATTAACAATTATTAATTTTCAACCTTGAATCTTCGATTACATAAAAAAGAGGAAACCGATATTTCTCCCGGTCTCCTCTTTCGTATCCAGACATAAATACATCCGCTTAATCATTTGTCTTGCGTAATGCATTTATTTCAGCAACAACATTCGCCTGGTTTGGGTCTGTTCCCCGATCTGCAGACGATAGAAGTAAATTCCGCTGGCCAAGCTGTTTCCTCTTTCATCCTTTCCATCCCAAACCACTTGATATTCTCCCGCGCTTTTTGGCTCATTCACCAATGTCTTCACCAATTGCCCCAGAATATTATAGATCTTAAGTGTTGTTGGGATGGGGCTGCGGACGGTGGACGACGGACGATGGACGTTGAAGTGAATGGTGGTGGTGGGATTAAAGGGATTGGGGTAATTCTGATTAAGCTCGAAATCATGAGGAACGCTCGGTACCTCTTCATCCTCCACCGCTGAGGGTTTGGGGCAGATCATCAGAGCATAATCCACTTCGATGAATTGCGGACCTTTCCCTTCCCCGGAAGGGGAATAGTATTTTAGCTGGGAGGGATGGAAGTTTTTCCCGTCGAAAGCCGGAGTAAATCCTATCACTGTCGGGTAGTCGGTCAATCCCCAGTGGGGGTTGCCCGGGCTGGGGGAGGTTTCCGTCGAAGTGTAGATATCCTGCGAGACGAAAGTCGGATCGTTATGTAAAACAGGATCGGACGGATGTGCGGGATGCGGCGGTCGCACTCTTCCCGGATGACCGGTTTCGGCATAATCCCGATCCGGGTCGCTAAGCGCGATCTTGAGTGATTCGGACCATACCCCGGCTGTGGTGACGAAGTGCCCGCCTACCCGGACAAATGAATCTACCTCTACCTGTTCCCATTTTCCCAAAAGCAGAATGACGTCCTGCGATACTTTAAGCGATTCCTCCATCTCGTGGAAATAGGGCATTTCGTACAAGTGGGTTTGGTAGGAAAGGCCGTAGTCCTCGAAATACTGATCCAAGCCCATCTGCATGGTGTCGACGAAAGTTCCCCAGGCGGGATTGGTATGGAAATATCGAGCCAAAGTATCGATCAGCTGGGGTGGATTCCAGCCGACCGGAACCGCACCGAACCACCAGAGGCAGTTAGCTGCCGCAACGGGACCACAATAAGACACCCAGTCGTCTTGATTTTGATCGAAATCGGGCATGCCGCTAGGAGCGTTGATCCGATCCGCTTTCCAGTACCAGCCGGTGTCGCATTCCGGGGCATGGGTGTAGCCAGCAGCCCGGATTATTACATCACCAAGTATATAAGGGTCCCAAAAATCATGCCACGTGTAATAGATTCCATAATACATCCCCCAATTGTTACAACTATCAGCCGATGCTACAGTTTCGTCCATCACCAAACCGGGGAGTGTGTCGCCAGGCTGGGGATGGCTTAGGTATTCAACCTCCAAGAAGAAGGGTTGAGAAGCGCAGAAGGGTTCATTTAAACTGAGAACCATTAGTCTACCAAGATTATCCAGAGATGAGTCGACTGGAATGGTGAAAGACTGGGAGTAGAGGGGGGTCAAAGTGTCAGGACCCTGACACTTGTCGGCCAAGAACGGATATTTGATATTCACCTTGAGGTTAACTGGCCAGGTCCAACCTACTGCATAACTGAAAAGGGTGACATAAATGTCGGTCAACATGAAAGGATAAGCGGGATAAGTGCCGCATTTTGCCGGATCAATGTAGGTCACCAATCCCCCTCCGGAGTCGGCATTAGCCCATAAAGAAGTGACGGATCCGTCATCGTTCTGGATAGTGCAGAATGCGGCTCCTTTATCCCCCCCAGGTAAATCAGCAGAAAAAATCTGTCCATGAGGGAATTTGATTATTTTCGGTTTCTCTATGCCCCCAGAAAATGAGTTCATAGGAAAAACGAGCCCCACAAGCAGAATCACCAACAGCCAAAGCGTTGGCTTTTGTTTCATACTCTTCCTCCTTTGGTTTTTATATGTTTATTAATCTCTTTATTTATTGTCAGGATTCAATCGCGTTATCTCCTCCTTCTTCCTTTGTCTAAACCCCCCTTGTTATTCCCCCCTTATCAGGGGGGAAACGATTTTGTCCCCTGACAAGGGATTCACCCTGAAGGGGACCATAGGGGTTTAGGATTTTGATCCTTCCCCAGTAAATTATAATCCGTCATACGTCATAACTTCATTTCAATAAAATCATTCTTCTAGTTTGAGAATATTCCCCCGCCTTCAATCGATAGAAATAAATCCCGGAGCTTACCTCTTTCCCGCTGTCATCCTTTCCATTCCAAGCCACGCTCATCGTACCGCTTTGCTTTTCATCCTGGATCAGAGTCCTGACCTTCTGCCCCAAGATATTGTAAATAGTAAGCGATACCTCCACCGGCTTGGAAAGAGTATATTTGATCACGGTTTGGTTATTGAAAGGATTGGGAAAGTTGGATAAAAGCTCGAAATAGCCGGGTATGCTGGTCTCCTCTTCTGCTACCGAGGATGTTTTGGGAGAGATCAAAATAGCATACTCCACCACTGCATACAAGCTGGTGGTGGAATCGTAGGCATGAGCATACGGCAGCTGTTCAGGTTGGAAATTTTGACCTTCAAATTGAGAAAGCCAGGGGAGGTTTCCGTCATTATACTCTTTCAGTCTCCATAATTTCTCGTCTGGACTCAATGAGATCGTATCCGATACATAAACGTCCTGCGAGACAAAGCCGGGGGTATTATGCAACAGGTGGTCATCGGGATGAGGATCGTGTGCCGGCAGAATTCTTCCCTTGGCGCCTTTTTCGGTTTCGTCGAAAGCCGGATCGCTTATCGCCACCCATTTTGAACCGGTACAGGAGCCAGCCATGGAGACGTAGTGCCCACCGATCCTGTACCAGACGTTTTCTATCTTCTGCCACAAGCCCAGAAGCAGAACGATGCTTCCGGATTCCTTCAAGGAATCGGTCAGGTCAGTAAAGGTGGGATTCGCAAGGACGATGTCATAGAAATTCAAACCCTTCTCGACAAAAAACGAATCCAAACCGACCCGGATCGAATCCACATTAGTTC
>Ga0256868_10000545_pt1 | contig 21988 bp, 21 predicted proteins | sample RVTome_13_FD_187341 | JGI IMG/M metagenome (GOLD analysis project Ga0256868, IMG submission 187341) | Soil microbial communities from uranium-contaminated site in the Upper Colorado River Basin, Wyoming, United States - RVT92D227 HiSeq ...
ATAATACAGAAATGGAGATTAACCTGATATCCCCCATAGCCATGGAAGAAGGGCAGAGGTTTGCCATCCGTGAAGGTGGAAGGACCATAGGAGCCGGTAGTGTTACCAAGGTGCTGGAGTAGGAAAAGGGTAAGATTTTATTATTGACATCAAATAAATATAATGCTAACTTAGTGGTTTGCGTTTTCTATTAATAAAAATAAAAGCCGGTGAAAAAACTTGAGGCAGATAACCGTTTTTGCATGTACAGAATGCAAAAGAAGAAATTATAGTACTGAAAAAAATAAGAAAAATACACCTGATAGATTGGAATTAAAAAAGTATTGTAAGTGGTGCAAAAAACATACTATTCATAAGGAGACCAGATAGGGCTGTAGCTCCAATTGGTAGAGCACCGGTCTCCAAAACCGGGTGTTGGGGGTTCGAGTCCCTCCAGCCCTGCCAGGTATATATGCGCAAAACATTGAGTACGGTAGAGGTAGTTGGGAAAACATGCCAGTGGCATGTTTGCTGGATTTGAAAGAGCGGACTGAATTGAAAGATGAAGGAGCTCGCGGTTACGTGAGCGAACAGAGTGAGACGAAAGGACGAGTCTCTCCAGCTCTGATAAAAGTCAAAGAAATAGAGGATTTATAATGGCTAAAAGGAAAGTTTCAAGAAAATATAGGCCAAAAGCAATGGTAGAAAGGCAGATGCAGGAAAGAAAGCTTCCACCGCAAGTGAGGAAAAAAATAAACTGGAAGCAATTAATAAAAAGCCTGCCTTCAAAGATTGCCAAATTTTTTAGGGATGTTATGCATGAATTAAAAAGAGTAACCTGGCCTAATAGAAAAGCACTTTTAAATTATACTATAGTAGTTATAGTCACTATTATTATTTTTGCTATTATCCTGGGAGTTTTCGATTTTGGCTTCTTACAACTGGTGGAACTGATAAAAAGGATTTAATCGTTTGGTGATTTAAATGAGACCGAGATGGTATGTAATAAATTCATATGCAGGATATGAAAATAAAATAAAGACCAACCTGGAACATAGAATAGAGTCTATGAATATGGGTAGCAAGATTTTCGATATATATATACCCAAAGAGGATGTTGTTGAAATTAAAAGCGGAAAGAAAGAATTATCATCCAAAAGGGTGCTTCCGGGTTATTTGCTTGTGAAGATGCATCTTGACGATGATTCCTGGTATGTGGTAAGAAATACTCCTGGTGTTACTGGTTTTGTTGGCAGAGAAGATAAGCCAATTCCCCTGTCGGATTATGAGGTTAAGAGAATAATGAAGAGACAGGATACCGAGAAACCCAAACCAAAGACTGATTTTGAAATTGGGCAACCTGTAAAAGTAACCACGGGGCCGTTTGCAAATTTTGACGGCACTATAAGCGAGATAAATTTGGATCAGGGTAAACTAAAGGTTTTGGTTTCTATATTTGGAAGACAGACGCCGGTTGAACTTAATTTTAATCAGGTATCGAAAATATAGCAGAAAATTGAAATATTTTTATTAAAATGTATAATACGGAAGTATTTATTAGAAGAAATTAGTTATGGCCAAAGAAGTTATAGCACAAATTAAGTTACAGATTCCAGCAGGACAGGCAAACCCTGCTCCTCCTGTTGGGCCTGCCCTTGGGCAGCATGGAGTTAACATTATGGAATTCTGTAAAGCTTTTAACGAAAAAACGGCAAAAGAACAGGGAATGATTATTCCTGTGATTTTGACTGTATATAAAGACAGAAGTTTTAGTTTTATTACCAAAACTCCTCCAGCGGTAGTGCTTATTAAAAAAGCTTTGAATATAGAAAAAGGCTCAAGCGAACCTAACCGGGAAAAGGTTGGGGAGCTTTCAAAAAAACAGGCTGAAGAAATTGCAAAGATTAAACTAAAAGACCTGAATGCCAGAACTTTAGAGCGTGCGGTTAAAATAATAGAGGGGACTGCTAAAAATATGGGAGTAAAAATAGGTTCTTAGTTTTATTCCATGTTAACGGCAGGTAATTTGCTAAAGTATTAAATTAAAAAGGTGGTAATTTTTGAAGAGAGGGAAGAAATATCTATCGAAATTAGAAAATCTGGATAAAAATAAGATGGCAAGCCCCAGAGAGGCTATTAGCTGGGTTAAAGAAAATCATTATGCTAATTTTGACGAGTCTATAGATATTAGTGTTAATTTAGGTGTTGACCCCAGAAAAGCTGATCAGATAGTGAGAGGAACCATAGTTTTACCTAATGGGACCGGTAAAGTCCATAAGGTACTTGTTTTTGCACAGGGTGAGAAAGCTGAAGAAGCAAAGAAAGCCGGAGCAGAGTATGTCGGAGGAGAAGATCTTGTTGATAAAATCAGTAAAGGATGGCTTGATTTCGGAGTATGTATTTCAGCACCGGATATGATGAAATATGTAGGGAAAATTGGTAAAATTTTGGGTCCAAGAAAATTAATGCCTAATCCTAAATCGGGAACAGTCACTTTTGAATTGAAAAAAGCAGTCGAAGATTCAAAAAAAGGAAAACTGGAATTTAGGACTGATAAGAATGGTGTAATACATTGCACTATTGGAAGAATATCGTTTGGACTTAAAGAACTGGTGGAAAATTATGCAGCTCTGATAGATGCTATTATAAAATCAAAACCTGCTTCAGCTAAAAGCAAATACATAAAAAGTATTTATATTTCATCGACTATGAGTGCAAGCATTAAGATTGATCCAGGGAAAAGTATTGAAGTAACAGAAGCAGCATGAAGAAACTAAAATAAATTTAATATATTTAACGCAGCCCCAGACAGTAGGCGTTATTATAGACATTTAATAACTTAATTTCCTACCGAGGTTGATTTGAAAAGATTAAATCGACCTTTAAAGTAACGGGGGTCGATTTTATTTTATGTCTTTTTAAAATATATATTGTGGAGGTTAATATGGCCAGGAAAGAAAAAGTAGATAAAGTGGATGGGTTAAAAGAGATATTTAAAAACAGTTATGGTCTTATTTTTACTGATCATAGCGGACTTAAAGCTGAAGATGCTGTGGTGGTAAGGGATAAGCTGGTGGAAGTGAATTCCTATCTTAAAATAATAAAGAATACCCTTGCTCTTATTGCGGCTAAAGATGTTTTTAAGGATTTAAATCTTGAGGAAGTATTTAAAGGGCCAACCAGTATTGTCGTAAGTAGCAGCGATATGGTTTCAACCGCTAAAATAATAGAGGATTTTTCAAAAGATCTGGATGTACTGAAGATAAAAGCGGGGATATTTGAAAATAGACTTTTAAATCCAGAGGAAGTTTGCCGATTTGCCAGTTTGCCTGGAAGAGAAGTTTTACTTACCAATCTGGTATTATCAATTAATTCGCCAATAATTAAATTAGTAAATGTTTTAAGCAACCTAACCAGAGATCTGGTGTTGCTTCTGGATGCAATTAGAGAAAAAAGAGAAAGAAATGCCAATTAAAGGAGAATGCATATGAAGAGTATAAAAACTTTGAAAAAAAATAGTGCTACAAGATTGACTGTCTCAACCATCGGTGTTGTTTTAGGAGTAGCTGGTATAGGGCACGGTATTTTTGAAGTTCTTCAAGGCAATGTTGCATCAAGCGGTGTAATAATTAATGCCATCGGACCAGCTCAAAGATTGTGGGAGAGAGCAAGTTTGCATGCTTTTACAATTATTCCCAACTTGTTAATCACAGGTATTCTGGCAATGATTGCCGGCCTTTTATTTACAATATGGGCAACGGTTTTCATTGATAGAAAATACGGCGCCTGGATTATGATGTTACTCTCAATCACACTATTCTTAGTTGGAGGAGGCTCCGGACCGTTATTTATCGGAATCTTCATTAGTATTATTGCAACCAGGATAAGTAAACCGTTAACGTGGTGGCGTGTACATCTCCCTGTCAATGTACGGACCTTCCTGGCAAAATCATGGCTATGTTCTCTCATTGTTTATGTGTTATTATATGTATCTTCTGTCGTAGTTACAATCGCAGGATGGCCTCTGCTCTCTTTCTTTGGCGTAAATACCACATATAAAATTATATTGAGTGTGGGTTACATCTTGCTTGGACTTATGTTGTACACAACCCTTACAGCATTTGCATATGATATCCGGAAACAGACTGGTTCATATCAGGCATCTCCGACGAAGGGTTGATATGAACAATAGCAGGATTGAGTGTTTGAATAAAAAATCAGAAAATACTAATGGTAAATTATTGTTATCTTATTATACGAGGAGGAATAATGGCTGAAACAGAAAAAACAGGTGATAAAGAAGAAAAAAGTAAGGAAGAAGAAATCAAGGAAGAAGAAATCAAAGAAGAAAAAATCAAAGAAGAAAAAATCGAAGAAGTAAAAATCGAAGAAGTAAAAGTCGAAGAAGAAAAAAGCAAGGAAGAAAAAATTAAGGTGGAAAAAAGTAAGGATGAACCGAAAATGAGCGAAGAAAAAAAAGAAAAAAGTAAAGTGAAAGAGAAAGAAAAGACCGCGGGTAAAAGTAAATCTATTGATGAAATTTTAAGTGCTATTGAAAAAATGACTGTACTTGAACTTTCTGAACTGGTAAAAGCTATTAAAGAAAAATTTGAAGTTAGTGCTGAGGCAATATCAGTTGCAGCTTCTGTTACCGGTGGTGGAGCAGTTTCTTCTCAGGGAGGAGCAGCTGAAGAGGAAAAAACAGAATTCGATGTTCAATTAAAATCGGCTGGAGCTAAAAAAATACAGGTTATTAAGATTGTAAGATCTATGACCAGTCTTGGTCTGAAAGAAGCCAAAGAATTAGTTGATAAGGCGCCAAATATGATTAAAGAAAAAGTTTCAAAAGAAGAAGCGGAAAATATAAAGAAACAGCTGGAAGAAGCCGGTGCTGAAGTCGAAATAAAGTAGTACATGTTAAAAAACAGGGTTTGAAAAGAAAAAGCAGGTTTTAATATCTGTTTATATACATTTATGTAATGTGCTTAAACTCTTACATCAATCTTTTATAAAAACTATATTGATTTCAGGTATTTAAAAGAAATAGTTGACTATTTGTTTAGATTTGATAAACTAGTAGTTTGCAAGTTTTTCCTGAAGATATTTGTTAATGCTATTTTATATAGTTTTTACCCAATGCAAAGGTTTTAATATTAATTTTATTGTAACCCTTTTTTACTGCTTTACTAAACTTAAAATATAATAAAGAGGAGAATAAATTAATGCAAAAAATCATAAAAATCCAGAGATTTAATTTCGGTAAAATTCCAAAGTTGATGGATATGCCCCATCTTCTGGATATACAGAGGAAATCTTTCCAGTGGTTTCTGGAAGAGGGACTGATGGAAGTTCTTGAAGATATTTCACCCATTGAGGATTTTACCGGTAATATGTCACTTGGGTTTTTGAGTTATAGTTTTGATAATGTTAATTCAACCCCGGACGAGTGCAAAATGCAGGATATGTCTTACACTGCACCACTAAAGGTTCTTTCAAGATTTATAAATAAAGAAACCGGTGAGATAAAAGAGCAGGAAGTCTTTATGGGGGATTTTCCTATGATGACCGAAAAAGGCACTTTTATAATTAATGGAACAGAGAGAGTGGTAGTATCTCAGTTAGTTCGTTCTCCAGGAGTATATTTTGATACAGATATAGATAAAAAAACTGAAACGGATATATATATGTGTAAAGTTATACCTACCAGGGGTTCATGGATTGAGATTGAAACTGATAAAAGAAATATCGCCTATGTGAGAATTGATAGAAGAAGGAAATTTCTGCTTACTATTTTCTTAAAATCTGTAGGTTTTGGAAATAATGAAGACCTGCTGGGTATTTTTGGACCATATGATAAAAAAGGCTGTATTAAGAACACTCTGGAGAAAGATTTTACTGAGACTGAGGAGGAGGCATTAATTGAGATATATAAAAAATTAAGGCCCGGAGAACCGCCAACGGTTGAAAGTTCCAGAAATCTTACAAACTCTTTATTTTTCAACCCAAAAAGATACGATTTCGGGAAAGTAGGAAGATATAAAATTGACCAGAAGCTGATGGACGAGACTGATAAAAGTATTTTAAACAGGATTAAAGCCATTAATGCCAAAATGGGTATAGACACAAAAGAAAAATATATTCTGAATTGTAAAGATATATTCTTAATAGTTAAGTATTTGATTCAACTGATGAGCGGTATAGGTGAAGTAGATGATATTGACCACTTTGGCAACAGAAGAGTCAGAAATATCGGAGAGCTTATACAGAATCAGGTAAGAATTGGTCTTTCAAGAATGGAAAGAGTAGTAAAGGAAAGAATGACTACCCAGGATGTTGATACAATAACTCCAAAATCCTTAATTAATATAAGACCTCTAGTTGCCAGCCTAAAAGAATTTTTTGGCAGCGGTCAGCTTTCTCAATTTCTAGATCAAACCAATCCCCTGGCTGAAATTACTCACAAGAGAAGACTTAGCGCACTTGGTCCTGGCGGACTGAGCAGGGAGAGGGCTGGTTTTGAAGTAAGAGATGTTCATCCATCACATTATGGAAGAATGTGCCCTATAGAAACACCGGAAGGTCCGAATATTGGACTGATTGGTTCTCTGGCTACTTATGCAAGATTAAATGAGTATGGATTTATAGAAACACCTTATAGGAAAGTTATTAATGGAAAATTGACTAGCAAGGTGGAATATTTATCTGCGGATAATGAGGAGAATTATATAATTGCACAGGCAACTGCAAAGGTCGGAAAAGATGGCAGATTTATGGAAGAAAGAGTCATGTCTCGTTCGGGTGATGAAATAGTCACCGTTGAACCGGGTATGTTGGATTACATGGATGTATCACCAAGACAAATTTTTAGTGCTGCCGCATCACTTATACCATTTCTTGAACACGATGATGCCAATAGGGCACTGATGGGGTCCAATATGCAGCGCCAGGCGGTTCCATTAATTGACCCGGAGCCCCCACTGGTAGGTACAGGAATGGAAGGAGTGGTGGCAAGGGATAGTGGGGTGCTTATTCTTGCTAAAGATGACGGTGTAGTTGAAGAAGTATGCGCGGATCATATTAAGATAGATTACAAAAATGAAAAGAATTATATTCATTACTTATACAAATTCAGAAGATCAAACCAGGGAACCTGTATAAACCAGAAGCCTGTCGTAAAAGAAGGTGAAAAAGTTAAAGAGGGTAAGGTAATTGCAGATGGGCCTGCAACCAGTGCAGGTGAATTAGCCCTGGGCAAGAATTTAAGACTAGCTTTTATGTCTTGGGAAGGATATAACTATGAGGATGCCATTATTATTTCAGAGAGATTGGTAAAGGAAGATATCCTATCATCTATCCATATTTCAAAACAGGAAGTGGAAGCCAGAACAACAAAGTTAGGGGCAGAAGAGATTACAAGAGATATACCAAGCATAGGAGAAGAAGCTTTAAAAAATTTAGATGAACGCGGAATTATAAGGATTGGAGCTGAGGTAAAACCAGGGGATATACTGGTTGGTAAAATAACTCCAAAAGGTGAAACGGAACTTACAGCAGAAGAAAAACTACTGAGGGCTATTTTTGGTGAAAAAGCCAGAGAGGTTAGAGAGAGCTCGCTTAAAGTACCTCATGGTGAAGGGGGTAAAGTCTTAGATGTACAGTTATTTTCCAGGAAAAAAGGCCACGACCTCCCACCAGGAGTAAATGAGCTGGTAAGAGTGTTTATTGCGGAAAAGAGAAAGATTTCCATCGGTGATAAGCTTGCCGGAAGACATGGTAATAAAGGAGTTATATCGGTAATTCTTCCTGAAGAGGATATGCCCTATACAGAAGACGGTGAACCGGTAGATATAATATTTAATCCTCTGGGGGTACCTTCGAGGATGAATGTGGGTCAGGTACTGGAAACTCATCTCGGCTGGGCAGCTTATAAAGGATGGAATAACAAAAAGGAAAATATAAAAAGCGACAGTCCTGTTTATATTTCAACGCCTATTTTTGAAGGAGCAAAAGAAGCAGATATAATGAAGCTTTTAAAGGCGGCCAATCTACCGGAGAATGGAAAAACCGCTTTATATGACGGCAGGAGCGGAGAGAAATTATCTGATGATATTACTGTAGGTCACGTATATGTAATGAAACTGCTTCATCTGGTAGATGACAAAATTCATGCAAGGTCTACAGGTCCATATTCTTTAGTTACACAACAGCCACTTGGCGGTAAGGCACAGTTTGGTGGCCAGAGGTTTGGGGAAATGGAAGTGTGGGCATTGGAGGCTTATGGTGCTGCTTATGCATTACAGGAAATGCTTACTATTAAGTCGGATGATGTAACAGGAAGAGTAAAGACTTATGAAGCTATTGTAAAAGGTGAGAATATCGAGAAACCAGGAATTCCGGAATCATTTAAAGTGCTTATAAAAGAAATGCAGAGCCTGGCTCTTGATGTGGAAGTATTGTCAGAAGAAGGAAGGGAAGTAAATGTATCACGAACTGAAGATGAAATTATGAAAACTGTGGAAGACTTAGGAATTGACCTTAAGGAAGAAAGAGGTCTGGAAAAAGGTAAAGAAAAGAAAATAAAAGAAAAGGATGAAACAGTAGAGGAAAAGGAATTAAAAGAAGTTGGGGAAAAGAAATTAAAAGAAGCAGAGGAAAAGAAACCGGAACACGCTAAAGAAAAAAGCAAAACTAAAGTCACCAGGAAGAAAAAAGATAAGATTAAAAAATAAAATAATGATTAGTAGTATTTAATACTAATCTAATTAATTCGAAGGGATTTGATAAATGGTTGTAAGTATAGATGTAAATAATTTTGATGCTTTAAAAATTGGACTTGTTTCACCGGAAAAAATTAGATCGTGGTCCAATGGCGAAGTAAAAAAGCCTGAAACTATAAATTATAGGACATTAAAACCGGAAAAAGATGGGCTGTTCTGTGAGAGAATTTTTGGTCCTACAAAAGACTGGGAATGTTATTGCGGGAAATATAAGAGAGTAAGATTTAAAGGAATAATCTGTGAGAGATGTGGAGTTGAAGTAACCAGGTCTAATGTAAGAAGGGAAAGAATGGGGCATATTGAGCTTGCATCCCAGGTTTCGCATATATGGTTTTTTAAGGGGGTTCCCAGCAGAATGGGATATGTTCTGGATATCAGCCCCAAGGATCTGGAAAAGGTTCTTTATTTCGATTCTTATATTATAACCAGCATTAACAGAGAAAAAATAACTGCTGAAGAGGAAGAAATTAAAAAGTTATACCATAAAGCCCTTGACAGGGCAAAGGATTTGCACCAGCTAAGGCTGGAGGAAATAAAATTAAATAAGGACAATTATATAAATGAAAGCAATGAGATCAGTGATAAAAGGAATTTAATGAAAGTTCAGGAAGAAGATGAAGAAATAGATAAAGATTTCGAGAATGATAAAGATGGTAAGATTAAAGAGGAAGAAACCCTTGAATTGGATTTAGAAGTAAAAAAAGCGAAAGTCATCAAAGAGACAGAGATGCTTCTAGAAGAAGAAGAAGAAATATATAAGGAAGAGATTGATCTGATAAAAAGAGCTGATACTTTTTTCTTTAATTTAGAGGAAAAGATGCTTGTCTCTGATGAGGCCCTGTTTAAGAAGATGAAAGAAGTTTATGGGCAGTATTTTAAAGGAGGAATGGGAGCAGAGGCTGTAAAAGAACTGCTTGAAAATATTGATTGTACAAAAGAAGTGGAGGAGCTTAAGGAAACTGTAAAGAAATCCAAAGGCCAGAAAAAAAGCAGGAGTATAAAAAGACTAAAGATATTATCTTCATTTATAGATTCGGATAATAAACCTGAATATATGATTCTTGATATACTTCCGGTAATACCCCCGGATTTGAGGCCAATGGTTCAATTGGATGGTGGAAGATTTGCTACATCTGATTTGAATGATTTATATAGGAGGGTTATTAATAGAAACAACAGGCTTAAAAAACTCCTGGAGCTGGATGCCCCGGAAATTATTGTTAACAATGAAAAGAGAATGCTGCAGGAAGCTGTTGATGCACTTTTTGATAATGGAAGAAGAGGCCGGGCAGTGGTCGGGGCTGGAAATAGACCGCTTAAATCTTTAAGCGATATGCTCAAAGGTAAACAGGGTAGGTTCAGACAGAATCTTTTAGGTAAAAGGGTAGATTATTCGGGAAGATCAGTTATTGTAGTAAATCCAAATCTTAAACTGGAGCAATGCGGGCTTCCTAAGAAAATAGCTTTAGAACTATTCAAACCCTTTGTTATGAAGAAATTGGTTGATGAAGGATTTGCCCAGAATATAAAGAGTGCCAAAACTATGGTAGAGAAAGAAAGTAACGAAGTCTGGGATATACTGGAAGAAGTAATTAAAAATCACCCTGTTCTGCTTAACCGTGCACCGACACTTCACAGGTTGGGTATACAAGCGTTTATGCCTGTACTGGTTGAAGGTAAAGCTATACAGATTCATCCTATGGTTTGTCCGCCATTTAACGCTGATTTTGACGGCGATCAAATGGCTGTTCATGTACCTTTATCAAATGAAGCAAAAGTTGAAGCGATGATTCTAATGCTGTCCGTAAATAATATATTATCCCCCGCCAGCGGTGAACCGGTTGTAGTTCCTTCTCAAGATATGGTTCTGGGGATATATTATTTAACTTCAGAAAGAGAAAAATCAAATGGTAAAGAAAGGTTTTATAATAACTTTGAGGATGCTATTTTAGATTATGATTACGGGTTTATATCTTTACACACATTTATCAAGGTGAAAATTGAAGAAAAGGAAACCAGGACCACGGTTGGGAGAATAATATTTAACCAATCACTGCCTGTTGATTATAAATTCGTAAATAAAGAAATATCTAAAAAAGAACTAATAAGTATTATTGCTGAATGTATAGGCAGATTTCCTCAAAATGTTGTTATAGAGATGTTGGATAATATCAAACAAGCAGGATTTCAATATTCGACCAGGTCAGGTCTTACTATAGGGATAGATGATATTAATGTACCACCTGAAAAAGCTAAGATTCTAAGCAGCGTAGAGAAAAAAATAGAAAAAATTGAAGATTATTACAAGCAGGGTTTAATAACTGAATTTGAAAGACACCAGAGATTGATACAAACATGGTCTCAGGCAAATGAAAGCGTAGCTGGCGCAATGGAAAAGAATTTTAGCAAATTTAATCCGGTTTATATGATGGCTACATCCGGCGCCAGAGGAAATATAAAACAGCTTCGTCAGTTAGCCGGTATGAGAGGACTTGTGGCAAATGCCAGAGGAGATATTATAGATAGCCCAATAAAATCTAACTTTAGGGAAGGACTTACTGTTCTTGAATACTTTATTTCCACCCATGGCGCAAGACAGGGACTGGCAGATACAGCACTGCGAACTGCAGATTCAGGGTATCTTACCAGAAGGTTGGTTGATGTTGCCCAGGATACCATGGTGAGAATTAATGACTGCAAGACCGAGGATGGCATAAATCTCTATGTTTTGACTCTGGAAGGGGAATCTAACACTAATTTAATAGGAAGAACATGTCTGGGAGATGTTAATAATCCTAATACCAAAAAAAATATAATAAAAGGTGATGAGGAAATTACTGAAAAGCACATGCAGAAGTTCATACATTCCAATATTGAAAGTGTAAAGGTACGTTCAGTTATGACTTGCGAAGCAGAATCCGGGGTTTGTCAAAAATGTTATGGAAGGGATCTTGCCACCGGTAAAATAGTTGAAATTGGTGAGGCGGTAGGAATTATAGCCGCTCAGTCTATCGGGGAGCCGGGCACCCAGCTCACTATGCGTACATTTCATACCGGTGGAGTAGCAAGTACTGTAATCCAGAGATCTATAAAGTCGCCGGTTAAAGGTAAACTTATATTCAGAAAAGAATTGTTATCCGAGCTGAATATGAAAAAGACCGATCTTACCGAGAAGGACACTAGTGAGGTTATCGAGATTAATATAGAGCATATCCCTCATAAATTAATTTTCCAGGTTCAAATGGAAAGAGGGGATATAGTAGATGTAATAATTCCCAAAGGTGAAATACTCCTGATAAATAAAAAGGTAAATGTTGAAATTGGAGAGGTTTTTGCCAAGCTAATTCTTACTGCTAAAAGAAAGACACATGTTCATAAACATGAAAAAACTTTTGAAGGCATTGATATTACAAGCGGTCTGCCCAGGGTAGTAGAGTTATTTGAAGCAAGAAAACCTAAAGAACATTCCTTTATAGCAGAGATATCAGGAAAGATTGAAATTGAAGATATAGATTCAAGGTTCAGAATGCTTACTTTAAAAAGCAAAGATGGCAAGCAAGAAAAGTTTTACCAGATCTCAACCAGAGCAAAATTAAGTGTTAAAAACGGGGATAAGGTTTCTGCTGGAGTCCAATTGACTGAAGGGCCAAAAAATCCTCATGATATTTTAAGAATTAATGGAATTAAGGATTGTGAGCAATATTTAGTGAGAGAGGTACAGAACGTATATAAGGCCCAGGGCGTGGATATTAATGACAAGCATATAGAAGTAATAGCCAAACAGATGCTAAAGAAAATTACTATAATTGATCCCGGAGATAGTCATTTTCTTCCAGGACAGCTGGTAGACAGATTGTATTACGAGAAAGAGAATAACAAATTAATTTCTAATATGAAAGTACCGGCTACAGCAATTCAAAATTTAATGGGTATAACTAAAGCTTCGCTTGTGACTGAAAGTTTTCTTTCAGCTGCATCATTTCAGGAAACCACCAGAGTTCTGACAGATGCAGCTCTGGAGAATAAAATAGATAATTTAACTGGACTGAAAGAGAATGTGATATTAGGAAAAGCCATACCAGCAGGGACCGGTATGGGTAGTTTCAGGGAATATGAGTTAGAATATCCTGGTTATAAAGAGAACAATAAAGATGAGATAGAAATCCTTCAGGAATCAGAAGGGGATGATGTAAAAGAAATAGAAATTAATATTTGAAATATAAGTGAGAAAATACTTTAGAATAGCCATTTTTTTATATTGACATTTTAATTTTTAGATGATAATCTCTTTTTTCGTGTCCTCAAAAAAGGCTATTATTAATCATTTTTTGCGGTGTCAGTATTATTAAATTAAATTAGAGGATAGTGTATTTATGCCAACTATAAGTCAACTGGTTAAAAAAGGAAGAAAAAGATTAAAAAAGAAGAAGAAAACCCGTGCCCTGCAGGAAAATCCTTTAAGAAGGGGTGTATGTATCAGGGTGTATACTGCTACTCCTAAAAAGCCAAATTCGGCATTGCGTAAAGTAGCGAGAGTAAGGCTTACAAACGGAGCAGAGATTACGGCATATATACCAGGAGTCGGTCATAATCTGCAGGAACACTCTATAGTACTGGTGAGAGGCGGCAGGGTAAGAGATCTGCCAGGGGTAAGGTATAAAATTGTCAGAGGCACACTGGATACCGCGGGGGTTGAAGATAGAAAATCTTCCCGTTCCAGATATGGAGCTAAGAAGCCAAAGTAATTTATAAGGAGTTATTAAGTGCCAAGAAAAGGAAGACCTCAGAAAAGGAAAATAAAAACAGACCCTATTCATAAAAGCAGGGTTATTTCACAATTGATTAATAAGGTTCTGGCGGATGGAAAAAAAAGTATTGCTGAGAAAATAGTATACGGGAGTCTGAAAATTCTGGAAGAAAGAACCAAAGAGAATCCATTGGAGATACTGGATAAATGCATTGATAATGTAAAACCGGTACTGGAAGTAAAACCAAGAAGAGTAGGGGGAGCTACTTATCAGGTACCGGTAGAAGTATCTACGGAAAGGGCAAATGCACTGGCTATTAGATGGTTAGTTGATTTTGCAAGCAAAAGAAAGGAAAAAACCATGGCTGGAAGATTAGCTGCTGAGATTCTGGATGGTGCCAGCAATACAGGAAGCAGTATTAAAAAGAAAGAAGATTTGCATAAGATGGCTGAGGCCAATAAGGCTTTTGCACATTATAGATGGTAGCATAAGGTGACTATATATGGCTAGACAGGTTTCATTAAAAAATACAAGAAATATTGGTATAACTGCTCATATAGACGCAGGTAAGACAACTACAACTGAACGTATTCTGTACTATACCGGCAAGACTTATAAAATGGGAGAAGTTCACGATGGGGCAGCAGTTATGGATTGGATGATACAGGAGCAAGAAAGAGGAATTACCATTACTTCTGCTGCAACAACTTGTTTCTGGAAGGGTAATAAAGTAAATATTATTGATACCCCCGGGCATGTTGATTTTACAGTGGAAGTTGAAAGATCACTACGGGTACTCGATGGTATGATTGCCATATTCTGCGCGGTTGGCGGAGTAGAGCCGCAGTCTGAAACTGTATGGAGGCAAGCTGACAAATATAATGTTCCGAGGATTGCTTTTATCAATAAAATGGACAGGAGCGGAGCAGATTTCTCTTATGTTCTTGATATGATTAAAACGAAACTTAGCGCTAATCCGTTACCAATACAAATTCCTATAGGTAAAGAAGAAGATTTTTTAGGGATAATTGATCTTATCAGTATGAGAGCGATCATATATAAAGATGAAATGGGAATTAAGTTTGAGTACATAGACATACCTGCGGAACTTAAATCTACTGCTGAAAAATATAGGCAGGAACTTATTGAAAATATTGCTAATTATAATGATTATATTTTAAATAAATATGTTGAAAATATCGAAATAAGTGAAGGAGAATTAAAAAAAGCTATCAGGGAAATAACCATTAATGTTAAAGGTGTTCCGGTATTTTGCGGAGCCGCTTTTAAGAATAAAGGGGTGCAACCATTACTGGATGGGGTAATAGATTTTCTTCCATCTCCTACTGATATACCTTCACCTAAAGGTGTAAGTCCGGATAACGGAAAGGAAATTGAGAGAGAAGTAAGCGACAATGCACCTTTTTCCGGTTTGATATTTAAAATAACAACTGACCCGTTTGTAGGAAAGTTAAGTTATTCAAGAATTTATTCCGGAACCTTGAGAAGTGGAATACAGGTATTGAATGCAAATAACAGCAATAAAAAAAGGATCAGCAAACTATTGGAAATGCATGCTAACAGCAGAGAAGAGTTAAAAGAGTCTTACTGCGGAGATATAGTAGCGGTTGTCGGTCTAAAGAATGTAAATACCGGTGATACTATATGTGATCCAAATAAGCCTATTAAATATGAATCTATTACTTTCCCCGAGCCGGTGCTTGCGGTTGCTATCGAACCCAAGACAAAGATTGACCAGGAAAAATTAGCAAATGCACTAACAAAGCTAGCAGAAGAAGACCCGACTTTTAGAAGAGAAATTGATAGTGAAACCGGGCAAACGATTATTTCAGGTATGGGGGAACTTCATCTTGAAATTATAGTAGACAGGTTGCTGCGTGAGTTTGGCGTAGGTGCAAATGTTGGTAAGCCTCAGGTATCTTATAGAGAAACCATAACCAGAGGAACTCAAGTGGAAGGAAAATATATCAGACAAAGTGGCGGAAAGGGACAGTATGGTCATGTAGTTGTCCGGTTTGAGCCAAATGAATATGGCAGAGGGTTTGAATTTGAGGATAAAACAAAAGGGGGAGCCATACCAAAGGAGTTCATTAAACCAATTGAAATGGGAATAGAAGATGCCATGCAGAGCGGCGAGGTTGCCGGATATCCGGTTGTTGATGTCAAGGCCGTACTTCTGGATGGATCTTATCATGAAGTGGATTCTTCAGAGATGGCTTTTAGAATTGCCGGTTCAAAAGCTTTTAGGGAGGCTATGAAAAAATGCCTTCCTATTTTATTGGAGCCAGTAATGGATGTTGAAGTGGTTGCTCCGGATGAGTATATGGGAGAAGTTATTGGTGATCTTAATTCAAGAAGAGGAAAAATATTATCTGTAACATTAAGAAATAAGAACAGGATTATAAAAACAGAGGTGCCGCTTGCTGAGATGTTTGGATATGCCACAGATTTGCGGTCAAAAACTCAAGGTAGAGCCACTTTTACCATGCAGTTTAAAAAATACGAGTCTACACCCGGTAGAGTTGCAGATGAGATTATCGAAAGGTTTAAGGGAAGTAAAATTGCAGTATAGATTATCAATATGGAAAATTAACTTTTAAGCAAAGAAAGGATATATTATGGCTAAACAAAAATTTCAAAGAACCAAGCCTCATATAAACGTAGGGACCATAGGCCATGTGGACCATGGTAAGACAACACTAACCTCAGCTATAACAAGATGCCTTAAAAGCGCAGGCCTAAATGTAGAGGAAAGGACATTTGATTCCATTGACAATGCCCCTGAAGAAAAGGAAAGAGGCATAACTATAGCTATTGCCCACGTGGAGTATGAAACCGCTAACCGCCACTATGCCCATGTGGACTGTCCAGGTCATGCGGACTATGTAAAGAACATGATTACCGGTGCAGCCCAGATGGATGGAGCAATACTGGTTGTATCTGCAGCAGACGGCCCCATGCCCCAGACAAGAGAGCATATCCTTCTTGCAAGACAGGTAGGGGTACCTTACATTGTGGTATTTTTAAATAAGATAGATATGGTAGACGATCCTGAGCTAATCGAACTCGTGGAGATGGAGGTAAGAGATCTTCTTACCGAATATGAGTTCCCCGGAGATGAAATACCGGTAGTTAGAGGTTCGGCCTTAAAGGCAATGGAATGCAACTGCACGGATAAGGCCGCCTGCCCTGACTGCAAGGCGGTTTTAGAGCTTATGGATAAAGTGGACGAGTATATAAAAACTCCTGAAAGGGATGTGGATAAACCCTTCCTTATGCCCATAGAGGACATATTCTCCATTACCGGCCGCGGTACTGTGGTTACCGGTAGAGTGGATAGAGGAAAGATTGCTCTGCAGGATGCAGTGGAAATAGTGGGGATAAGACCCAAAATACAGAAGACAGTGGTAACCGGGGTTGAGATGTTCAGGAAACTTTTAGATGAAGCCCAGGCAGGAGATAATATAGGGCTTCTTCTTAGAGGAATACAGAAAGAAGATGTGGAAAGAGGACAGGTTGTGGCAAAGCCGGGCTCTATTACTCCTCACTTTCATTTCAAGGCCCAGATATATGTGCTGTCCAAAGATGAGGGAGGAAGACACACTCCTTTCTTTAATGGATACAGGCCTCAATTTTATTTCAGAACAACAGATGTGACCGGTGTAGTGAGCCTTCAGGAAGGGGTGGAGATGATAATGCCCGGAGATAATACAGAAATGGAGATTAACCTGATATCCCCCATAGCCATGGAAGAAGGGCAGAGGTTTGCCATCCGTGAAGGTGGAAGGACCATAGGAGCCGGTAGTGTTACCAAGGTGCTGGAGTAGGAAAAAAAGTGGAAGATATAATTAAAAATGGAGAGGAATTGTAATGGCAGCAGGTAAAATAAGTCAGAAAATTAGAATAAAATTAAAAGCTTATGATCATGAAATTATTGATCGTTCGGCAAAAAAAATAGTAGAGACTGTTGAAAATTCCGGAGCTAAAGTTTCTGGCCCAATTCCACTACCAAATAAAAAAAATGTATATTGTGTTATAAGGTCTCCCCATGTAAATAAAGATTCAAGGGAGCATTTTGAAATAAGGACCCATAAAAGGCTTATAGATATTATTGACCCTACTCCAAAAACGGTAGACTTACTGATGAGGCTCAGTTTACCGGCAGGTGTGGGTATAGAAATAAAGTCTTAATACAGGGTAAGGTTTTCCCGGGAAGTGGTGTAAAGATGGTAAGTGCGATATATGGAAAAAAACTTGGATGTACTCAAATATTTAATGAAAGTGGCAACGCATTGTATGTCACAGCGATTGAAGCTGAGCCATGTATAGTTGTCCAGGTTAAAGATGATAAAAAAGATGGATATAATGCTCTAAAAGTAGGTTTCGGTAAAATCAAAGAGAGAAAAGCAACTAAACCGCATGAGGGTGAATTTTCAAAAAATAAAGTAGATTTAAAGAGGAGCTTAAAGGAAATCAGAGTAGATAAATTTGACCAGGAATATAAGCCTGGAGATAGCCTGGATGTTAAAATTTTTAAAGTTGGTGATAAGGTTAAAATAACCGGAAATAGTAAGGGGAAAGGATTTGCCGGAGTAATAAAAAGACACGGTTTTCATAGGGGAAGAATGTCTCATGGCTCTCATTCCCATAGGATTCCGGGTTCAGTAGGAATGTGTTCTACTCCTTCAAGAATAGCAAAAGGCAAGAAGATGCCCGGAAGAATGGGAGGAGGCAGAGTCACAGTTCCTGGATCAGAGATAGTTGATATTATTGAAGACCAGAATTTGATTTTAGTTAAGGGGAGCGTTCCAGGTGCTAAAGGTAGTTTGGTTTTTTTGAGGAAGGTTCAGTAAATAATAGCTTTTTGGGAGAAGGAAATGGCCAGTTTGAATGTCGTTGATTCAGATGGAAAGGAATTGGAAAAAATAAATATATCCAGTGAAATAATAGGTCAGAAAATGAATTCTGAAATCCTGTATCAGGAAGTAAGAAGATATCTTGCTTCTATAAGATCTGGAACACACAAGACCAAAGATAGAGGTGAAGTAAGAGGCGGCGGAAGAAAACCCTGGAGGCAGAAAGGTACTGGAAATGCCAGAGCAGGATCCAACCGGTCTCCAATATGGAGAGGCGGCGGAGTGGTTTTTGGACCCAGGCCAAGAGATTATTCTTTTAAATTAAACAAAAAGGTAATAAGGCAGTCGAAGTTGATAGCTTTAGCAGAGAAGTTTAAAGATAAAAAAATTATTATACTTGATAAATTGAGTTTTAAAAGTCCGGAGACCAAGAAAGCGGCGAAAATACTTAAAAAACTTAATTTAGATAAAGGAAAAGTACTTATGGTTTTTGATAATTTGAATACTGGTGAAGTAAAATCTTTCAGGAATATTGGCAATGTAATGGTGGAGAGTGCAAAGGGTCTGAATGCTTATATTATCCTGAGAGCAGATTATTTAGTCTTTACTAAAAGTTCACTTAATGATTTTATTAAGAGGTTAGAAAATGGAAGATCCTAGAGATATAATACTTTCTCCAGTTGTATCGGAAAAAAGTTATGCTGCGGTTCAGAATAAAAGGTATTCTTTTTTTGTTGATATTAGAGCAAAAAAAAGTGAGATAAAGAGAGCAATTGAAGAGATATTTAAGGTTAAAGTTTTAAAAATAAGTACTATTAATATTAAGTCCAAGCCAAAGAGGCTGGGAAGATCGATAGGTACTAGCTCCTGTAAGAAGAGAGCTGTAGTTACTTTAGGTAAAAAAGATAAAATTGATTTTTTTGAATCAGTCTGATTTAGTCTGGAGGTAGCAAAGTTGGCCGTTAAAAAATATAAACCTACAACTCCCGGGAGAAGGTTTGCGACAGTTTCCGATTTTTCTGTTTTAACTAAAAAGAGACCAGAAAAATCCCTGACCAGATCTTTGAAGAGAGATGCCGGGAGAAATAATAATGGCAGGATTACCAGGAGGCATAGTGGTGGAGGACACAAGAGATTATATAGAATTATAGATTTTAAAAGGATAAAAGATGATATTCCGGCTAAAGTAGAAGCAATTGAATACGATCCTAATAGAAATGCCAGGATTGCCCTACTCAGTTATAGGGATGGCGAAAAAAGCTATATAATTGCTCCTCTTAAGTTAAAAGTGGGAGATACTTTGGTATCAGGGGAAAAGGTTGATATTAAAGCAGGTAATGCTCTTCCTTTAAAAAACATACCGGTCGGAACGATAATTCACAATATAGAGCTCAAGGAAGGTAAAGGAGCAGAATTGGTAAGATCGGCTGGGGGATATGCTCAGCTTTTAGCAAAAGAAGGGAAATATGCCAACATAAAGCTTCCTTCGGGCGAGGTAAGACTAATTGGATTAAATTGTAGAGCCTGTATTGGCCAGATTGGAAATACGACTCATGAAATAATTCGACTGGGCAAAGCAGGAAGGAAAAGATGGCTGGGGGTAAGGCCGGGGGTTAGAGGAACGGCAATGAACCCCATTGACCATCCTCATGGCGGAGGAGAGGGAAAGAATAAAAGTTCTGGAAGAAATCCTGTTACCCCCTGGGGTAAACCCACACTGGGTTATAGGACCAGAAAGAAAAATAGTAATACCGATAAATACATAATTAGGAGAAGAAATAAGTAACCTATTTAATCTTTACATCTAAAGGAGGACTAAAGTGTCAAGGTCTTTAAAAAAAGGGCCTTTTATTGAGGAGAAGTTATTAAAAAGGATAAATGTATTAAATGAATCAGGAGAGAAAAAAATCATAAAAACCTGGTCCAGAAGTTCAACGATTTTTCCGGAAATGGTCGGACATACTATAGCTGTCCATGACGGAAGAAGGCATGTTCCTATTTTTATATCTGAATCTATGGTTGGACATAAATTAGGGGAATTTGCGCCATCAAGGTCTATAAGGCCGCATGTTTATAAAGGAAAAAGTGAAAAGGTTGCTACTGTTAAAAAATAAGAGCAGTGTAGTGGTTTGAGGAGGAGGTCAGGATTTTGGAAGCTAAGGCTGTTGAAAGATATTTAAGAATGTCGCCAAGAAAAATAAGATATGTTACTGATATGATAAAGTCAAGGTCAATAGAGGATGCTATAGACATATTATCCTTAACGCCAAAGGCTGCTGCAATTGTAGTAAAGAAAGCAATACAAAGTGCTGTGGCTAATGCTACTGAAAATCACAAAATGAAAGAGGAAGATTTATTTATTTCCAGAATATTAGTAAATGAGGGCCCGACTTTAAAGAGATTCAAACCAAGAGCAAGGGGCAGGGCCACCAGGATTAGAAAGAGGACTGCGCATCTGTCAATTTATGTGTCTAATGGTAAAGAGGAGGAGGCTTAGGAGATGGGTCAGAAGGTAAATCCTAATGGGCTTAGGCTTGGAATTAATAAAGGATGGCAATCCAGATGGTTTGCTACAAAAGACTATGCCAAGCTTCTTAAGGAAGATATCATTATAAGGAATATAATCGAGGACCAGCTGGGAAATGCCGGGGTTTCAAAAATTGAAATTGAAAGGACAGAAGAAGAAGTAAAAGTAGATATGCATACTTCCAAACCGGGAATAGTTATAGGAAGAAGAGGAGCGAATATCAATGATATCAGGGATTTAATAGAGAAAAAAACTGGAAGTATTATACAGTTGAATATAATAGAAATTAAAAAACCTGAACTGGTTGCAAAATTAGTAGCTGAAGGTATTGCATCACAATTAATGGGAAGGGTTAGTTTTAGAAAGGCTATGAAAAAAGCTGTTTCATTATGTATGAAAGCAGGAGCAAAAGGAATAAGAGTCCAGTGTGCGGGAAGATTGGGTGGAGCAGAAATGGCCAGGACTGAATGGTATAGGGAAGGGAGAGTTCCGCTGCATACTCTTAGAGCAGATATTGATTTTGGATTTGCAGAAGCAAACACAACTTTTGGTAAGATTGGAGTTAAGGTCTGGATATACCTGGGAGATATAATAAAGGATAAAGGCGAGATGGAAAAAGGGAAAAAACTTAGAAAAGAGAATAAAGAAGAAGAAAAAGTTTTAGGTTAGGAGATATTTATGGCAGCAATGTTAATGCCCAAGCGTGTAAAATATAGAAAAGTACAAAGAGGTAGAATGAAAGGCAGGGCTAAGGGCGGTACCAAGCTTTCTTTTGGAGAATATGGATTGCAGGCACTGGAATCTGGTTGGTTGACCAGCAGGCAGGTGGAAGCAGCAAGGGTAGCTCTTACCAGGTATATAAAAAGGGGAGGAAAAGTGTGGATAAATGTTTTTCCTCATAAACCGGTAACCAAAAAACCGGCTGAAACCCGCATGGGCGGGGGAAAGGGCGCACCGGAAAATTGGGTGGCTGTAGTTAAACCTGGGAAAATATTATTTGAAATTTCTGGTGTTAGCATGGAAGTTGCAAAGGAAGCAATCAGACTAGCTTCTAATAAATTGTCTATAAAATCAAAGTTT
>Ga0256868_10000547_pt1 | contig 21914 bp, 20 predicted proteins | sample RVTome_13_FD_187341 | JGI IMG/M metagenome (GOLD analysis project Ga0256868, IMG submission 187341) | Soil microbial communities from uranium-contaminated site in the Upper Colorado River Basin, Wyoming, United States - RVT92D227 HiSeq ...
TGTCCAAGAGATTCGGCGTAAATTGGAAGCCATCCTTTATTTACCGATCATTACCAGCCGCTACCCACGGCTCCAACCCAAAGGAGTCAAGGCAGCGGCAGAATACCTGCACAAGAAGCTGACGGATTCAATTTACACGCGGGCGACTCTCTTCGGTTGGTTATTTGTCCATGCTCTTGGAAAGGTAGTCACTCCGAGGGGCTTTGCAGGACAGAGTCATACTTGGATTGACGAATGGAGGCTTGGGAAAACGATCTTGGGTGTGCTGAGGGACCTTGGGCTCGAAGAAACTGCTGCATGGAGTTCATTGACAGTCATCAAATGGCTCACGGGTCATCAAACATGGTTTGAGGAAAAGCCATCTGATCAAACCCAAGCTTACGGGATATTAGAATCATTGTTGCGGGATAGTGAGGTTCAACAATTCTTACGGATGAACCGGTACGATGATATTTGGTGGTATAACAAGGAAGCGTTTGAGGAGATGTTGTGGTGGCTGATGATGGTGGCCGCATTGAGCATAGGCTCCGATCCTCTCCGCTCCGTCAATGCCGTGGTCGAAGAATTACAGAGATGTTACGCGATGATTCAAACATGGCAAAAGGCCGGAGAGAAATCCGAATATCAAGTAGAAAAATTGCTGGAATGGGTGAGGGAATGACGAATCCCTATGACAAATTCATCAATGCTCTAATGCTCTTATTCTGGCCATAATGTGAATCCTTTTTTACCGTGTATACGGTAGGTATTAAAACCCCTACCATCCAGCGTAAAGCTTTCTGTAATTCCCATTTCTTCTGCGAGCACAACAAGGGTGGCATCTGCAAAATCCATCGGGATATCTTTGTATTTTTCCATCAATTCCAGTCCCCTCCTAAGACTTTCTTGAGATTGGGGCACAAGCATTGCTCCCCCCTTCAAAATAAATTCGATGCCGGCCCTTTGCGCTTTGATCGATGGGCCAAGAAGATATAAGACTTCAGTAAGAACGGGTTCTGTTGTGAGAAATTGGCCTTTGAACTCTTTAAAAAACCGTAGACAGCGTTCATGATTTTTCTCGCTTGAATCAAGAAGGGCAACGAAAGGTCCGGTGTCCAAGAGGATATTATGCATGCCTTTTTATCTTCTTCAGGAGGTACCTTCTGTGGACCTCTCCAAGATCAGTCATGCCGCTCGAAATAGTACCGATAATAGTTGCCACTCGATCATAAGGTTTTGTCTCTTCATTCCCTTTTAACTCGCCGATAAATTTTTCTAAAGCCATTCTCACGATATCCGAACGTTTGAGTCTAAGCCTCTTGGTCAACATTGAAAGGTCTTCTTCAAGATCATCTGGCAACCTAAGGGTTAGCTGAGATTTCATCCCGTTCGCCTCCTTTGTAAGGCAATTTAATACAAAGTAACACATTGCAATTCAAATTGTCAATGAGAATACTTGGCCCAAATTCCGATTTACAGAATAAAACCCTTTCCCTATCCAGTCATTGCGAGCACCTGAAAGGTGCGTGCCTGCACGCCGAAGTGCCTGTCGAAACGCTTTCGTATGGGTAGACGTTACGGCACGCAGGCGTGGCAATCTCACTGAAAAAGACGAGATTGCTTCGTTTTACTCGCAATGACAATTTCCTAAATCGGGATTTGGGCTTGGCTTGTCCTGCCCCAGTTTCCCCTTATCCTACCCAGGCTGGATAGAATGGATGTCACTTGCCCCCTGGCCAACCCCCTCTTCAAGGCTTCATAAGGCCGATCTCTTAGAGGGTATTTTGTAACCTGACCGAGGAAGATAGGGGACTTCCTTATAATGTTGAGGTCCATGTGCCTAAGTATAAAACGGTACGGCCTGTGAAGCCTCTCTGAGGGGCTCGCCCAGGCAGCATGTTCCTAAAAAAGCTCAGAGCTTCTAAAAAACTGGGGGGGCAAGGAATATTTAGTTGATTCAACAAAGGAAAATCTAAGGAAATGCTGTGGTGGCTGATGATGGTGGCCGCATTGACCATCGTCTCCGCTTCGTCAATAATGTGGTGGTTTTTGTGGGCGAAGCCTACGAAGGCTTACTCCTTGATTTAACCCTCTAATTTCTATTAAGATAAAAATAATGAAAGGATTTTTTAATCAACTTCTCCGAATCGATCTCACTCATCGTAAGTCTACGGTCGAACCCATTCCTGAATCGATTCTCCGATCCTATCTGGGTGGAAAGGGTTTGGGGTCCTACCTTCTTCTTAAAGAAAATCCACCCCATATCGATCCCTTTTCGCCTGAAAATCGTCTCATCATCACATCAGGTCCCTTGGCAGACACCCCATTTTACGGCTCCAGTCGTTACGCCGTCTTCACCAAATCCCCTCAGACGGGGATCTATTCTGAATCCTATTCCGGAGGAAAGATTACCCTCTCCCTCAGCCGAACGGGTTATGACGCCATCATCATTCAGGGAAAATCGAATCATCCCATCTTTCTCGAGATCAGCGATCAAGGGGTCGTCTTCCACCCCGCCTCAACCCTCTGGGGGAAAATAACCTACGAGGCGGAAGAGGCTATTCTCAAGAAGGTTGGCAAAGATTCCGGGGCTTTGGTCATTGGCCCAGCGGGTGAGAATTTGGTCAAATTTGCGGTGATTGAGAGTGAGCGCTGGCGTTCCCTCGGAAGAGCAGGAATCGGGGCGGTCCTGGGATCAAAGAAGCTGAAAGGGATTGCCTTCCACGGAAAGAAGCGCCGGGTGATTGCGGAGCCCCTGTCTCTAAAAAGATTGGCTCAAAAGTTCAAAGATCGAGTCGAAGACAATGAGATCGTTCACATCTATAAAAAATATGGAACTCCCATGCTGGTTTCTATCATGAACACCATTGGGGCCTTTCCCACGCAATATTGGTCCAAAGGGACATTGGAGGGGTGGGAAGGAATCAGCGCGGAGAGCCTGATGGAACGCTGTCAGGTGAGTTCGATTGCCTGTCCTCATTGTTTCATGGCCTGCGGGAAAATCTCAGAAGTGAAACAAGGCAGGCATCAAGGCCTTCGCATCATGGGACCGCAATATGAAACCATCTACGCCTTTGGTGGACTTTGCATGGTGAATTCCATTGAGGAGATCATCTATCTCAATGATTTATGTGACCGTCTGGGAATGGATACCATTACAGCAGGAAACTTAGCGGCGTTTGCCATCGAGGCCTCAAAGAAAAAGAAGATCAAAGAAAATCTCCAATATGGAGATGTGGATGGCATTGCGGAGATCCTAACCAAAATTGCCTATCGAAAGGGAGTAGGGCGTATCTTGTCAGAGGGAGTCCGCCATGCCGCAAAGGTTTGGGGGATGGAAGAGAAGGCGATTCATGTGAAAGGCCTGGAGCCTGCTGGCTTTGATCCCAGGGTACTGAAGGGAATGGGGCTTGCCTATGCCACATCGGATCGAGGAGCCTGCCATCTTAGGGCGACCTTTTATAAGTCTGAACTTTCTGGTCAGATTGATCCTGATCAAATAAAGGGGAAGGCGAAGCTTTTCGTGGATTATGAGGATAAGATGACCCTTTTCGATGCCCTGATCCTCTGCCGTTTTTATCGGGATTTGATCACCTGGAAGGATCTGCAAGAGATTGTAAAATCCACCTGCAACCTTTCACTCAAAAAGAAGGAACTAAAAACCATGGCCTCTGGAATTATCAACCTTGGCAGGGCTTTCAACCAACAGGAAGGGTTGACCAAAAAAGAGGACAAACTGCCTCGTCGATTCTTTCGAGAAGTCCTCCAGGAGACAGAAAAAACGATCCGACCCGAAGATCTGAAATTCATGTTGGAGGAGTATTACCAACTGAGGGGATGGAAGTGAGTACTTTACCTCCTACCCTTAAAATAGTAATATTATAGATTATAGAAAGGCTTAGCGCTTAGCGTATTTTAAGGAACGATATAGGGAGAGGCGATGGGTTTCTGGAACTTGAAGAAGAAGGTTATTCTCAGTGTCATCATAGTGGTCCTGGTGATCGAAGGGATTTTTCTGTACCTTAATATCCGCTCTCTCTCTCGACAAATTCTCGATAAAACTGAAGAGGAGGCCTTCAACCTCAGCGAGACCATCCGTTTGAGCATTCGGAATGCCATGATCAAAGACCGAAGAGATGAATATCAGCGGATCATTGATGATGTGGCCCAGCGAAAAGGCATTGTTGAAGTGAGAATTTTTAATAAACAGGGCGAAATCACCGTCTCTTCCGATAGCACCAAGGTTGGGACAGTCGTTGATAAGAAAGCGGAGGCTTGCTATGGGTGTCACCGGGAGGATGAGGCGAAAGTCCTTCTCCCATCGGATAGCAAAACCCGTATTTATCACACAGAAAAACAAAGCCTTCTGGGTTTAATTAATCCTATTTATAATGAAGCCTCCTGTTATCCTTGCCACCCCAAGACATTGAATGTCCTTGGCGTGCTCGACACAACGATCAGTCTCGAAGATTTTGAAAAGGAAAGGGCTCAAATCTATAACCGGATGATGATCTCAGGAATTGTCAGCGTTGTCATCCTCAGTTTTTTATTGAGTTTACTTCTCACTCGGTTTGTCAACCGGCCCATTGGTAAGCTCTTAGCGGCTACGAAGACAGCGGCTCGTGGAAATTTGGACCAGTCGGTGTCCATACGTTCTCATGATGAACTCGGAGAACTGTCTGAATCGTTTAACAACATGATTTTAGAACTGAAACGGTCTCGTAATGCCATTGAAGAGTGGACTCAAACCCTGGAGCATCGAGTTCAGGAAAGAACTCAGGAGCTTCAGCAGGTCCAAGATCAACTCGTTCGCGCGGGTAAAATGGCTGCTCTGGGTGAACTGGCAGCCGGGGTCGCTCACGAGATCAATAACCCTCTCACCGGAGTCCTCACCTTCAGTTCTTTGATGCTTAAAAAGGTGGATGAAAACCACCCCTGGAAAAAAGATTTGGAGAACATCGTCCAACAGACCACTCGATGCCGGAACATTGTGAGGGGACTTCTGGACTTTGCCCGGCAGAGGAAACCGGATAAGAAAACGTGGGACATTCATGCGTTGATTGACAATACGCTCACCCTTGTTGAAAAACAGGCCCCTTTCCAGAATATCAAAATTGAGAAACAATTCAAAACGGCGATTCCCATGCTCTTTGTCGACGGAGACCAGATCCAGCAGGTCTTCATGAATATCCTGCTCAATGCCGCAGATGCGATGGCAGGAAACGGTGGGACCCTGACGATTAAAACAGACTTGAAGAATGGAGTGGCAGAGGTCTCCTTCACCGATTCAGGGGGTGGGATTGCGAAAGAACATCTCTCCAAACTCTTTGACCCTTTTTTTACCACCAAGGAAACCGGCAAAGGGACAGGGTTAGGGTTGGCGATCAGTTATGGAATTATTCAAAGCCACGGCGGAGATATTGGAGTGGAGAGCGAGGTGGGAAAGGGATCCACCTTCCGGATCAAACTTCCCATTGAAAAACAAAATGGGGAGTTAGGCAGATCAGGAGAAGCAGGGAAAGAAAGAATGTAGCGTTCCGGTTTTAACCGGAACGGAATCCTATGCTTTCGCCCCCAATAAATGGGGGCGCTACTATTTTACGTTCTTTACAAATTCGGCCAAAAGATTTTCACTCTCTTGTTCTTTTTCAAAACCGACGATCCCCAGAAGATAAACCCCTCTCTGAAGGACGAAGACTTTTCCCTGATAAGGATCTTCCCCTCTCACTGCCGAGGCCTTAAATACAATGCTACCTCCTGAAAATACATTTCCTTTTTTGGCGAGATCCTCCTTATAGGCCTTCAGAGCACTCACCGCTTCCTGAGAATCCTTAAAAATAGCTATAAAGAGTTTAAACTCTCTATCCTTTGCCTCAGCCTTATCCTCAGTTTTTTCTACATAGGTCCCTTGAAAACCTCTTTTTAAGAACTGATGTCCTAAAAGACCTTCGGAAAAGTATTGAATAGAACCTGGTTTGAGTCCATTCTTGGGAAAATAGCTTATTTCTTTGGGAGGAGGTGAAGGGTCCGATATTTTCAATGAAACAAGTTTAGAAAACTTCTTCAGGAAATCAGGATTCGCTTCTGCGGCATAAACCATGATAAAATACTTACCTTGATAAAAGAGAGCCGAATGATCATCAAGGTAGGATTCCAATCCGAATCCTCCGGGACGATCCTCATTTCTAAACCTTGAAAATGTCCCAAAGGCCTGAAGCGCATTCCCCATATCGTAGATGTCCAATTCGATCTGATCTTCTTGGTTCTTCCTGTTTTGATAGATCGCGAAGACCGACTTTTGGAAACCATATTTTAAATAGAGCTCGGCCTGGCCGTTGATGTGTTCAAAGAGGGTTTTTCGAATATAGATTTGAGGGCCATGGATCAGGGTCCAGTCTTTTGGTAGATCTTTCTTGGGGATAAGGGACTCCAACGGCACTGCCCATGAAGAGGCTTCGAGCCATACAAATATTCCCGCCAAAATAAAAAGAATCTTCAACTTTCGATGTAACATATTAAGGGTCTCATAATTGAATGGACATTTACCGGAAAATCTCCCCTCACCCCTCTTTGCCAAAGAGGGGAATTATTCCTCCCTTTGGCAAAGGGAGGTCAGGAGGGATTTTATAAATTAATGTTGTGACTATTATAAGACTGTTAATCACTCTATTTCTCCAAAAATTAACTCCGAACTATAAACTCTTGTGCCATTTTGATCTGTGCCCGGACATCGAGCCCTCTCCTACAGACAACCGAGCACGTTGGGCAGTCGGAACAGCGCAGAAAATCCTGTCTCGTAATCATCTCCGATGATTCTCTGAGTAACGAATCATTCTCATAACCATCGCGATACATCACCAACCTTAACAGATTACCGTATGCCACCCCATAGGAGCATGCTCCGGTGCAGCCCCCACACATGGTACAGATTCTTCCTTGAAGGAAGGACTGATACTGCTTCAGTACATCCGAATCTCCTTTTGAAAAAGAGGTCCCCATGACAGCCGCACATTCCTCGATCTCTTCGATCGTCATCACCCCTGGAACAGCGCAGGAAATATTCTGATCCATCAGAATGTATTTAAGTGCAGCCTGGTGAGGACTGGGGCCTCCCGTCTTCTCTTTCTTATACGCTCCTGCCTGGGTTTTCATCGCCACAATGCCTATACCCGATTTGGCTGCCAAAGCCACGGCCTCCTTCAAATCCTTTGAATGGGTAAAGTTGTAGGAGACCAAGGCGACATCATGGAGATTCGATCTTACCGCCTCTCTCAAAAGAAGAGCCATATTGCTGTGGGACGAAAAACCGGTAAACCGGACCTTTCCCTCCTTTTTCATCTTCGACATAAATTCAAAGAGCTTAGGGTCCGAGACTTTTTCCGGAGAAGAGTGACCATGCCACACTAAAACATCGATGTAATCCGTCCTCAATCGCCGAAGGCTTCTTTCCACAGAGGCTCGCATTTTCTTTTCGTCTTGATCATGGACTTTCGTCTGAATGAATACCTTTTGCCGCTTTCCTTCGAAGACCTTCCCTACCATCTCTTCGTTTAGCCCCCCCATGTAACAGTCTGCGGTGTCGTAGAAATTGATTCCAAGATCATAGGCTCGAAGCAGCACGGCTGAATCGCTGCAATTCATCACCCCCATGCTGACAACTGTTACCTTCAGTCCTGTCTTGCCAAGGGTTCGATATTGCAAAACCGGTTTGTTTTCTGCATGAGCGGATGGAAGGCCACTCCAAAAATGACTTGATGCCGCTCCCAATAAGGTCGAAGACATGTTCTTCATGAATTTTCTTCTTCCCATCTTTTCTGAAAGCATCGAATCCTCCACAAGCAAAAATGTTTATATGCACAATTATCACCCTAAGTAGCACCATTTTTCAACAAAGAAATAGGGACACATCCCATTTGTTCCACAAATTGATAAAAAAGGGATGTGTCCCTATTTTCCGTGCTTACCCTGGATTGATGACAGGGTAACCTGCTTTCTTCCATCCCTCCACGCCGCCGGCGAGGCACTTAACGTTCTCATATCCCATCGCGATATACTTCGCTGCCTGACCGGCAGAGGTCGCTTCCTTGTGTCAGCCGCAGTAAAAGATAATTTCTTGGCCTTTCGAAATCGAGGGAAGCCTTGATTTGAATGCCTTGAAGGAAATCGCTCCTTCGAGCTGTAACCTTTTAAACTTTTCTTCGTCTTCGTAGGCGCAGACCAGCAACACTTTTCCCGCTTCTAACTTCTGATGAACTTCCTCCGGAGTGATGCGCTCGGGATCTTTCATAGTATGTCTCCTCCTTAACTTCCCTTCTCCAAGATTTGGGGAGGGGGAGTTAAAGGACTTTTGTAATCGACGACTGAACGAATTTACGCCTTTTTCAACTCCTCGGAACGGATGGGTAGATGTCGAATCCTCTTGCCCGTGGCCGCAAAGATAGCATTCGCCACAGCCGGTGCGATCGGGGGTACTCCGGGCTCTCCCACCCCTCCGGATTTTTCCTTACTTGAAACAATATGCACCTCGACAACGGGCATTTCGTTAAGCCGCAGTAAGGGATAATCATGGAAGTTACTCTGCTCCACTCTCCCGTTCTGGAGGGTGATTTTACCGTAGAGAGCGGCGGAAAGACCAAAAACGATTCCCGATTCCATCTGTGCCTTAATGGTGTCGGGATTGACGATCCTACCACAATCGACAGCGCATACCACTCTATGGACGCGGACTTCCCCTTCTGCGCTTACGGAGGCCTCCGCGACTTGAGCGACGAAGCTTCCAAAGGATTCGTGCACGGCAATGCCTCGCCCACGGCCCTTCGGAAGCGGTCTGCCCCACCCTGCTTTCTCCGCAGCAAGCTTCAGCACACCAGAATGGCGGGGATGCCTGGCAAGAAGTTTACGGCGGAACTCATACGGGTCTTTACCCGCCTCATGGGCTACCTCATCGATAAAACTTTCAACCACGAAGGCGGTGTGAGAATGGCCAACCGAACGCCACCACTGCACGGGCACACCAATTTTCGGGCTGTGCAGGTCGACAAGAATATTCGGGATCTCGTAAGGAATCTCTTTTGCTCCCTCGACAGAGGCCGGATCCACATCTTTCTTCGGATCGAAGGGCGTCCCGCTGAGAATCGACTGCCCGACAATCGTGTGCCGCCAGGCGATCAAATTCCCCTTCTCATCGAGACCTGCAGCGATTCGATCATACCACATCGGCCGGTAGTAACCACCCTTCATATCGTCCTCGCGAGTCCAGATCACTTTGACCGGTTTCATCACAGCCTTGGCAACCCGCGCCGCCTCAATGACAAAATCCGAATGAGGGTTTGCACGCCGGCCAAACCCACCCCCCAGGAACGTGGTGTGAATTTTGACTTGTTCGGGTTTCAGCCCCACGACGCTGGCCGCATTATTCCGATCCAGTGTCTGAAGCTGAGTCCCGGTCCAAATTTCACAACTGTCCGGACGCAAATCAACCAGGCAGTTCAAAGGCTCCATGCAGGCATGAGCCAGATAGGGGACTTCATACCCAGCGCTCAGTTGTTTTGCCCTTTTTGAGAGGACGGATTCGGGGTTCCCTTCTTTCCTTGCAACAGCTCCAGGAGTCTTAGCCAGATTCATGTACTGTTCGCGTATTCCTGATGTGGATAGGGCAGCGAGAGGCCCTTCATCCCAGTCAATCTCCAACGCGTCGCGGCCCTTATGGGCTGACCAGAAGCCATCCGCGATGACAGCCAATCCGGAATCGATCTGAACCACTTCTTTGACACCGGGTACAGCTCTTGCTTTATCAGCGTTAAACCTCTTAACCTTTCCTCCGAAGACAGGAGGCCGGACTACGACAACGATAAGCATGCCAGGGACCTTGGTGTCAATGCCAAACATCGCTTTCCCGTCCGTTTTTTCTGGAGTATCAAGGCGTCTCCGGGGCTTTCCAATGATTCTAAAATGTTTCGGCTCTTTCAACCAAACGTCTTTGGGCGGCTCCATCTGAGACGCTTTCTCAACTAATCTGCCATAGGAAATCTTCCTCTGGGTTGGGTCGTGAATGACAAATCCTTTTTCGGCCCGGCAACTCGCTGGATCGACCTTCCAGAACTCTGCGGCCGCTTTCACCAGCATCGTCCTTGCAGTCGCTCCTGCCTTTCGCAACCTCTCCCATTCGCTCCAGACGCTGGTGCTGCCGCCAGTTCCCTGGGTGCCCCATTCGGTATGGTTGTATGCCGGATCAACCGGTGCAGCTTCGACGCGGATTTTCGACCAGTTCACTTCCAGCTCCTCTGCAATAAGCATCGGAAGGGAGGTATATACCCCTTGCCCCATTTCTGACTTGTTGACGATGATCGTCACCGCGTCGTCCGTCCCAATGCGGATGAATGCATTCGGTGCAAAGGATGAGGTGGATTGCGCCGATGCTGCACCGAAGGGTTTGCGGAGGGGGAGAGAGAAGCCGAGCATGAGTCCTCCGCCCATCAGAGCACCTGTTTTGAGAAAGGAACGCCGACTGACATTGAGAATCTCGCTCATTTTTTTCCTCCTCCGGCCATACTATTAGCCGCTTGATGAATAGCACGTCGAATCCGCTGATAGGTCCCGCAGCGACATATTATCCCGGACATGGCACGGTCAATGTCTGCATCATTCGGCCTAGAATTCTTTTTCAACAAGGCGACAGCCTCCATGATCTGTCCCGATTGACAATAACCACACTGGGGTACGTCTTTGACGATCCATGCCTTTTGAACGGCTTGGCCAATTCTGCTTGTGCCGATCCCTTCGATGGTGGTGATCTTCTTGCCATTGACGGAAGATACCGGTGTCACACAGGAACGGACCGCCTCTCCCTCCACATGCACGGTACAGGCACCGCAAAGTGCCATACCACAACCATATTTCGTTCCAGTCAGTCCGAGCGTCTCCCGGAGGACCCAAAGAAGGGGTGTGTCCGGATCAGCATCAAAGTCATACTTTTTCCCATTCACCTCAAGAGAAATCATGGATAGCCTCCTTTCCTAAGAACTGGCTCGGCTTGAAGACTTTCTTATGTATACCCATTCGAACGATGGCTAATACGAACGCATTAAATAAATTGTCTTTGCGAGGAATGAAATGGTTGCGAGGCGAAGCCGAAGCAAACCCGGAGATTCCTCACTTTGTTCGGAACAGGCTCCGCAATCTCGTATTTATGGAGCGAGATTGCCACGCTCTCCCGCTAAGGCGGGATCGCTCGCAATGACGATGCAAAAGCACCAAATGCGTTTGCATTAATAATTTGTCCTTAAATCCCCACACGCCCCCCTTTAGGAAAGGGGGGATTATTGGAGAATAACTTCTAAGCTATTTTACGGATGGATAATCAGCAAGGGGAATGGGGTAAATTGTGTATTTATGACTTTTTTGCAATGTATTTTGCGGGTGGCTAAGGGTTCTTCTTTCAGCTTAAGTCGATCTTGAAGCTATCTTCTTTCTCGTAAACCTGAGGACTGTATTCGATCACCAGTGTGTGTTCCAACCCATAGAAGAGATGGCCGCAGCGGGGTTGAACTCTTATTCTATCTCCTTTTTCAAGAATCTTTTCTTCCTTCTGAAGCGTATCCATATCGATAAACGAGGCCTTTATCTTTCCCTGAAAAATATAGAAGATTTCTTCCTTCTTTTCATGGTAATGGTTACCCCGTGAGTATCCTTTCTTAATCTCAAAAGCAGCTAAATGGTGCATCGCTTCCCCATAGGCAACCTGAACGAATTCTCCTCTTTCCTCTTCCCACCTTTTTGCTCCCTGGATTTCTTTTGTGTCGGGTAGTTTCTCAATGGCCAATTTATGCATGATGTCCTCATTTCTCAGATAGATTCTTCGTGACGGTGTTAACACCCACGAATCCCCTCACCCTTTCCCTCTCCCCACGGGGGAGAGGGGTGGGTGAGGGGGGCATTTTCTACGCAAAGGGGGGGGATTTGGAAATCACAGAAGAACATCGACCAGAAGAAGTTCCGCATCTTTTTTGGCATCAACGGCGACCTTCATCTCCCCGCTTAGCTTTGCTGCACCCAAGGCTGGAACTTGATGACCATCCACTTTCACGGGCCCACCCTCAAGCACGTAAAGGTAGCCTCCTCGTTTTGCTTTGATCTGATGCTCCACCCTTCGCCCTGCCCGAAGGAAGCAGGAGTAGACTTCGGCATCTGAAAATATCTTGAGAGCATCTGAATGATGGTTGGAGACCAATGGGAGGAAACGATTTGTCCGATCCTTCTTCTTCACTGCCTTCTGCTCCACGAACGGTTTCAGATTTTTCTTCAAAGGGAAAAACCACATCTGAATGAACCGCATCGGTATATCTGGCTTATTATTAATCTCTGAGTGCCACATACCGCTGCCGACGGTCGTATGCTGTACCCAACCCTTCTTGAGGATACCGCCCTTTCCATTTTCATCCTCATGGCGGAATTCTCCGTCAGCGCAGTAAGTCACCACCTCGATATCCCGATGGGGATGGAGGGGCCATACAGCGCCGGGAGAAAGGGTATCGTCATTGAAAACGCGTAAGGTCCCAAAGTTCATGTATTCCGGATCATGGTATTGGTCAAAGGAAAAGTGCCAGCGACCATGAAAGGTTCCATTCTGGATTTCACCCTGGGCTTGATAAATACTTTCTGGTTTCCGGATAACAATTTTATTTTCCATCATTTGGCCTTCTTTCTCTAATCACGAACTGAATCTAATCATCCCTAAGTTTAGATTCCTCAGGGATGATTCCAAGATTCAATTTCTCCGTGCGTCGTATAATCGTTAGCGTTGACTTCAGCCCTACCTTCTCTTCTGTCAATATCTTATGCAAATCATCAATGCCAGCAATGGGCTGACCATCAAAACCGACGATCATATCCCCTTCGGAAAGACCGGCTCTCTGTGCCGGGCTGTCCTCTTCGATGGATACCACCAGGATACCACTTTCAACTGGCAAATGATGGAATCGAACAATCCGGCGATGGAGCTGAACATTTTGTCCACCCAGGCCTATGTAGCTCCGCCTTATTTTTCCCTCTTTGATGAGCCTGGCGGCAACAAACTTGGCGGTATTAATCCCAATGGCGAAACAGATACCCTGGGCTGCAAGGATCATCGCTGTATTCACTCCTATGACATCTCCTTGAGACGTGACAAGCGGACCGCCCGAATTCCCGGGGTTCAGGGCAGCGTCGGTTTGGATGACGTTGTCGATCAGTCGGCCGGACATCGACCGGAGAGAGCGCCCAAGCGCACTGATCACTCCAGAAGTGACGGTATATTGGAAGCCGTAAGGGTTTCCAATGGCGATCACCAGTTGACCTACTCTTATCTTCTGGGAGTCGCCCAAAGGCACGGGCACAAGGTTAGGCCCGTTAATTCTGACCACTGCCAGATCAGTGTCCGGGTCATCACCCACCATGTCTGCCTGAAAACGTCGCCCATCCGAGAGCGTAACATCGACCCTGTCTGCACGATGCACAACGTGGCTGTTGGTCAGAATAAAACCATCTGGCGTGAAGATGAAACCAGAACCATTACCGCGCAGCTCTTCGGGAAGGCGAAAGGGAGTCGTCTGTTTTCCTTTCAGATTCTTATGGACATCAATATTCACAACAGACGGGCTTACCTTCTCCGCTGCATTGATCACTGCCCGCGAATAGGCATCCAGAAGACCGTCGTTTGAGGGATGGACGACATTAAGTGTTCGCGCCTCCCCTCCCTTGGCTGCTTCGTTGGATAATAGCCGCAAAATTTTTTTAGCCATTTTTTACGTCTCCTATAGTACATTTATTCAGTGTCAGATGAGCGTTGGTCGATTGCTCCAAATACTAATCTAATCATTCGAAACCATTTTTTCAAATAGATCCCCCGCTTCATGAAGATGATTCCTTATTGATTATCCATGTATTTTGCATTATGATGGCTTATGAAAGAGGGAAACAATGAAAGAATACACAGACAAACACGCTCGTTCGGGGATTGACACACCGCTTCCAAAAATCGAATGTTTCGAAAATCAGTTCAAAAACTATGAAATTACAATCTCTATCCCGGAATATACTTCAGTCTGTCCTCGATCAGGGTTGCCTGATTTCGGAACGATTACAATCCGCTATACTCCCGATAAATGGTGCGTCGAATTAAAATCTCTAAAGATGTACATCCTCGCCTACCGGAATTTGGGGATCTTTTACGAAAATGCGGTCAACCGAATCCTCAGGGATTTCGTCAAGGCCTCCAAACCCATTCAAGCAGTTGTCACGGGTGAATTTAATGTTCGGGGAGGGATGAAGAGTATCATCGAAGCCTTTTATCCCCCCCAGAATCGTCTTAGAAAAACCCAGGGCTTGCGTTGAAAAGGCAGTTGGGTATGCTTCCAAACCTTTCCCAAGCGGTTCTTTACTACGTTTTATGGGTAACATTCGATATCACCTGAGTTAACCTCTACCATATGCTTGGGAGCGTAATGGTAGAATGCCAAAATGTTCCGCTGTAAAGCTTTGGCAGCACACCCAACAGCCTTTTGGATTTTTTTGTGCAACTGGTGGAAAAAGCTAAATGACGACAAGGGATAAGAAGGTTCTTTTTCTCTGCACAGGAAACTCCGTCCGGAGTCAAATGGCCGAGGGTTTGTTAAATGCTCTCGGTTCCGGACAATGGAAGGCTAAGAGTGGAGGGGTCATCTCATCCTATGTCCACCCCCTGGCCATTCAGGTGATGGGAGAAATAGGAATTGATATTTCCAAGAAAACCTCTAAATCCATGGATCAATTCATCAAGGAAAGATTTGATTATGTGATCACCCTTTGTGATGAGGCAGCCAAATCCTGTCCGAGCTTCGGCGGCCAGGGCAAAAGACTCCATTGGCCTTTTGAAGACCCTGCGGCTGCCGTGGGAACTACTGAAGAAAGATCGGCGGTATTTCGAAGGATAAGAGATGAGATTAAGAAAAAGATCGAAGAATTTTTAAAGTCTGAATCTTCTGAACCCATCGATCCGATTGCTTCATTTAAATTTTAAGCTCCAGCCTTTCTCATTAGCCTCTTCCAGGTCTTCTCCACATTTTCTTGCATCACTTCAATTTCCGAATCGGTCAAGTGGCTGAAACGGCCCTGAAGTTTTAAATACTCTTTTACGGGAACGACATGAGATTCTTCTTGAAAGGTGTAAGATATTCCATCCTCGATTTCATAAAGAGGAAAGACCCTTGACCGAACGGCAAGCCTTGAGACCTTGACGGTGAGCTCTGAAGGCATCTTCCAGCCTGGAGAACAGGGAGACAGGAGATGGATGAATCGGGTTCCTCGGATGCTCTTCGCTTTTTCCATCTTTCTTAACAAGTCTTCCGGATAGGCAATCGTAGCTGTCGCTGCATAAGGAATCTGGTGATCGGCCATGATGGCCATGATGTCTTTTTTGGGATTTTCTTTGGGCTTCGTGACCGGAGTGGTCGTGGTCCAAGCGAACAGGGGTGTGGCGGAGCTCCGTTGCGTGCCTGTATTCATGTAACCCTCATTGTCGTTACAGATATAAATAAAATCTTCGTTCCGCTCGGCCGCACCCGATAAGGCCTGAAGCCCGATATCAAAAGTCCCTCCATCCCCTGCCCATACCGCGACGATTGTTTCATGATCACCCCGAATATCTAAAGCGGCTCTAACGCCTGAGGCAGTCGCCCCGCCCGTGACAAAACCGGCATGAACCACTGGAATTCGGATACTCGAATAAGGCCAAAACCCCGGGATGATGGACCAGCAAGAGGCAGGAAAGACCATGACGGTCTTCTCTCCGAGGGCCTTGAGCGTAAGCCGCATACTCACCGCTGCTCCGCATCCGGCACAGGCGAGATGCCCATGGCCAAGATTTTCTGAAAGAGGTATTTCCATTTTTTTCATCTAAGGTCCCTACCTTATTGTTCTGTTTATCACTGCCTACTGCTTACTGCTGACTCTTCACTATTCATTTCTTCAGCCCCAGCCACAAAATTTCTTCTTCGGGTCGGGGGTGTTCCGTTGTGTATTGGATCGCTTCTTCAATCAGTTCCGGAGTGATGTCCCTTCCACCCAGTCCTGAGATGAATCCAAAGATTTGAGGTCTCTCCTCTCTCGAATAGAGGGAGGCCCTTAACTCCTGGGCAAAGATGCCTCCCACTCCCGCCGAGAGATTTCTATCAATGACCGCTACCTTCTTGGCTCCTTTAATTTCCTTATAAATTTCTTCAGTGGGGAAGGGTCGAAATCTCTTAATCTTTAATCCGGCGACACTGTTTCCTTTCCCAATCAGCTTCTCGATGACGATCCTCGAGGTGCCGGTCACCGTGCCGGAGGTGATCAGAAGAATCTCTGCTTCCTCTTTTCCATATCTCTCAATCGCCCCATACCCGCGACCGAATCGGGATCTGAATTCACCGTCCACCTTTTTGGCGATCTCCGGAACCTGTTCCATCGCCTTTTGAATTTTATATCGAAACTCCAAAAAGTGGTCCGGCGTGGCGATCGTTGAAAAGGCCATGGGTTCCTGAGTATCGATGGGATACTCCGGACAGTAGGCCGGTAAGAAGGCGTCCACCTCCTCCATCGTGGGAATCTCTACAGCCTCGGAGGTATGGGAGAGGACATACGCATCGAGGACAACCATCACGGGAAGCTTGACCGATTCTGCAATACGATAAGCCTGGAGGACGGTATCGAGGACTTCTTGATTATGTTCGCAATAGAGTTGAACCCATCCGGTATCCCGCTGAGAAAGAGAGTCACTCTGATCGCTCCAGATATTCCACGGTGGGGCAATGGCCCGATTGACATTCACCAGCACAATAGGAAGGCGAGCACCAGAGGCCCAATGGAGCATTTCATGCATATAGGCCAATCCTTGAGAGGAGGTCGCCGTAAAGCATCTCACCCCTCCCGTGGAGGCTCCAATCAGAGCCGCCATGGCGGAATGCTCTGACTCCACCTTTAAGAAGACCGTTTTCAAGCGACCGCTTGCCGTGAGCTCTGATAGCTCTTCGACGATCGTTGTCTGCGGGGTGATGGGATAGGCGGAGATGACGTCGACACGACTCAAGATTACCCCATAGGCCACCGCTTGATTTCCCGTGATGACCTTTTTCATCTCGCCTCCTCTTTTAACGAAATAGCCCCCCGGGGACATTCCGAGAAACAGATGCCACAGCCTTTACAAAAATCGTAATCCACCTGATGGGAGAGGATCTCTCCTGTTTTGACGATGGAGGCATCAGGGCAGAAGACATAACAGTTCTCGCATTCAACACAGGTCCCGCAACTGAAACATCTTTCCGCCTCTTCCAATGCGACGCCCTCTGTGAAGCCGGAGGTCACCTCCCCGAACCCCTTGGTTCTTTTTTTGACTGGACCTTTAAATTCCCTTTGTCTTCTTGAAGGCTCGAAGTAGTCCGTATTCAATTCGTCAAAGGTGACAACATGGGGATTCATCAGCCTCTCTTGGGGATGGAGATATCTGAAGATCGAGATTGAAGGACCGTCTCCTATAAGAATTTGACGGAGCGCTTCTTCTGAATCTTTACCTTTCAAGTAACAATCCATAGCCAGGGCAGCCTTTTTGCCCGAACCAATGGCATGGGCCACGGTTCGCTGGTTTGAAGTGAGATCCCCTCCTGCGAAGATTCCTTTGATACCTGTGCTTCCATCTCTCTGCGTGAGAACAATCCCTTCTTTCTTCTCCAATCCTTTTGGAAGAAAGGAAACTTCTATCTCTTCTCCTGCTGCAATGATCACACTCTCTGCTTCGAAGAAAAAATTGGAATTAGGAATGGGAACAGGTCTTCTCCGACCACTCTCATCTTTTTCTCCCAACTCCATTCGTAAACACTCTAAACGTTTCATGCCATCTTTTTGTTGAATACGGATGGGATTGACCAGATATCTTATCTTCACCTCCTCTTCAATGGCATCCGCGATCTCATCTTCAAAAGCCGGCATCTCCTCCTTTGAACGGCGGTAAAGAATGGTCGCCTTCTTTCCCAATCGGATGACTGATCGTGCCACATCGATGGCCGTATTTCCTCCACCGATGATAGCAACCTTATCCCCTAACTTCACTTTCTTACTTAGGTTGATCTTTTTCAGGAGACCGAGACCGCTAAAGACACTCTTTCCTCCCCCGCCGGGGATATGAAGATCTCTGCTTTGATGGGCTCCTGTGGCAATGAAGATGGCCTGATAATCCTTTAAGTCATCTAATTCTAACTTTTCGCCAAATGGCATTTCTGTTCGAATCTCCACCCCCAATGCCACAATATTTGAAATCTCCCTATCTAAAACATCCTTCGGCAATCGATAGGACGGGATTCCTCTCCTCAACATACCACCCGCTAAAGAGGAAGATTCAAAGACGGTGACATCATAATCAAGTTTTGCCAGATGATAAGCACAACTCATCCCAGCAGGCCCGGATCCTATAATAGCAACCTTCTCCTTCCTTACCCCCTTTACCTTTTCTATCTTCTTATTCAGGTTTGAAGCAAAATCCGAGACAAACCTCTCCAGGGCATGAATGGCAATCGGTTCATCATAGCTTGCACGATTACATTTCGACTCGCAGGGGTGAAAACAGACCCTGCCGCAGATTCCTGGAAAAGGATTCTCTTCCTTGATCAGATTCCAGGCTCCTTCAAAATCTCCCTGGGTTGTCTTTTGTATGAATGCCACGATATCATTTCCCGCCGGACAAGCGGCACTGCAAGGTGGGGTCTTGTCTTCATAGAAAGGACGCTGTGCCCTCCACGCCCCCGTCTTATTCCAGTCCATATGTCCTAAAGAAATGGAGATCATCGGCATTTCAGAGGCACCTTTAAAATGAATTGGGTCAGACATTTTTTCTACTCACCTCAGGTAACTGGAATCAGACGTAAACTCAAAAATTCGAAATCCGAATATCGAAATCTTCGCTCGTAAGAAGTAAAACGTTAGGTGTTAGGTATAAAACCCCTTGCGCCTTACGCCTCACGCACTCACGTAATTCAGAATTTGACTTCATTATAGGCTTCTCTTGCAGCCTTGGCGTTCTCGTCCTTCTTTCCTGAAAGCTCTTCACGAATGGCCAATGCAATGGAATCGATTCCTACAAGGCCCGTCACCTTTGAAAAGGCTCCTAAGATGGCTGTATTGACAATCGGACTCGTTCGTGAACCTAAGCCGTTCCGGATGGCAATCGAGGTGGCATCGACCGTAGCCATTCGAAAACCTTTCAGATCACTAAATACCTCGGGGGGCTGGTGTGAATTGATTACGATCCATCCATTCGGTTTAAGCCCTGACGTGACATCGATCGCGCCAATCAGCGTTGGATCAAGGACAATGATATGATCGGGTTCATAGATATTGACCCTCAGATGAATGCGTTGCCGATCCACCCTCAAGAAGGCCATGACAGGTGCCCCTCGTCTTTCAACTCCAAAAGCGGGGAAAGACTGGACATAGAGAGTTTCGTGGAAAAAGGCAACAGCAAGCACTTTGGATGCCACCACAGCTCCCTGACCACCCCTTCCATGAAATCGAATCTCGATCATAGGGTTTAACTTGCGTGAACGCTATCCGCCATGCACCACGTCGGGTGCATGGCCCTGCACCATATGGTACAGGGCATGGCAGCCCTAACCCTCACATGGCTCAGGGCGTGTCTGGCACTTAAATTTCGAAGGAAAATTTACAACCGAATTATAAAATCTATCTCAACATATTAACAAGGTGTTGAACAAGTCCTTTTTTGTCACCCTGAACTTGTTTCAGGGTCTCTTGTATGATTCGATAAGATGCTGAAATGAATTCAGCATGACGGTTTGGGTTATTTGTTCCCTTTTCAGAAGCCTATCAAAAGTCGACTTTCTGCGTTTGTTCCTTCAAGGCCTTGAGATGGCAAGTCTCGTTCATTAGCGATAGGATGTATTTTCCATTTCTGTGTTGGATCAGGTTGATTGCCGTCGTATCTTGAGTGATCTGCCAGAAATGGGAATTGTCCAAACCCAAAATGCTGCAGATCAGTACCTTGTTGACAACGCGGTGAGTAACGAGAATAAGAGTCTTTCCAGGATGATTTCGGATCACCTCTTCTATTGCAGCCATCGTCCTTATTCTGACATCATCCAAACCTTCCCCGCCCGGAAGCCTGACCAGATGGGGCGTTTCCACCCATTGGCGATAGGTCTTACTGTCACTCTCCCGAATCTCTTGATGCGGACGCCCTTCCCAATTTCCAAAGCTCATATCGATGATTCCATCTAAAGGTTGAACTTTGAGATTTTGAAATTGGGCAATCTTCTGGGCCGTTTCCCAAGCTCTTGATAGAGAGCTCGAATAAATCGCGTGGATCTCCATTCCCTTGAAATATTGCCCTACCAACTCCGCTTGCTTCAGGCCGGTTTCATCAAGGGGAATATCAGTTCTTCCACGGAAGATCTCCTCTTTATTCCAGGCTGTCTGTCCATGACGGACCAAATAAACGGATGTCATAATTAATCCCTTTTTAATTCTATCCTTTTATTTTCTGATCTATATGATTTTACCCATACCATGATCTTATTGAAAAAAGCAACTTCCATTGACCAAAAATTGACAAGAGGAGACAATGGGTTTAAAATATTCAATAAATTTTAATTCAACAAATTCTACTAAAAATAAGGAGGAAAGCAATGATAAGGACGGATCGAACTCTCGGTTACAAAAAGCTTCTTTCTATGTCATTGATTTTCTTATTATGGGGGTGCGTTGTTACGGCTCAAGTTCCCCGTGAATCAGGGCCTCAACATTCTCCAAGAGGGCAATACTCCTGTGAGGAATATGCGAGGATCGCTGTTAGACAGAACGAACAAAATATCAGAAGAAATTGTAGATTTACTGGTCCACGTTGGAACTCCGATTATAATGGACACTATCAGTGGTGCGTCTCCGTATCCTGGCAAGCCGCTGATGCAGAAACGAAGGCTCGTGAAGAAGAACTTCAATATCAATGCCGAGATAAACAATCCTCTTGCGACGAATATGCTAGAATTGCCGTAAGGCAGAACGATCAAAATATGAGAAGAAATTGTGGATTCACCGGCACCAGATGGAGCTCCAATTACAATGAACATTACCAATGGTGTCTCTTTGTCCCCCTCCAAACTTCCGACTCAGAAATGAAGGCTCGTGAAGAAGAACTTCAACATCAATGCCGAGATAAACAATCTTCTTGTAACGAATATGCAAGGACCGCTGTGGCGCAGAACGAGCAAAACATCAGAAGACGTTGCAGATTCACCGGCACCAGATGGAGCTCTAATTACAATGAACACTATCAATGGTGCCTCAGTGTACCACTGGAATCTGCCGATTCAGAAACCAGAGCCCGTGAGGAGGAACTCCGACATCAGTGCCGATAAGGAACGATAGATTAGAAATTAATTTCTAAGAATTTAAACTTATTTGTCTTTAATTTGGGGGTATATGAAGAAATACTCCATTTTTTCTTTTGAATATTTCACTTCTTCCTGATTGGGAGAAGGATGGGGTAAGGGATTACTTTTTAGGATAGATTTTCCCCATGCCTTCTCAATAAAATAGTCTAATACTTTCTTTGAGCTCTTCTCCTTCAATGCAAACATTTTGCTTTCAGAATGCTTTCTTAAGCTGAAAAAAGACTTCTGTCTAAAGGTAATAGGAAAAGAGGGACGTTCGTACGGAGCGTGCTTGACAGGAGCCTTGGGATGGCTGGTTTTTGGGGGACAAGGATTGGGGACGAGAGACAACTGTCGGAATAGGTTAGATCAAGATTTCACCTTGGCTAGGCACGTCCCGCACGAACGTTATATATCTCTGGAGAGCAAGGGTAGATTCCCAACGGTAAAATAGAAAAAATATAATACCAGTCTACCCCAAAAAGAAACCTCCTGTTAAGAGATAAG
>Ga0256868_10000549_pt1 | contig 21885 bp, 32 predicted proteins | sample RVTome_13_FD_187341 | JGI IMG/M metagenome (GOLD analysis project Ga0256868, IMG submission 187341) | Soil microbial communities from uranium-contaminated site in the Upper Colorado River Basin, Wyoming, United States - RVT92D227 HiSeq ...
CTTATGACTCTGATTAAACCTCACTCCCTGTAATTGGGGAAATTACGGAGAAGGCCGTATACGGGAAATTCGTACGTACGGTCTATGAGAGCAGGACGAGCTGGCAACAGCTCAACCTGACTCTATAAATTTTAAAAGTGCTATGGTCACTGCAGCACTTACCTGGATGATAGTTCCTGTTATTTTGTCAATATAAATAATTTATCATTTTGTCTATCTAATAAGATAGAGTTAAATACTATAACCAGTAAAAATAAAGATAACAATAGATTTGAAGTTTACATTGAACAAAAACCGTGGTGAGGATCAATGAATTTTAATTCGCCTCTTCTTACATTCATTGACCCTCTCTTTTACCCCCTTGCTTTTTAATTAGAAAAGTTTAAGTTTAAAATAAGTATTTTATATAATTTGATGGGATATGAAAACTGTTATGATTATAGATGATGAGTCAAATGTTTTAAAAAATGTTAAATCTTTTCTAGAAAACGATTTTAATGTAATTGCTGTTGATAGTAATAGAAAAGCCCTTGATGTGATTGAGAAACGTGATAAAGATCTAGGTCTAATACTTATAGACTCAAATATCCCTGATACAGAGATACCCGCTTTCTTCTCTATGAAACCAGATATAGATAAAAAAATAGATACAACAAAAACAGAAGATTTTTTAATAAAACCTTTTACCCGTAATCAACTTATTGAATTTGTAAAAAATAAGATTCGTTGAACTTGAAGTTTTTGTAAAAAGTGGGTTTTTTGATAAAAATCACTATAAGGATAACCCTATTTTCATAATGATTATCAATAGGAGAAAAAAATAAGCCTAATCCTTAAGAAATAAAAGTCGATCTAGATAAGAGTGGAAAAATTTATAACAATCTAATCATTTTGGAAATATATTACAAAGGAGTGCATAAAGGGAAAAAAATTTAGTAGAACCATTTAAAGGCCAATACGTAAAAATCATTAAAGATAATAGAGAGATTTTAAATGGAACTATCATAGAGATTTTAGAGGATAGCGTAATTTTTCAAACAGAACTAGGGCGAACTGCATTTTCTATTAAATCTATTAGAAATATAATACTATATGATGAAATAAATAAAAAAAGAAATGTACGCTAAAAATATTTTTGGAGACAAATTAAGATGCAAAGTACTGAGAAAAAAAATATTGTTTTTGCTAGGTTTTTCCCTGGTGAAGATGTGAATAAAGAACTAATAGAAGTATGCAAGAAACATAGTATTGATTCAGGTGTTATTTTATCAGGAATAGGTCAATTTGAAAAAGTAGAACTTGGTTATTTTAAATGCAAAGGTGATTATTCACACGAAGTTTTTGAAAAACCCCTTGAGGTTTTATCACTAAATGGTAACATCTGCAAAATTGGAGATGAGTATATTTTACATATTCATGCAGTTTTAAGTGATGATAAAAAAAATGCTATTGGTGGGCATTTCATAAATTCAATTGTTAGTATAACATGTGAAATTGTGATTTTAAAGACTGACGTACAATTATACGATTTCTTCAAGAAAAAGTGAAAAAAGGTAGCTTTATATACTATGAGCAGTCAAGGATTAGCACGGTTTTAGAAAAAATAAGAAAAAAAGAGTTAGAGTCTTGGTTTTTTTAGTTATAGTAATAATTGGTTTAGTATTTTTTCAAACAAAGGAAAACGCTGAAAGAGTCGTTCAAAGAACCAATAAAACATCGGATGTTCTATTGATTTGTCTTTCGATTTTACATAAACCATGTTACTCTGTGCACCATGTTCATCCTCTGCTATAACACCAACAGTACCTTTTCTTCTATTACAATCTATTCTTTGCTCTGTACCACTAGAAATTAAACTAGTCCATTGATCAATCGTTCCATCATTATCCCAATCAACACCATATTTTACCTGATCTCCATCTGGATCTGTGGCAGTAATCACAAGCTTATCATTTATTTTATTGTATGCACACGTTGGGTTGTTTGGTGGGTTATTCGCAGTAACCGTAACTGTAAGAGTTGAGGACCAATCACTTTCTGATCCGTGTTCATCCTGTGATTTTGCTTTCACCTGGAATGATCCACTCGTTGACCATGAATGAGAAGCAGATCCAGTGCTCCCAGAACTAACCAAGGATGTCCAGCTATATGGATTCCCGTGTCACCCCAATCAAAACAATATTTCACCTGATCACTATCAGGGTCTATCCCAGAGGTGGAATACGAATACGATGCCCCAATACTACCAGTCGTTGGACCAGAGGGAGTATTAGGTGTATTAGGCGGATTATTACCTCCCCCTCCAATTGTGACAGTCTTTGCAGTTGACCAACCACTTTCCGCCCCGTGCTCATCCTGTGCTTTTAAACGGATATTATATGTCCCGGCAGTAGTAAATGAAACATAAAGAGTATAAGTAGCTCCTGAGGCATAATAACTGGATGACCAAAGATCAACAACCCCATCCATATTACCATCAAAACCATATTTTATAGTATCTCCATCTTGATCAGTTGCACTTGATGTATAGGTTAATGTTTGCCCAACGTTCCCAGATGAAGGTCCAGATAGCTGGCTAGGGGTATTAGGTGGATTGTTTGTTTCGCTTGTCCCATAAGTCTTAAAGCAAAAATCCCCTCCTCCAAATATAGGCCACCAAGTTGTATCAGGTTGATCCATTATATATCCCTCGCCATAAAGATATGCCACACTTCCACTTTGATAATGCCAATTCATTTCAGCACCCGAATCAAATGCTCCCTCTAAACCATAAATGACTATATAATAATAATCTCCCGGTGTAACAGTGACAGGGGAAAAACCAGAAATAGTAAGCCAAAAAATTTCTCCCATTTGTAATTGAGAAGTGGGAAAATTAAAAGATAATATATCTGCACTAGTAAGTGTTCCATGTTTTATTGCAATATGATAATAATTATAATGCCAATTTAAAAAATCTACAGTGGTGCAAACCATTACTGAAAATCTTGTTAATTTTGGTAGAGTTGGTCTAAAACTTTGGGCTAATCTATAACCATTATTATCATTACCGATAAGAAATTCATTGTCATAGCTAGTTTGATATTGATCCAATTGATCCAACGTATTCGAAGCAGTATCTTTTTGATCGTCTATTTTAATATCTAAAACATAATCTTGGATTTCAAAATTTTTTTCATTTTCTTCTAAAAATCCCATTACAGGAATTGCAGTGGATATCAACAGCATCATTACTAAAATACCTAATATTTCCTTTCTCATTTTATTCCTTACCCCCACAAAAGTAATTAATGAAATGAATAACATATATTTAAAGATTTATAGTCATATAAAGATAATTAAATTATAACATTTGTAACATTAAAATATAAAATAAGCTTTAATACCAATTTTCATTTCAACATCAAATCTTTAAAATCTATGCTTCATCTAGCTATTATATTAGATAAACTTAGATATTGTTAATCAATAGTATATAGCATATAGATAAACAAGTGATTATTTAAACGAAATACTTAGCTATTTTTCATACTTGAAAAGAGCAGAGCCAATTAGTAACGAACCAAAGGATATAGCAAGTATTATCCAAGTCATTCCAAATCCTCTAAGCACCAATTCGTTCAAATTTTCCACTGGTTTACCAAATAACGCTACTAAACCAAAGACAAGACCAATAATTAATACTATTATTCCACCTATCATATCATTAAAATTTTATTTCCTCTCTCCATTCACAACACCTCTTGTTATGAAATCGTTTTTCAGTTATTAAACTCTTGTTTTAACACTTTTGGAGGTTATGAGTAAATGAAAACATATGATATGATAGTATATAGCTGTAAATCATATATCACTATACCGTATTATTTCTATAATAGGATTACTACTATACTGTATACACATATGTTAATCTATAGCTTCTCCTGTAGAAATGTTTTCCCACTTTTTGGTTATCTCCAGTTCCTCTAGTATAAGTTCTGCTTCCAAAAACTGTTTATCTATTGGTATAACTATTATATCTTTCTCATCACATCTATCTCTTATCTCTTCAAGGTTATGGTAAGGAATTATTTCACATTTAACTGCTAATCCTGAACTGCTATACTTCTTATGCCTTCCATATATCCTTTCGTTAAATAAAGTATCAGAAATACTCCTTTTCTTCCAGTTACTGCATTCTATCTTACAGTAATAACTAATTCCATATTCATCTATAACAGATACAAATAAGTCTATTCCACCATTCTTCTTTGCTCTTTTAGATTGATAGTTCTTCTTAATATAATAGGTTTTTAGTTTATTGTTATCTCTTCTCCATGTGTAACCTTCCATTTCAAAATCGTATCTAATATTCCACCATACATACTGCTCCAATATAGTTCCAGTAATTCTTTCCCATTCGATTATGTCTTTAATTGCAGTTAAGCATTTTCTTCTTATCTTGGGTGTCCATTTCCATTCATAGCTTTCGCTGATTAGATTATCATACCAAAAAGTAGAGTTATAGTATCCACTACATATGTTAATACTGCCAAAAGAAGTATCGGGTTGTTTATCTTGCATTTGCCCCACCCGAAGGAGGAGCTTTGTCTACTATTAATTTGATATAATGTAAGGTTGGTTCGCTATCGTATAGAATTTTATATCCTTTCTTTTTAAAATAATCTGTTAGTGGTTCAACATCTGTGAGTGGAAGTTTTAAAATCACTCCATAGTTACACCACACTTTTTGTTTCTCCATTATTTTCTCCTTTATATTTTCTGCATCAAAAAAATAAATACATCTAACAATCACAATCTAAATGATGTCCACAACTCGGACAAATATTTGGAAATCCTTTCAATTGCTTGTAACATCTTGGGCAAATGATTGTAATCACCTAATCCTATAATTTTTGTTTTAACAGATTTTACATAATTGGTGGAGAAAGGTGTAGGAAGAAGAATACTACACCTATCTTCAGAGATAAAATTTGAGCCACCCCCAGTTGTAATATTTCCTTCAAGCTCGAGGGATGGCTCTTAATATATGTTCAGAGCTGAAGGTATCGGATATATGACCAAATTGCAGTTCAAGAAGAACTAGAAACTGCAACGGCTCAATCCCATCAGAAGAGTATGGGAAAGAGAGTAAAAGAGGGCATTAGCTAATGGTGGTTGCCCTCAAGACCAATTTGTCTAAAAGATTTTGGTCGACCAACGGATAATCACTTGATTCTAAACTTTTACAATTGAAGGATATTCTTTTGGATTATGTAATTCACCTAACTTGTTCTTCAGTAGTTGATATTCCAAATCTGTTAGAAGATATTTTTCTGCTGTATCTAAATCCAAAATATTGAAATCAGTTGAGGTTGTAGATGTTGAAAATCCTAATTTTATTAAATTAAGATCGCAATCAAGTGTTAGTGGTTTTCCTTCAATAACTTCGTATTGCAGTTCCTTCTGGTTTTTGACATCATAAAGTGTTAATCTACGAATACTTAATTGTTCGTTTTGTGGGAACTTTACTTTCATACGGTGTTGCAAACACGGTGTTCTTTTTACGGTGGTGGGGGGGTGTTTTTTAGTTGAATAAAAAATATGTTATTTTATTAGGAAAATTTTCTTTAATAGTTGGTATTATTAATTTAATTGCTTTGTTTGGATTGATAGAATATATTAATATAAGATTTTTTATTCATTGTTTTTCTCTTGGTTTTTTAACTGGAATTATTCTTTTTGTTATTGCATTGACAGGAGGGCAACAACAATAATGATAATGCCTAATATTATCAACATTACACCTAAACCATATAGAAAATTTCTAACGTATGCTTGTGTTTTTCCTTCTGGTGTGGATTCGTTTATATCTATGTCTAATCCTTTTTTAGATTCTATAAACGATCCTACTGAAATTGATATTACTTCACCTATTATACAGGCAATTCCTATCAACAATATTATTAGACTTCCTATACCATTACTCATTTTTTATCACCTATTATTTAGTCAAATGGGCTTTGCACACAAACAAGAGGGTAAATGTGCAATAATTAATCCTGCACATAAACTCATTTTTACAGGAGGTAGATGAATTATTTATAATATGACATGGGAGCAGGATTTACAGACTGTGATACAGTCGAATTTATCATTGTGTCGCGAAAAAATTGTTGATTTTCCATTGAACCACCTCCTATGGTTGAGTCGAAAATACTCAACCGCAATGTTAAATCTTTGTAGTCTATGGAATGTACCCATTGTGATTCCCATAAATTTTCTAGGTTTATATTACAATCACAAAGTGTATAAGTTCCACTACTTTCGAAACATTGTAATTTTACATACAACCCTTGTCCCTCAATTTGCCTTATGTTTAACTACATCTACCAAAGAATTACTTACCCTCTCAAATTTGAGTAGAAAGGGTAAGGTTTCTTATACAAGAAACAAGATGCTATATTGTGTTTTTATAGGTGACAGCGTAAGCTCTCACAATTTAGCAGGCTATCGATATTTAAACCAAAAAAACAAAGCTATACTACCAATGACACCTGCAACAATAGCCCAAATATTCATGGATAGTAATCCACCAACGGTAAGCAAACCAAGTAGGATTGCTATTCCTATGAATATTAGAGCACCAATTAGAGCTTGTGCTAAATCAGACATATTTTGTTCTCCTTTTTTTGAGTTTTACTTCTACCCTCGTATAAGTAGCAGAAGTATTCAAAACCAGTATCTCCAAAAAGCCGAGATACAAGATAATTCTGAAAATAAAATAGTAGGGCGAGAGTCTGCTCTGAATGAAGGCGAAAGTGCCCAACTCTCCTACACCTATATTGAATTTTTTTCATTTAGTCTGATGAAAAAACATCAAAACGAGTCCCCCATACATTTCCAGTGCATTGAAAATGTATCGTTAGTTGTTTTTTCTAATGACGATTTTTTACTATCAAATAATATGAACTCTTGTTTTATAAATATATCGTCAAAAAATAATTATTTCGTAACAAAAATAATTATGGGGGATGGTCTCTTTGAGAAAAAAGACGATTTTTTACTTCTTTTTTTGGGACTGTCTCCCTCCTTTTTAATTTTGAAACAAAGCCTTCTAATACTTTTAATGACCACATATGTTTTTTTATATACTTTAAAGGAAAATTACATCTCGTTAAACACGTGTTTTATCCCATCTAACTTGGGGGAATCTAAGAGGTCAAATATCTTTCCTCAACGACCTCTCTCTTTTTCCTTTAGTATATGGGTGTGTATTCAGGATAATTATTTTATAACTGCGGCTTTTCATCTGCGGGTCTTACGCTTGATGCTTCAGACCACGCAGTATTCCCAGTCGCAGTTAATAACAAAGTCTCTAATTTTCATTTCTAATTAAATAAAAGTATTTACTGCTTTAATATAAAATGTATCTTTTTAGCAACTTTTTTATTACAAAATGGTATTCAAGTTAAAAAATTATTACCTGGAGGTAAAATTTATGGTAGATGTTTTTCCATTTAATGGTATACTCTACAACAAAGAAAAAATAAAAAAACTAGATGATGTAATGTCACCACCATATGATATTATATCAGAAGAGCAACAAGAAGAACTATACAATAAACACCCTAAAAATTATGTAAGATTAATTTTAAATAAAATAGAACAAACAGATGATGATAAAAATAATAGGTATACAAGAGCAAAAAAACTCTACGATGAATGGCTTTCTGATTCCACACTAATAAAATCTGATAAACCTGCTATTTTTGCATATAAAATAGACTACAAACTAGAAGGAAGCAAAAAAACGATGAATGGTTTTTTTGTATTATTAAAAATAGATCCAGATTATAAACTTGTTAAAGCACATGAGAGAACTCTTTCCAAACCAAAAGCAGATAGATTAAATCTTATGCAAACCTGTAAATCAAATCTTGAACCGATACAGTTGTTATATATAGATGAAAAAGATAAAATTAGAAAAGCAATAGATAAAAATATAAAAACACCAATAATAAATATAAAAGGTTATGATGGCTTCAAACATAAGCTTTGGAAGCTCGAAGATACAGAAACAATTTCAATGATACAAAAAGAATTAAAAAATAATATCTTGTTTATCGCAGATGGTCATCATAGATATCAAACATCTATAAACTATGCAAACGAAATGAAAGAAAAAACAGGCGATAAAAGTACTTCTGCGCCATTTAATTTTATAATGGTCGTACTCGCGAATATGTATGATGAAGGCTTATCAATTCTACCAACTCATAGATTTGTTAAAAAAAGTGATGTTAGTATTAATAATTGTTTAATTGAATTGAAAAAATATTTTACAATTGATGAAAAGAAATTTGATAAAAAAGATGCAAAAACTCTTAGTAAAAAAATTATAGAAGATATTAAAACAAAGGATAAACATAAATTTGCTTTGTACACAAAAGATAAATATTTTGTATTAACCTTAAAGGATGAGAAAACAATGGATGAGTTTGCTCCTGACAGGTCAAAGACTTGGCGCACACTTGATGTATCTATTCTTCATAAAGTCGTTCTTGAACATGCTATGGGTATAAATCAAGACAATCTTGAAGATCATGTAAAATATACTCGTGTAGATGAAGAAGCAATAAAATATGTAAATCAAGGAAAATATGATTTTTCAGTTTTAATGAATGCAACAAAAATTAATGAGCTTAAAGCAATTGCTGATTCAGGAGAGCATATGCCTCAGAAATCAACTTATTTCCTGCCTAAGATGCTCTCAGGGCTTGTTGCACATAAAATGGAGTAAAATCCATTTTCCAATTTTTTTTCTTTATAATATTTGTTCTATATTTTTATGATTTTTATTCTTTTTGACTTTTTTGATAAAAAGTATTAAATATTAGTAATGATAAATAATAACATGATATAGACTATCTATAACATTGCTAGCCTTTTATTATAAAAGAGGTTGATTAAAAATGTGTCATAGGATACTAGATAATTTATTTTCAAAAATAGTGGTGGTGGTAAAGTAAAATGCCTGTCATGAGTATCATACTAATTGGATTTATGGTAGGTTTAACAACTATGGCTATCATAAATTTGTATAAATGGGCATTAAAATATTGGTATGAAGGATTCAACTAAAAAAAAGAATTCAATTTTAAAAAAATTTAAAAAGAAAAAAAGAGAAAGATATCTTTTATTTATATTGGATTTATCTAGTTACTTTTTCCAAATCTTCTGTTTTACTTGCATCCCAAATCGCTCTTATTGCTAAGAGACCTGCAGCTGGTGCTATAAATACAGCCAGCATTGTTGCTATGCTTGAAATATATGGTCCTATATAATTTAAACCATACACCCACTCCATGCTTGCACCTATTGCGATACAAACTAACATTAGTGCTGCTAGTAAAAACGTAGGTATTTTTTCACGCGAAATGTTTCCAAGTGCCAGGTATGTCATAATTCCAACAACAAATCCTAGGATTACAAGCAATATTGCTCCAAAATTGTTGGTATCTGTCCATAGATTCGCTCCGATTATAAAACCGAATATCACGGCTATTACGAGTCCTAACAAGAACAACCAGCTAGATATTTTCTTTAACCATGTTTCCATACTCCATCCTATCTCCTATATTTTTAGTATTTTAATCGAGTTAAGAGTATTTAAGTATTTAGTGCAAATGAAAATGCACATATATATGCAGATAACTACTCTTTTTGAAGATAAATTCTGTTATTCCATAGAGTAAATGACAAAGAGCATAGCTAATTGGAAAATAAGCATTTCAATAAAAATATATTCACCAGACAAAACAACTCTCCGGGGATGAAATATTCCCCAACCTTTAGAATCACCAACATATGGAATTGGATAGGTTCTGTCTACAACTTTCCTATCCTTTTACCTATGTTTTATTGGAGTTGATAAAATGAACTGCCCCGATTGTATAACAAGAATGAAAGAAGTCAAAAAAGGATTAGATGAATACGGTAACATTATAGAATACTATCCAAGAACAGAAGGTAGAGAACAGCGTATTACTGAAAGAAGATACTATTGTAAGAAATGCAAAAAAGAATGGATGTATGATACTAACCTAGATGCTTTATTTGATTTATCAGGTGAAGAATGGAAAGGGCAAAAATATCATTATAATGCAAAAAGGAATTTATTAATACCAAATAAGTAGTGAGTTGATGAAATGTTAAAAGAAACTTATTTAGACAACTGCAAAAATCTATCTATTGATACACATACCATTTTAGTAACAAGATATTTTGATGGTAGAAGATATGGCTCATATAATGATAATAATATCAAAGAAAGATGTATGGAATTATCCCCATCTAAAAAATTACTTGAAAAGTATAGGAAAAATAAAATCACTTTTAAGCAGTTAGAACAAAAATACATAATAGAAATGAATAATCCAGATGCTAAAAAGGAAATGCAAAGGATTAAGGAACTATCAAAGACCATTGATGTATATTTAGTATGCTATGAGAAAGATAGTAAACAATGCCGTAGGAGTATTCTTTTGAAGTTGATAAAAAATGAAATGTAGGAGATGAGATGGCTAAAGGAACAGAAAAAGGTCTAAAAAGCAAAAAAAGAATAAGATAGAACCAGAATTGATTACTATAAGTATAGATGGAAAGAAGATAAAAAGGTATTGAAAATGAAATGTAGAATTTGCGGAACTGAAGCCGAAGAAGTAACTGAATTAGACCCAATTTGTGAAGCTTGTCTTTTACTTATGGTCAAACAAAAATATGGAAAAAATGGATTCAAAATTTAAGGCAAAATTTGTAGATTTATGTTTTTTGTTCTATGTTAAATTATTGGAGTAGTTAATGCAAAAATTAGTAGTATATCTTGATGTAAAAGAGAAAAAGAGATTTTGTGATCTAAACAAGAAACTAGGTAAGAAGAATAAATCGTTGCTCAAGTTTTTACTCGATTTCTATGAATCCCACAGTAGCAGTTAGTGGAAATACAATTTTTAGTAGCAGTACAATTATTTCAGCAGAGAAATACAAGATATATTCGAGCAATTCGTTATCCTAAGATAAATTGGGATGACAATTTTTAAATCTGTTAAATGTAATTTTTTAATTTTTTGGTGGAGAGTTAAGATGGGGACGAAGAATGTTAGTAATAGATGGTGTAAAGATAGAGTTGAAATTAGTAAAACAGCAGATAAAAGGAAGAGATATTTAGTTTCAGTCCCTGTTGGAGAAGCATTTTTAGGTGTTTATGTTAGACCAAACAAACAGTATGGAGAATTCTCTGGAAAGCAACTGATTTCAATGTATTTGAGCAGATGGTGGAAGAAAGGAGATTTACCACATACTGGAGCAAAAAGGCAAAGCGATTACTTGCATAAGCCAAGATATGGGAATAACAGAACTAGGGCAGATTGGGAGAGGGTTAATAGATTAGGCAATCCAAGAAATGATTTAGAATTCAGAAAACACCAAGAGAAACTAAAAGAATTAGAGGGGAATATCAAAGGTAAAAAGGATTATTTAAGAAAATTGGAAAGGATGAAAAAGAAACTAAAATACAATATTGGAAATCAGACAAATGCACCTTCAGAAGAAACAGATACCGAAAGACGAGAAAGGCAACAAAGAGAAATTGAAACAGGCAAAATTACTCCATATACAAGAGGAGATGTAGAAGATGAAGAAGAGGAATAAGTTTCATGTCACGGTAATTATACGAGGATAGAAATAAATATGAAATTTGATGCAATTTTATTAAATGAATATAAAGTCAGAGTACAAAAGCAATCCGAAATCGAGAGGTTTAATCGAGCAAAATTAAAATTACAGGATAAAGCAATCCGTTTAGCAGATGAAATAGTTAAAACACAAGGAGAGGTAATAGAACTCCAACAACAAGGGATTACACATTTAGATCAGCAGAAACAGGAATTGCAAGTCGAAGTTAAAGGTCTTAAAGATAATACTTCTTTTTTACTCAATCGTTATCGAGATTTGCAAACGGAAACATTAGATGAAGTGGAGAAACAAGAATTAAAAGAAACGATTAAAGAATTAAGCTTTGCAGAAGCTAATGCAACACCTATAACATCAATAGATGAAGTTTCAAATGAGCCTATTCTGGATACATCCGAACCTTATGATTTCGTAATTGGAACAGATGAAAATGGAAAGAAAAGTTACACTCGGAAGAAACTAATTTGATTTTAAACCATCAATTACCAGTTATATGTATGTGAAATCGGCAATTATTACCGATTTATGTTCTAATATTTTTATAAGGAATGAATTTTTAATGAAAGAAATTTTAACAAAAACAGATATAAATCTTTTTTATGAGCAACTGATGGGACAGTTGCAAGAACTACAGGAGAGGGTTAAAGAAATTAAAGAAGAAAACAAGCAACCAGTATTTGATGAACAAGAAGCTACTATGCGATTGTGTAAAGAAAATGCAAGACGAAGAAACATAAGCCTGAAAAGTTATATCGAAAACCAAGTAATTGATAATGATGTAAAAACCAGATACATAAACTTATGTAAGGCAGATGAAGAGCAACCTAATGATTTTTTAATCCACGAAGGTGGAGAACTCTTCAAAATTTCAATTAATAAAACAGCAGACACAACGCCTTGCAAACTGGGATTTTTCTCCATAAGTAAAGGAAAGGATTACTAAATGTTTGATTTATCAACAGCAACAACTGGAACACTTCTGCAACATCCAAAGAGAAAAGGCATTTATCTAGTAACACAAAACGGTTCTGTTCATTTAAACGGTGTTCATTTTAAGGTGTTCAAAATAAGGTGGTACTTGTCTTATTATTTTAAAACAAATATTTAAGTATCTCTATAACGATTGGTTTATGAGGCGAGGGTAATAATTATGAAAAGGAAAATTATTCTATTTGGTGCTTTTTTATCAACATTTATTTTAATTTTGACTCCTAGTATTGGATGTGTTAATATAAATATTCAAAATGAAAAAAATTTGAATATAAAAAATATTAATATCGACGATGTTATTAAAAAAATTAAAAGAATATTAAATTCTGATTGTAATTGCCAAAAACCAACTGATTATGATAATATTGGTGAGTGGATTAATTATTATCTATGTTGGGTATTATTGTTAATATGTGGAATCTTCGGCACTCCTTTGTTAATATTAATGGAAATGGAAGGTATAATAGCACGAGCATTAACTAATATTCTTGTACTTATTTTGATAGGCTGTTTGGGTGTTGCAGAATTGCTTTCTTGTTTTTGGCTAATCTATTAACTATATATATTGTTATTTAATTAATATCTTTCTTGTTAAGATTTTTTACAGATTGTTTGAGTAAATTCTCCCATTTATTACTTCCAAGATTCAGATTTATATTTGCTATTTCAGCAGGAGTATATCCATATAACGATTCATGTGGGCGAATAAAATTATAATACAACTGATGACCACGAATAAAAGCAGAATATTCATCCTTCAAACCACGTTGAGTTTTATTACGTTCCCTGATAGTTCCATGAAGTCTTTCTACAAGGTTATTATCAAAATACTCATCATTATTTAAATGACCACGGATACCTACATTACTAATATGGATAGTTTCCCTTTTAACAGTGTGAAATTCATCTTTTACAGCCTTGACATAACTCTTTAATCCATCAGTAATAATATATCTTGGTCTACTACCATGACCTCTTTTCTTAGCGACAATTAAAACCTTACGAGCATCACTTATTGTTCTTTCCTTACTAATAACAGATGCAAGATGAAAACGAGTTTCATCATCAATAACATTCCAGAGATAAAACCAGTCACCATTAATACTAACCATCATCTCATCAACATTCCACATATCACTAAGACTTGGTTTAAACTGCCTTGTATACTCATCCATAATCCTGATATAATGGTCTATCCAACGAAATACAGTTGTAAAACAAATATCAAGATTATAGAACTGTTTAAGATGGTCAGAAATTTTACGAAGGCTTACACCCTTGAAATATAAATCTAAAGTAAGACAAATAATCTTTGGGTCTGCTTTCATACGCTCAAAAAACATATTATCTACAAATTTATGTCCACAGTCTTTACATTTGTACATCTGCTTATTGTTCTCTTTACCATATTTTACAAAGTTTTCAGAACCACAATGCTTACAACAAAAAGGCTTAACATCCACATTCTCATTATTGCTCGGGGTATTGGTAATCATACTATCAGTACTCCAGACCTTGGGAAGTTCACGCTTCCCTTGGTCAATCATTTTTAAACCAAAGTTTTCAAGGTTTATAGTACTGATTTCATATCTGTTGCATATCTTATATACTCTCCTGTTGGATAGTTGAAAGTACTCCTTAAAACTAGGAGATTGACGTAAGATTTTAGGGGGCATAAACCAGAGTATGAAATAGGGGTTCCACCCCTATTTCATACTGTTTGTTACAATTTTTTTCTTTTTATCTTTAGTATATACCTTTGGTGTAAGTATTAATATCTGGCCTATTACAGTTATTTTGTTTATCTTATTTGTTATTATTGTTTGTACCTTATGAATTAAAAAATAATCTTTTTTTTCCAAATACAACCTTTAAAATAGGTTTGTTTTTATTTATCCTAACGACATGACTGATATACTTGAAGATAAAAAAATATTAAAAACTGTTGAAAAAATATTGCCATATTATTGTCTTTGTGACAATTGTCTAGGAAGACTTTTTTCAAAAGCAAAAAAAGGTGCTTCAAACGAAGAAATAGGTATTTATTTAAGAAAAAAAATAGGTTTCAATAAAAAAATAAAACCTATTGATTGCAAATTATGCCAAGGTATATCTATTGAAGTTGAACATTTTTGTAAATTGATTTTAGATTCTTTAAAAAGTTATGAGTTTAACACATTTTTAATCGGTTGTAAAGTAGATGAAGATATAATCAAAAAAGAAAACGAACTTATCACTTTAATAAAATCTGAATATTTTGAGAGTATTAAAAATGAACTAAACAGAAATATTGGATTAAAACTAGAAAAAAAGCTAGATAAACTTGTTAATTTTGAAAAACCTGATATTATGGTGATTGTAGATACTTCTTTTGATGTTATAACACTGCAGATTGCATCATTGTTTATCTACGGCAGATACAAAAAATATACAAGAGATATGCCTCAGACAAAATGGTTTTGTAAAATTTGTTATGGTAAAGGCTGTAGAAAATGTAATTATAATGGTAAAATTTATAGTAATAGCGTTGAAGAGCTAGTTTCCAAAGAAATTATAAGAATTACAAAAGGAATTGATGAATCATTTCATGGAGCTGGTAGAGAAGATGTAGATGTTCGTATGCTTGGAACAGGAAGACCCTTTGTTTTAGAAATAAAAAGTCCAAAGGTTAGAAGTATTAATTTAGAAGTTTTAAAAGAAAAAATAAATAGTTCAAATAAAGATCTTATCGAGATTAATAATCTTAGGTTTTCGGATCGAAATGAGATAGCAAGGATTAAAAATGCGGGTTTTAGAAAAACTTACCGAGTTGTTATAAAATCAGATATAATTTTAAATATCGAAAAACTTAAAAAGGTGTCATCTTCATTACAGGGCTCAAATATTAATCAAGTAACACCATCAAGAGTGGCTCATAGACGAGCCGATATGGTTAGAGAAAAGCATATATATAATTGCAAAGTTGAATCGATAAAAGATAATTTTGCAATACTTTCGTTAGAGACCGAATCTGGAACCTACATAAAGGAACTAGTAACAGGTGATGACGGAAGAACAAAACCAAGTATCACAGAGATAATTGGTTCATCCTGTAATGTCGTTGAACTTGACGTAATAGAGATTAAGGGGGAATAATAGTTGGTAAAAAGATCAAAAGGAATAAGAAGTAAAAGTAGACAAATACTAAAGAAAACACCCAGAGATAAAGGTTTAAAATCTATTACAAGAGCACTCCAAGAGTTTGTAGATGGAGAAAATGTAAATATTGTAATAGATCCTTCGATACACAAAGGCATGCCATCTATTCGTTTCCATGGGTATACTGGTAAAATAGAAGGTAGACAAGGAAATTCATATCTTGTAGGTATTAATGATGGTAAAAAACATAAGATACTAGTTGTTAAACCAGATCATCTCAGGAGAGTGCAATAAATTGGAATCAAATGATCAAATAATAAAACCAGTTCCACTAGCTGAAGTAAAAAATATTCTTAAGAAAATAAGTAAAGATAGAAAAGAAATGATATATGAACAAAAAGTTGCTCTTGAACATGCAACTAAATTTGGAAAATTAACCATTAAAAAAACAGAAGATATGATTAAGGAATTAATGGAAAATAAGGATATTACCGAATTAAACGCAATAAAGATAGCAGATATCCTACCACGAACTGAAGATGATATAAAAACAATATTCGCAAAAGAAAGAATAACAATATCTGGTAATGATATTAAAAAAATACTTGATATAGTAGCAAAGTATAATATAGAATAAAAAAGGAGAGATTTGGGGGTTTAGATTTGGAGGATTATGTTTACGTTTTAGATTATTTACCTACAGGTAGAGGAGATTTACCTCCACATAAAAGGTTTCCAACAGTTTATGGTATTGGTGAAAATCAGTTTACCCTTCTTGAACTTGTCCCAAAAAAAGATGCAAGTTTTACAATTGGTGAGCGTATATTTGTTGGGAAAGATCCTAATCTCAGAACTAAAATAGCTAAAATTAAAGGTAGGATTAACTATGAAGAAATGACTTCTACTGCACATGGTGAACTTCTATTTGTGCTAATCGATATGGTTAACGATCAAAAAGATAGATTTTTAAAGTTTTTTAATGAAGCACCTGCGATTTCCACGCGTTTTCATGTACTTGAGCTTTTACCAGGTCTTGGTAAGAAAATGATGCATGATATACTTAATGAGCGTAAGAAAAAACCTTTTGAAAGTTTTAAGGAGATGTGTAATCGAATTGATTTTCTTAGGGCACCTGATAAGCTTATTGCTAAAAGAGTAGAGCTTGAACTTACTGACCCTGATCAGAAATATCGTTTGTTTACGAGGCCACCTATTTCTAAAATGTATCATTAAAAATATTTGTTATGAAAATTAAACTTGGTCAGAATTTTTTAATTGACCCTAATATTGCTCAGCTTGAAGTAATCTATGCAGATATAAAAAAAGACGATGTTGTTCTTGAAGTTGGTCCAGGTAAAGGTATTCTTACAAATCTTCTTGCTAAAAACGCAAAAAATGTTATTGCTGTTGAAATAGATAAAAACCTTTTTAAATCACTTAAAGAAACCTTGCCTTCAAATGTAACTCTTATACATAGTAATGTTTTAAAATTAGATTTTGAAAATTTACCTAAGTTTAACAAAGTTGTTTCTAATTTACCTTATCAGATATCTTCCCCCTTTACTTTTAAGCTTCTTGATTATAGTTTTAATTTAGCCGTTTTAGTTTATCAAAAAGAATTTGCTGAAAGGATAATTGCAAAACCTGGTAGTAAAAAGTATTCTAGATTATCTGTAAATGTTTATTATAAATCAGAATGTAGTCTTCTAAGAATTGTATCTAAAAGTGTATTTTATCCTATACCTAAGGTTGATTCAGCAATAATAAAACTTGTTCCAAGAAAAACTCCTGCGTTTAGTGTTAAAAATGAAGAGTTTTTCAAAGATTTTGTAAATGTTATGTTTTCGCATAGGCGTAAAAAAATAAAAAATATTATAAAAAATAAATATGATTGTTATCTAAATAATAGTTTTTATGATGATAAAAGAGTTGATAATTTAACTCCTGAGGAAATAGGTTTTTTAAGTGATATTGTTTTTAAGAAAAAATATTGATATTTTTTCATTTTTTATTTTTGCATATTGTAATTTTATCTCGATAATTATTTATATCACTAATAACAAAAGTATAACATAATGGTTAAAAATATTGAAAAGAAAATTATGATTGTAGATGACGATCCTGATATCCTTATAAGTATTAGAGAAATATTTGAGAAAGAAGGATATGAAGTTTTTACAGTTGACAGCGGTATAGACTGTATTAAAGAATTAGAAAATGGTTTTAAAGGTTTAATACTAATAGATATAATGATGCCGTTTATGGATGGCTGGCAGACTATTGAAGAAATAAAAAATAAAGGGCTTATAAAAAACGTTGTCATATCTATTATCACAGCAAAATGGACAACTGACCAAGAGAAGTTAAGAAGTCTTCAACCATATATTTATGATTATATAACTAAACCCTTTGATATTCAAAAGTTAATAACAAAAGTAAATAATATTATAAATAGTTAAATTTAATACATCGATAAATTTGCTTACTTAACCTTTTTTTAAATAAAAAATAGAATAAACTCAACCAAAATTATTTATCAATCATCAAATCATATAATTTTAGAGATATTTGCTTAATTGTTTTAAAATTAATTTTGCTGTTTTTTTTTCTTGCTCATCCATATGTTTTATATCAATTGCTGATTCGATACAATGAGAAAAAATTTCTAACTCGAGTTTAGATAACTCAAGTGTAACTTTAACCATATTTTTCCTCCCAATATTTCAATTTCAAAACAACTACAACTTTATAAACCTCTCCTTAACAATCGTTTATAATATTTTTAAATTGAATTGAAGATATTCTATGTTTAACTATCAGTGATTAATAATTTTCTTTTATATTATAAACCTATATTCATTTTGTATCCTGATTTATATGCCCCTTTATTCAGTTTTTTAAAAATAATTTCGCCAATATCCATCTAGTTTATCATTATCATCTTATCACGATGCCCAGCTAAATCGATTAAAAATGTTAAGCAAGTAATACATCAATAGTTCTGTATCATTTTATGTACCATTTTTTGTATCATTTTTAAGAAGAAAAATGGTACAGGTTTTATAACAAAAAAATATAACACCACTTCAATTATCATTAATGAAGATTTTTAATATAAAATTTCTCTAGGTTGTTTAATCTTTTTTATAAAATTTTAAAGAATATTTTATTTAGTCACAACCGCAAAATAATTGTCATTATATTTCTCAGATTTTATTTTAACACCTTTTACTTTTATTATTCTAAAACCTGCTTCTTCTAGGTCTTCAACTAATTCTTTTTTACCATACAAATGATAAAAACGTGGAATATTAAGACCATCTTTTCTCCAGTAAATATGTTTATCTCCAAACTCTATTTTTTTACTATACAAGTTTGTATTTTGAAACGATTTTCTAAATTTGTTAGTATACCTAGACCAAACACTAATAATTGCTTTTGAATCTTTTTTTAGTATTCTTTTAATTTCTTTTAATGATTTAATCCTATTTTCTTTTCCATAAATATTGTGCAAAGCAGCTATATACAAAACTGCATCAATTGTATTATCTTTAAGAGGTATTTCTTCAGCAGTTGAATGAATTAAACAAACATTAGAAATATTTTCTTTTATTGTTTTTTCTTTGACAATTTCTAACATTTTTCTTGAAATATCAAGACCTATTACTTTTTTGCATTTTTTTGTACAAGGAATAAGATGGCGGCCATTACCACAAGCAACATCTGCAACAACGCTTCCCTCAGAAATCTCTTTAATAAAATCTAAGCATTGTTGCCAAGGTTTACGCCTTGTTTTATCAAAGCTTTTAGCAATAGAATCCCATATTTTTTCAGACTCAACGATATAATCTTCTTTCATTTTGTACATTAGGAGAATATATACAACTAGTTTTAATTTTTATTACAATACAATACTTTAAATATAAAAATAACTACTTTAAATTTTATAAAAAATGAAAACAAAGGCTTTAATACTGTTAATAATACTGATCGTTTCATTATCTATTGGCTGTATAAAAGAAAATAAAAATCCAGAAACAATAAAAGTTGACTCTGACGATGACGGATTTTATGATGACATAGATGCATTTCACACAGATCCTGCTTCAAGCAAAGACTCGGACAAAGATGGTTTTCCAGATGGATACAATACAGGTAAAACACAAAAAGATAGCACACTTGATCTAAAACTTGATAGTTTTCCATATGACCTTGCTGTAAGTAAAGACTCAGATAATGACGGCTATCCCGATTCATGGAATCAAGGTAAAACACAAGCAGACAGTACAACTATTCCACCACTTCACCTAGATGAATTCCCAAATGATCAAAATGCAAACAAAGATACAGATAAAGACGGTATAGCAGATAACTATGACATAAATAGCTATGTAAATCTCACATTGGAAATAACTCTCCAAAGCTTTCAAGTTACAAAAAGAGTAGATCTTTTACCCTGGGCACAAATATATTTTATTATAAAAATTGGTGATTATTCAACAACAATTAAAAACAATGGTTTAAACTATCGAGTTCTACTGAACCAAAAAACAACAATTAACCAAGTTGTTCATTATGATATATCAGATAATACAAAAGAACCAACTACAGAAATTACTATTTCAATGTATGATTCTGATTTGTTCAAAGAAGATGATTTATTAGATTTAACTTCAAAAAATCAAAAAACAATTACTCTTCTATTTAACAATATTGAAAATACGATAACTTACAAACAAATAACACAAGGTAGTCAAGCCACTCTCTGGTATAAAATAAATTATCCTACAACAAACAAAGATACAATAATTATAAATAAAACATATTCTTGGGCTTTTGACAATAAAGATTATAATATTTATCTAGAGATATCTAAAGATAAATACGATTATTATCTTAACTTTGAAACAAATAGAATACCGCAAAACGACGATAAAGATTCAAATGCTAAAATGGCTTCTTTTGTAACAAGCAGTGATGAAATAATCAACACTTTATCACAAAAATTGTATAACTTTATAAAAACAGAAGATTTTGATAAAACAGAGGCTGCAAATTTCATACTACATTTTGTTCAGAAAAATATAAAATATGCTTTAGATAACAAAACAAAAGCATGTACTGAATATTGGCGTTTTCCTGTAGAAACTCTTATTGAACAAAAAGGTGATTGTGAAGATACCTCTGTTCTTTATGCATCAATACTAAAAAACCTTGATTATGATACAGTACTTTTGTTTTATACATGGGAAGAAAATGATGAAAAAATTGGTCATTTAGCAGTAGGTTTGAATCTCATTAATGGACAAGGAGATTATGTAACAGATGAAAATAATATTAAATATTATTATTGTGAGACAACAGCTGAAAACTTTAATGTAGGAGAACTACCCGATGATCCACCACAAATTAAAGAAGGACCAGCAGAGATAATACATCTATAATACTTTATTCTATAAATTTCTTTTCAACATTTTCTTGACATTCTAAAATAGGATTTACAGGCAATACATGTTTATACAAAAATCTTATTATTATAAATAAATTAATTAGGAGAATCAATATTGCAATTTCTGTATAATTTTGAGTTATTAACCTATAAGCAATTACATCAAGCAATATTGATAATAAAATAACTAGATTGGAGTTGTTTATTTTTGGAAATAACTTATCATTAATTTGTTCTTTTATTAGTTCAGGTGTTTTATATGAAAATGATTTATTTAGATTTAATACTGTACTAGATTCAATAGCAGAAATAGATGGTAAGGTTAGTAATGCAAAAACAGCAAAAGCTAGACAAACAATAACCCCCCTTCTTCTCATTTTTATCATCTCTTTAATTTTTAAAATATATAATTATTACGTAATATCACATATTTAAATCTTATGAATGATTAGTAAAGGACTTTAGTTATAGGCCAAATTGATATAATAGAAATGTACTCTCTTTTTTGGATGGGATGTATGAAATCGAAAAAAACAGCTCAATTAAAAGAGAGGGAATTGATCATCAAGCTATCT
>Ga0256868_10000552_pt1 | contig 21838 bp, 21 predicted proteins | sample RVTome_13_FD_187341 | JGI IMG/M metagenome (GOLD analysis project Ga0256868, IMG submission 187341) | Soil microbial communities from uranium-contaminated site in the Upper Colorado River Basin, Wyoming, United States - RVT92D227 HiSeq ...
CTCTGGACGCCGTGTACCCCTTCTCTCCTTTCAGGAGAATGCTATTGAAAGGATCCCTCTCAAAAAGATGGATGATGTCGTCATCCCTTTCTATATGAGATTTTCAGCATTGGACCGGCCTGGAGTGCTCTCAAAAATTTCAGGGATTCTGGGGAAGAATGACATCAGCATTGCTTCCGTGATTCAGAAGGGAAGGCGGGTCAATGGTGCAGTGCCCATCGTGATGATGACCCACGAGGCTAAAGAAAGGAATGTTCATCGAGCCTTAAAGGAGATGGACCGTCTGGGTGTGATTTTAGGAAAGACGATGTTCATCCGAGTTGAAAATGAACTGGAATGATAGAGATAAACAAGTTCGGAGCAATTAGCTCGGAGTTCGGAGCGTAAAAACAATTTAGTTTTTTCTCCGAACTCAAAACTCCGAACTCCGAACTTAAGGGGGCGAAATGTGGCGTGGAGTGATTCGAGAGTATAGCGAGTTTTTACCTGTTAGGAGAGAGGAGTGTATTATTACTTTGCTCGAAGGGAATACTCCGCTCATCCCTTCTTCTCGGATCAAGAAGGATGTGATTTTAGGAGTCGACCTTTATTTTAAATATGAAGGTCTCAATCCAACAGGCTCTTTCAAAGACCGAGGGATGACTGTGGCGGTCTCCATGGCCAAGGAGATGGGTTCCAAAGCGGTTATCTGCGCCTCTACTGGAAACACGTCAGCCTCAGCGGCAGCTTATGCTGCCAAGGCAGGGATGAAAGCTTATGTTCTTATTCCTGAGGGGAAGATTGCTCTCGGTAAACTATCTCAAGCGATGGCCCATGGGGCCCAAGTCATTCAAATCGAAGGCAACTTCGATGAGGCCCTTCATATCGTCAGAGAGATTTCAGAGACAGAACCCATCACCTTAGTCAACTCCCTCAATCCCTATCGGATAGAAGGACAGAAAACAGCATCCTTTGAGGTCATTGACCACCTTGGATTCGTTCCTTCCTATCATTGCCTTCCTGTGGGTAATGCAGGTAATATCACCGCTTATTGGAAAGGATACAAAGAGTATTGGGAGAAGGGGAGGGCTGAAGGGCTTCCAAAGATGTTAGGATTTCAGGCAGAGGGGGCTGCACCTATTGTCAGAGGGAAAATCATTGAGCAGCCTGAGACCATTGCCACAGCGATCCGAATTGGGAATCCTGCCAGTTGGAAGCAGGCCGTGGCCGCCCGGGATGATTCTGGAGGCTTTATCGATATGGTGAGTGATGAAGAGATTCTCGAGGCTTACCAGATGATGGCGGGCCTGGAAGGGATCTTCTGCGAACCCGCCTCTGCAGCCTCTTTAGCAGGAATGCTTAAACTTTACAAGAAAAATTTCTTCAAGAAAGGTGATGTGGTAGTGTTAACCATTACTGGACATGGTTTGAAAGATCCGGATATTGCCATTCGAGTTTCTCAGAAACCCATCTCTCTCCCACCCAAAAAAGAAGTCGTAATGAAATACCTTGATCTCTAATCATTCCCTATTATGAAAATGCCTCTATTTATAATAATGCCTATCTTGATTGTGATTATCGCCCCACGCATCCTCTTCGAATCATCAGGCTCAAGAGGTTATAATAATTCTAATGTTACGCGGTTGGACATTACTATGGGCAGTCATAAATGAGATTGAGTTGGAAGAGGAACCTCCAAATTCTTTTTTGAAAAAGGCCCTGAAAATGGGAATTTTGGACAAGGAATTGAGGGGACATCTGAAAACTCCTCTAAAAATTGGCATGCCTTTTGCTACAGTTTTTGATTTTTATTTGACATTTGTAAGTTTTTGGTATATTTAGATATTTTGGTGATATGAGGAAATGTCTGGGAAGACGAAATATGTTATTATCGTGGGGGATGGAATGGCAGACTACCCTGTTGAGAGTTTGGGAGGAAAGACTCCATTAATGGTAGCCAGAACTCCCCACATGGATTGGATGGCAGAGCAGGGCGAGATCGGTTTGGTTAAGACAGTCCCTGATGGTTTTAATCCGGGAAGCGAAATTGCGAACCTCTCCATCTTCGGATATGATCCTTTCCGTTATTTTACTGGCAGAGGTCCCATAGAAGCGGCCAGCTTGGGCGTCAAGCTCGCACCTGATGATATTGCCTTTCGATGTAATCTGGTTACCTTAAATTTTCAGGGGAGTAAAACTGTGATGGAAGATTTCTCCGCCGGTCACATCACAAATGAGGAGGCAAGAGAGGTTATTCTTGATTTGAACAGAGAATTGGCAACGCATGAGATTCAATTTTATTCAGGAGTCAGCTACCGGCATTTGATGGTGTTAAAGAATGGAGCAGTTAAATTTCCACACCTGGAAAAACAAGAACTCATCCCTCCTCATGATATCATTGGCAGGGGAATCTCCCCTTTCCTTCCTCAGATGGGTGAGCCTATCCTGACCCTGATGAAGGAATCACAGCGGCTCCTTAAGAATCATCCCATCAATCAAATCCGCGAGTCAAAAGGACTCTCTATTGCCAACTCCATTTGGCTTTGGGGGCAGGGGCGGTTTCCTCAGATGATCACGCTAAAGGAAAGATTCGGGATGGATGGCTATGTGATCTCAGCCGTCCACCTGATCAAAGGGATCGGGATTTTAGCAGGGTTGGAAGTGCTGGAGGTCCCCGGTATCACAGGGTACTTCGATACGAATTATGACGGGAAGGCTACCTATGCACTTAGAGGTTTGAGGAAGAAAGATTTTATTTATGTCCATGTGGAAGCCCCTGACGAAGCAGGCCATATGGGAAACCTCCAACTGAAGATCGAAGCCATTGAGGCATTTGACGAAAAGGTTGTGGGGGCCATACTCAAGGGAATGAAAGATTTTAAGCGGTATAAGGTGTTGGTCCTTCCCGATCATCCCACTCCTCTTTCTGTAAGAACGCACACTGCTGATTCCGTTCCCTATGTCATTTATTCCAACGAAGACGGGGCCAAGACAATCCATGCTAAAACGTTTGATGAAGTTTCTGCAGGTCTTTCCGGAATCTCCATTGAGAAAGGATTTGAATTGATCGTAAGATTTTTAAATCTTCATTGTTCCTGTTGAGGGAGAAGGAGGACTTTTTTGGCGAACACAAGGACAAAATATATTTTCATTACAGGAGGGGTCGTCTCCTCTTTGGGAAAAGGGTTGGCATCGTCATCGATTGGATCTCTTCTTGAACTTAGGGGGTTGAAAGTCAATTTTCTAAAATTCGATCCTTACATCAACGTGGATCCAGGAACCATGAACCCTTTCCAGCATGGAGAAGTTTATGTCACCGATGACGGGGCAGAGGCGGATCTCGATTTAGGACATTACGAGCGTTACACCAATGTCAAGACATCGAAGAAAAATAATTTTACCACCGGACAGATTTATGATTCGGTCATTTCCAAAGAGAGAAGGGGAGACTATCTGGGCAGCACGGTTCAGGTGATCCCACATATCACCGATGAGATTAAGTCGAAGATCTTCGACCTGGCACAGGATGTAGATATTGTGATCGTGGAGGTAGGCGGGACCGTTGGTGACATCGAAAGCCTTCCTTTTTTAGAAGCGATTCGACAGATTCGAGGTGATATGGGCAGGGAGAATACGCTCTATATTCACCTCACTCTGGTGCCTTACATCCAAACTGCTGGAGAGTTGAAGACCAAACCGACTCAGCATAGTGTGAAGGAACTTCGGGAAATAGGCATCCAGCCTGATATTCTGCTCTGTCGAACCGACCGAATGCTCTCGCCCGATATCAAATCGAAAATCGCTCTCTTCTGTAATGTGGATAAAGATGCCGTGATCACAGCTAAAAATGTGGAGACGGTCTATGAAGTCCCTATCGTCTTTCATCAAGAGGGGCTGGATGAAAAGATTGTTGAAAAACTGAATATCTGGACAGGGCGACCGCATTTAAAAGGGTGGGAGCGGGTCGTTAAAAGGGCCAAACATCCCCGTTTCGAGACGACGATTGCTATGGTGGGGAAGTATGTCGGTTTGGTCGAATCCTATAAAAGTTTAACCGAGGCGTTAATTCATGGAGGCATTGCAAATGATGCCAGGGTGAATCTGAAATATGTGGATTCAGAGCAGGTCGAGAAGGAAGGGCCAGAACATTTTCTCAGAGAGATGAATGGTATTCTCGTTCCAGGAGGTTTTGGGACAAGGGGAATCGAAGGGAAGATTAAAGCAGTCCAATATGCCAGAGAAAAAAGGATTCCTTTCTTTGGAATCTGTTTGGGGATGCAGTGTGGTGTCATTGAAATTGGCAGGCACTGCGCTGGTTTGAAAGGAGCCAATAGCTCTGAATTCGATATCCACACTCCCCATCCTGTGATCTATCTGCTGGAAGAATGGATGGATCGCGATCAGATCACGCAGACACGTTCTTCTGATACACCAAAAGGTGGAACGATGAGGTTAGGATCCTATCCCTGTCGGCTTGAAGAAGGAAGTTTGGCTTTTGAGGCCTATAATAAAAAGCTGATCTATGAGCGACACCGACATCGTTATGAATTCAATAATACCTATATAGATATTTTAGGAAAAGCTGGGATGGTATTCAGTGGCATTTCTCCTGATAAGGAATTGATTGAGATCGTTGAGTTGAAAGACCATCCTTGGTTTCTTGGGTGTCAGTTCCATCCGGAATTTAAATCGAAACCGATGGATCCCCATCCCCTTTTTAGAGAGTTTATCAAAGCCTCCCTAAGACGAGTGAAAAGTTCAAAAGCCAAGGGGGGGAAAAAGAAGTTCAAGGCTGGATACAGATCGTAAAGTGCACAGCACATAATGCATCGAGTTCACCCCCTCCCTTACCCTCCCCCCCCAAAGGGGAGGGGGAATGACTTGAACCATGTAAGGTTTAAGACAGTCATGCACCCTGCGTGGTGCATAGGGAGAAAGGAGAGATGAGTCATTGGATATTGTGGGAGAGGCTAAACGGGTATTGAGAGTGGAGGCCCAATCCATCATCGATCTGGCAGAACGGATTGATGAAAATTTCTTGCAAGCAGTTGAATTGCTCTATCACTGCAAAGGGAAAGTAGTGGTCATGGGCATGGGAAAATCGGGATTGGTTGGCCGCAAAATCGCTTCCACCTTCGCCAGCACCGGGACTCCATCTTTTTTTCTTCATCCCGCAGAGGGATTGAATGGGGATTTTGGTATGTTGGCCAAGGATGATGTGGTCATTGCCATTTCTAACAGCGGGGAGGTTCGGGAAATCTCAGAAGCTCTTCCCCTGATCAAAAGGTATGGGAATCGGTTGGTTGCCCTTACTGGAAATCCAAATTCCACTCTGGCTAAAGCTGGAGATGTTTGTCTCAATATCCATGTGAAGGAAGAAGCATGCCCCTTTGGGTTAGCCCCCACAGCCAGCACTACAGCCACCCTTGCTCTGGGAGATGCATTAGCTGTTGCACTAATGCAGATGAGGGGCTTCGAGGAGAAGGATTTTGCCATTCTCCACCCAGGGGGGGCATTGGGGAAGAGGCTTCTTCTAAAAGTAGAAGACCTCATGCATGTTGGGAAGGATTTACCGATGGTTGCAGAGAGGACATTGATGAAGAATGCCCTTTTTGAAATCACCTCAAAACGGTTAGGGGTGACTGGAGTCTGCAACTCAGAGGGCCATCTGGTCGGTGTGATTACGGATGGAGATCTGAGACGGGCTTTGGAAAAATTCAGCGATCTCTTTAATCGGGAGGCCTCAGAGGTGATGACGAAAAATCCAAAATGGATTGAAAAGAATGCATTGGCTGCCCAGGCTGTACAGAGAATGGAAGAATATTCGATTACTTCTCTTTTTGTCTCCAACAAAACAGGAGATAAAGTACCTGTGGGGATCATTCATCTTCATGATCTCCTGAAAGCAGGAGTCGTTTGAATAGTTCGGAGTGGTTAGCTCGGAGTTCGGAGACAATGATACTCCGAATTCTAAACTCCGAACTTAGAACTCACATATGAAAAGAATTAAGATTGCAATCTTGCTTTTGATTGTGTTGATTGCTGGAATTGTTCTTGTCAGCCTTTGGGGAAACCTGCGGGAGAAGAAGTTTTCGGAATCAACAGAGAAAATCCCTAAGGTTTCCACCGGAGGCGCTGACATGCGAATGGAGAAGGTTCGATTTGTAGAGGATAAACAAGGGCAAAAGACTTGGGAATTGGAAGCAAATTCTGTTCAACAATATCAAGATCAGAACCTCATGGTCTTAGAGGATGTGAAGGTCACTTTTTATTCAAAAGAAGGACAAACCTTTATTCTCACTGGGAGCAAGGGGAAGGTTGATCAGAGTTCGAGAAATGTGGAGTTAGTAGGCGATGTGGTGCTTACTTCAAGCGATGGTTATCAGCTTAAAACCCAATCGATTTCGTATCGTCATTCGGAGAAGTTAGTCAGTACCTCCGATCCCGTGAATATCGAAGGGGAACAGATTCGACTGACAGGCATAGGGATGTTGGTCAATATGGAAGCCAAGACCTTTAAGGTTCTCAGCCAAGTTAAGACTCAATTAAAAGGGAGAAAAGAAATATGAATCCAAGGAAGGAGGTCGGTCTTCTCGTCATTCTGATTTCCCTCTTTTTCTTTTTCATTTCTGGAGAGGCCCAGGAAAAAAAGGGGAGCACAAAAAGTGGGGAGAAAACATTGAAGACCGAAAGGGGTTTTGGATTTACCGCAAGTCGTGCTCCCATTGATATCACCTCAGATACTGTTGAAGCAGACCAGAAAACGGTTACCTTTAAAGGGAATGTGATCGCCAAACAGGAGGATACTACCCTTTATGCTAACACAGTGATCATCACTTACGATCAAAATACGAAAAGGCTGAAGGAGATTGTAGCCGTCGGAAATGTGAAGGTAGTGCAGTTAGATCGCCGGGCGACCGGTCAAAAGGCAACTTTCGATCAGGATAAGAATAAAGTCGTTTTGGATGGGGAGGCAGTGATTCGTGAAGGGACCAACGTGATTAGAGGAGAGCGTATCATTTTCTACGTTGATGAGGAGAGAAGTGTTGTAGAAGGAGGAAAGGGAGGCCGGGTCAGTACCAGCATCACTCCCCCGCCGAAAGAGGAAGGGGAAGACAAAAAAAAATAGTTTAGAGTGATGAGTTGAGAATTAAAAGTTAAAATCTATTTAATATAACTTAAAACTCTTAATTGAAGGAAGTAGGATGTCCCATCTTTTATGTGAGAGTTTAACTAAATCGTTTCGTCATAAGAAGGTTGTGGATTCGGTAAGTATTGATGTCCAAGGGGGAGAAGTGTTGGGGTTGTTGGGACCCAATGGAGCAGGAAAGACCACGATCTTTTATATGATTGTCGGAATCTATCAACCCAACGGTGGAAGAATATATCTCAACGATGAGGAGATCACTTCCCTCCCGATGTATTTACGAGCAAGAAAGGGGATTGGGTATCTTCCTCAGGAGCCCTCGGTGTTTAGAAAGCTGACGACAGAAGAGAATCTGATGGCAATTTTAGAGACGCTCCCTCTCTCTAAAAAGGAGAGGATGGACCGTTTGGAGAAACTCTTGAACGAGTTGGGACTCTCTTCACTTAGAAAACAAAAGGCTTATAGCCTATCGGGAGGAGAGCGCAGGCGAGTAGAGATTACCCGAGCTTTGGTGCTCTCACCTTCCTTCATCCTTTTGGATGAACCCTTTGCAGGAATTGACCCCATTGCAGTAATAGATATCCAGGGCATTATCCGTCAATTGAAATCAAAGGGGATTGGAATTATAATTACAGATCATAATGTTAGAGAAACATTGGGAGTTTGTGACCGGGCGTATATCCTCAATGAGGGACAAATCTTGGAAGAGGGATCCCCTGAAAAGATTGCCCAAAGTCAGAAGGCGAGAAAGATCTATCTGGGAGACGACTTCGAGTTAGGAGGAAAACGCCGCAGTAAGGACGAAGGGAAAAAGGAAGTAAGTTCCCCTGTGCAAGGGAGATTATAGGAGTAAGATGGTTTTAGAGCTCAAACAGTCACCCAGGCTCGTCCAACAGTTAGTGATCACCCCACAGCTTCAGCAGGCGATCAAGCTTCTCCAATTAACACGTCTTGAACTGGTCGACATGATCAGTCAGGAGATGAAGGAGAATCCACTCCTGGAAGAGGAGGAGGAGGAGAGGGAGTCCGCAGAAGGCGAAACCCCTGTGACCGAACAGGAGGAAAAAGAAACCTCTGCAGAACCCGAGCACACCCCCGAGGTAAAAGGAAATGGAGAGGGAGCAGATGAGTTCGATTGGGAGAACTATTTAGAGAATTACAACCTCACCCCATTCCAGAAGAGTTCTCCGAGCTCTTCGGATGGGGAAGAAAGGCCCTCTTTTGAAAATTTTCTCACCAAGAGGACAACCCTTACGGATCATCTTCAATGGCAACTTCAACTGTCCCATTTCACAGATCAAGAACATGAGGTTGGGATATGGATCATCGGGAATCTGGATGAAGATGGGTATCTGAAGATCTCCCTGGAGGATATCTGTTTAGAAACAAACCTTCCGATGGAGGGAGTAGAAGGAGTCCTTCGCAAAATTCAACAATTCGATCCCATTGGAGTGGCGGCGAGGGATTTGAAGGAATGTCTCCTCATCCAATTGACACAGATGGCCCCTCGAGATACCTTGGCAGAAAAAGTTGTTTCCGAACATCTCTCGCTATTGAAAAATCGAAATTACCCGATGATTGCCAAACGATTAGGAGTTTCTCTGGATCGAGTCAATCGAGCAGCCTCCCTCATTTCCAAATTGGACCCCAAACCTGGAAAGGCATTTGGAGGAGAGGTGATCCAAGAGATCATCCCTGACGTCTATGTCTATAAGGTCGAGGGGGATTATGTCATCTATCTGAACGATGAAGGGATCCCGAGGTTAAAGGTCAATTCTCTTTATCGAAATATCATCAATGGTGGTCGTTTTACCCTCGAAGGGGACCGGAAATATATTCAAGAAAAACTCCGATCCGCCCTCTGGCTGATCCGCAGCATTCACCAACGCCAAAGGACGATTTACAAAGTGGCGAAGAGCATCGTGAAATTTCAAAGGGAATTTTTGGATAAAGGGATCCAGTTCCTCAAACCCCTTGTCCTTCGAGATGTGGCAGAAGATATCCAGATGCATGAATCTACCATTAGCCGGGTCACCCATAACAAATATGTCCATACCCCCCAGGGAATTTATGAATTAAAATTTTTCTTCAATGCGGGGATTACCTCCACCCAGGGGGAGACATTGGCCTCGGAAAGTGTCAAAAGTCTTGTTCGGGAGATCATCGAAAAAGAAGATCCGAGGAAACCTTATAGCGATGAGAAATTGGTCAAGATCCTCCAGGGGATGAATATCCATATTGCCCGGAGAACGGTTTCGAAATATAGAGAGATGATGAGAATCCTATCCTCCAATGAACGGAGGAAGATCGTTTAACCCTCATGGGATGTTTTACATGTTACCCTTTGCAATGAATCCAATGATATTCAATGAAGATAAGGAGCTGAAAGATGCAGGTTTCGGTAACGTTCAGACATATGGAGACCGACGAGGGGGTCAAGGCCTATCTAAAAGAAAAGGTACAGAAACTACAAAAATATGTTGAGAATCCGAGGGAGGTCCATGTTGTTCTATCGGTAGAGAAATTTCGGCATATCGCGGAAATCACCATTGTCGGAAATGGAGGGACTTTCAATAGCCAGGGAAGGGACAATGACCTTTATGCTGCCATTGATCAGACAGTGGAAAAGATGGAGCGCCAGATTCGTGAACGGAGAGGAAAGGTAAGACGAAAGAGGGTGAGTCCCTCTCCTTCAAAGATCCCTCTCTCAAAGGGTGAAAAGATTAGCGAAAGAGGAGAAGAAGGAGACACTCCTTTCCGCATTCAGAGGAAGCGTACCATTGCCAAACCCATGTCTCTTGATGAAGCAGTCTCTCAATTGGCTCTCTCAAAAGAGGATTTTTTAGTATTTATCAATTCGGATTCTGTACAGATGAACGTCGTCTGTCGCTCTAAGGACGGGAGTTACGAATGGGTGGAGCCCCACCCCAAATAGGGAAGCGTAAAAGAGGGAATGATGAAGATCATTGATTATCTGAATGAAGAGTGGGTGACTCCTAACCTTAGGGGGACGGACAAGGTGTCTGTTCTGAAGGAATTGTCAAGCGTTTTAGTAAAGGAGTGCCATGTGACCTCTGCAGAAGAGTTGCTCCAAGTGCTCCTCGATCGAGAGAAACTGGGATCGACAGGGATTGGAGAAGGAATTGCCATTCCCCATGGGCGATTGAAAAAGTTAAAAAAGTTTTTCATCTCTTTTGGTCGCTCCGTCAGGGGCGTGGATTTCGATTCCATTGATCGAAAACCCAGCCAGCTCTTCTTTTTAGTCATGGCCCCAGAGAATTCAGCCATGGATAATCTTAAACTCCTCAGCCGCATGGTGACTCTGTTTAAAAGACCTTCATTTAAGAAGAGATTGATGGAGGCTCAAACCCAGAAGGAGCTTTTTCAAATCATCTCCGAAGAGGATGAGAAGTGTTAAAAAAGTAAATCCAAATGTCAAAGTTCAAATACCCAATAAATGCCGAAATTCAAATATTTGGAATCATGGAATGCTGGAATGATGGAATAATGATAAAATAGAAGGGAATTATTTTCTGAAAATACCCATCATTCCAATATTCCATTCTTCCACTATTCCATATTCTATTGAGTTTTGATATTGCTTGGAGGTTTTATTGAACAGTCTTATCGTACAAGAATTTGAGCAGGATCAAGAACACCATTTAGAGCTGACCCTGATGGCTGGTCGAAAAGGGATCAAGAAGAAGATCACCCATTCGCAGGTCCAGAAGATGGGATTGGCCTTGACAGGTTTTATCCAATTCATCAACCCAGAACGCCTTCAGGTCATCGGAAATACGGAAATGGCCTACTTCAAAACACTAACTCCTGAGATGCAGGAGAAGGTGATCCACCAGATCTGTAGCCTGCCGTTGTCCTGTTTGGTCATCACACGGAGTTTGGAGATTCCTGAGCTTCTCCTCCAGGATGCCGATGAGAAGGGGATTCCTTTATTTCGGACCAATCTGCGTTCTTTCGATTTCATTGAGCGGGTCACCAAATTCTTAGAGGAGAAACTTGCCTCGACAAGTAGCCTCCACGGCGTGCTCATGGATGTCTTTGGGGTAGGGCTCCTCATCCTGGGCAAAAGTGGAATCGGAAAGAGTGAATGTGCATTGGATCTTATTCTTCGGGGGCACCAATTGGTAGCGGACGATATGGTTCATATCCAGAAGCGATCTCCCTCTTCTGTGATCGGAAGTGGCTTTGAGGTCATCCAACACCACATGGAGATCCGGGGATTGGGAATTATTAACATTCGTAGCCTCTTTGGTGTGGAGGCCATTCGTGATCGGAAAAAGATCGAACTCGTCCTGGAATTAGTGGAATGGGATAACCACAGGGAGTATGATCGCTTGGGGTTTGAGGAAGAGAAATTTTCTATCTTGGACGTTGAGCTTCCGATGTTGAGAATTCCCGTCACGCCCGCCCGGAATTTGACAACCATCATCGAAGTCGCTGTCCGCAATCACCTTCTGAAAGTCATGGGATATGATTCGGCACTTGAGTTTGAGAAAAAACTCCTTCAGAAGATGGAAGAAAGAGGGGGAGATCGATTTGAGATTGAGGGCGAAGTGGAGTGAAGAATATACGAGTGGTACTCATCAGCGGTCTTTCTGGATCGGGCAAAACAACGGCTATTAAGGCATTAGAAGATATTGGTTTTTACTGTGTTGATAACCTTCCCATTCTCCTTTTACCCAAATTCTTAGAACTCAGCGAGCAGTCAGGTGGAAAGATCTCCAAGGTGGCTGTGGTGGAGGATATCCGGGGAGAAGCATCCTATCCTCTCTCCCAGCAGGCCCCGAACCGTAATGGTTCAGGGCAGGCCCCGAATTCCGCTAGCGGCGGGACTGGTTCAGGGCAAACAGTTGGGACAGAAGGCGAAAAAGGTTTTTTAGAAGATTCGAGAAGGATCATTCAAGATCTGAAGAGAGAAGGGTATCCCATCGAGATCCTCTTTTTAGAGTCCTCCGATCCCATTCTAATAAGACGTTTCAGCGAAACCCGTCGACAGCACCCCTTAGCGTTGGGTGGGTCCATCCGTGAGGGGCTTCATTTGGAACGAGAGCGACTTCAAGGCATAAGGGACATGGCCAATATGGTGATTGATACGTCCCAACTCAATGTCCATCAATTAAAAGAAAAGATCCAACAATATGCCCAGGAAGGACAGAGCGCAAGCCGGATGACGGTGACTCTCCTTTCCTTTGGATACAGTTTTGGGATTCCTTTTGAGGCGGATCTTTTGATGGATGTACGTTTTTTACCCAATCCTTATTTTGTCGAAGAGCTGAAACGGTTAAAGGGGGATCACCCGAAGGTATCGGAATATGTCCTTCAGTGGGAGGAGACAAAAGATTTTTTACGGCACGTTCAAGAGTTCATACGGTTCCTTCTCCCCCTCTATGAACGGGAGAGAAAAACCCATTTGACCATTGCTGTGGGATGCACCGGTGGGAGGCACCGGTCTATTGTCATTGTCAATCGATTGGCAGAGATGCTCCGTAACGAATTGATGGAAAGGGGGGTCTTTCTGTCTAAATATCACCGCGATGCGGAGAAGGGATGAAGAGAAACATGGTGGGGGTTGTGGTGGTGACGCATTGCCATTTGGCTGAGGAGATGATTTCTGCTGCTCAGTTGGTCGTAGGTGAAGAATTGAAGCAGTTTCAACCTGTTTCGATCAATCCGAACGAAGCATCAGAGGAGATCCGGGAGAAAATCATCTTGGCTATCCGAAAAGCGGATGCGGGACAGGGGGTGCTCATCCTGACGGACATGTATGGAGGGACACCTTCCAATATTAGCCTCTCCTTTCTTGAGGAAAAGAAGATCGAAGTGATCACAGGGGTCAATCTTCCCATGTTGTTGAAATTAGCAACCTATCAGAATGATATGGATGTTGAAGCCTTGGCGGCTTTCATCACTGAATATGGCCAGAGAAATATCAACTTAGCCAGTGAGGTGCTTAAAAAAAGGGTGGAAAAGAAGAAGGGTTAAGAGTTTAGAGTTATGAGGTAAGAGTTGTGAGTTATGAGGTAAAAGTTTAGAGTGATGAGTTTTGAGTTAAGAACGAGAAGTAAAAGTCGCTTTGGGCTGTATGTATTAAAGTCGGGATGGAAATTCAGACCTTTACGATTCGAAATCGGTTGGGACTTCATGCGCGGGCAGCGGCCCTCTTGGTTAAGACAGCCAATCGCTTTATATCAGAGATCGCTCTCGAGAAGGATGGCTTGGAAGTCAATGGGAAATCGATCATGGGCATTCTGATGTTAGCTGCTTCGAAGGGCTCAAAGATTACGTTGAAGGTAGAAGGAGAAGACTCGATCCAAGCGATCAAGGTTTTAGGTGCATTGATTGAGAACAAATTCGGTGAGGAATAGGAATGGCTATTCAACAACAGGTCAATAAGTTAATCCAAGGTGTTGGGGCATCTCCTGGGATCATCATTGGAAGAGCCTATTTGGTGGAGCGATTTAAAGTTCGTCTTCCCCAGAAACGAATCGATCATATGAAGGTCGAGGAGGAAGTCAAGCGGTTCCTTCTCGCAATTAAAAAATCACAGGATCAGTTAACCGAGATTAAAGAAAAGATTTTGGACCCAGAGGTGCGCAAACACTCTTTTATTCTGGATGTCCATTCGATGATCCTGAATGATGAGATGGTACTTCAGGATACATTGGATACGATCCGGAAGGAAAAGGTGAATGCGGAATGGGCCCTGGATCTAACCTTAGAGAAGCTGGACACGGCCTTTAAGGCCATTGAAGATGAATATTTGAGGGAACGGCGCAGCGACCTCCACTATGTAGCGGCAAGGATCTTTCGAAACCTTTTAGGGAAGAAACATGATGATATTACCCGGATCAAAGGGAAAGCGATCATTGTCGCCCATGACCTCTCTCCAGCCGATACGCTTCAGATGAATCTGGAACATGTGGCAGGATTCATTACAGACATCGGGGGTAAGGTGTCCCATACAGCTATTCTCTCTCGATCTCTTGGCATTCCGGCAGTGGTTGGGCTCGAAGTGGCGACTTCACTCATTAATGGGGGAGATCTCTTGATCATTGATGGAGAGACCGGGGAGGTGGTCATCAATCCCACGGAGGAAATTTCCCAGTCCTTTCTCGAACGGAAACGTCGGACCAAATGGATCGAGCGGGAGATCCTTAAATATGCCTCTCTGCCGGCGGAGACCCGTGATGGAGTCCGTATCCGTCTCCAGGCCAATATTGAAATGGTAGAAGAGATCTCTTCGGCAAAGATGCATGGGGCAGAAGGGATCGGACTTTATCGCACTGAAATCCTTTACCTTAATCGGAAAGACCTCCCCACAGAAGAAGAACATTTTCAAACTTATCGACGTCTGGTAGAAGATATTTACCCTGCCACGGCGACCATCCGCACATTAGACATCGGTGGCGATAAATTCCTTCCCGATTATTCAAAGAACAATGAATTGAATCCAGCCTTGGGGTTGAGGGCGATTCGGTTCAGCATGAAGGAAGTCGATATTTTCAAAACCCAGTTGAGAGGGATTTTGCGAGCAAGCGCTCATGGGAGACTGAGGATTCTTTTTCCGATGATCTCGGGAGTTGAAGAAATTCGGCAGGCAAAGGCCATCTTGGAAGAGGTGAAGAAAGATTTGGCTAAAGCGGGGATTCCTTTCGATCAGGAGATCGAGGTTGGAGCGATGATCGAAATCCCCTCTGCATCGGTGACGGCCGATCTTTTGGCTCGAGAGGTGGATTTCTTTAGCATTGGAACGAATGATCTGATCCAGTATACCCTGGCTGTGGATCGAATCAATGAGCATGTCTCCTACCTCTATGAACCCCTCCATCCCGCCATTTTGAGGATTATTCGAGGAGTGGTCCAATCCGCTCATCAAGCCAAAATCTCAGTCGCCATTTGCGGGGAAATGGCGACTGAGCCGGCTTATGCCTTGGTCCTGTTAGGCTTGGGCCTGGATGAATTTAGCATGAACCCGGTCTCCATCCCCAAAGTGAAGAAGGTGTTCCGAATGTCGAGATTTGAGGAAACCCGATCCTTAGTCGAGCAATTGTTCCAATTTCCTACGGCCTCAGAGATAGAATCTTTTGTACGAAACTGGATGGCAAGTCAATTTCCTGAAGATTTTATTGAATTTAAGGTAGAGGAAATAAAAGCATAAACCGATACAATAAGGAGGAAATAACCAATGGCAATGACAGACTTTTTGTTCACCTCGGAATCGGTCACCGAAGGTCATCCTGATAAGGTGGCTGATCAGATTTCAGACGCCGTCCTCGACGGCATCATCGCACAGGACCGTCATGCAAGAGTGGCATGCGAAACTATGGTGACGACAGGAATGGCGATCGTGGCAGGGGAGATCACTACGAGTTGTTATGTTCACATCCCGACGGTCGTTCGAGAAACAATCAAAGAAATTGGATATAATGACTCGGCGATGGGATTTGACTGGGAGACTTGTGCGGTGATCACCTCGATCGATGAACAATCCCCCGACATCCAAGGGGCAGTGAATGGAATAAAGAAGAAAAAAAAGAGATTTGATCAAGGAGCTGGAGATCAGGGATTGATGTTCGGCTATGCCTGTAACGAAACACCTGAATTAATGCCCATGCCCATTATCTTTGCCCACCGGCTGACGCAACGATTGGCCGAAGTGCGGAAGAAGAATGTCCTCGATTTTCTGAGACCCGATGGAAAATCCCAGGTGACGGTCCAGTATATCAACGGGAAGCCTGTTAAGGTGGATTCCGTGGTAATCGCTGCCCAGCATATTGCAGAAGTTTCTAAGAAGCGATTGAGCGAAGGGATCATTGAAGAGGTCATCGATAAGGTCATTCCTAAAAAGCTTAGAGATAAGGATACAAAGTACTATGTCAACACTTCAGGCCGGTTTGTACATGGAGGACCAAAAGCAGACTGCGGTTTAACCGGGAGGAAGATCATCGTAGATACCTATGGAGGGGTGGGGAGTCATGGAGGAGGCTGTTTTTCTGGGAAAGACCCATCAAAGATGGACCGAAGCGCTTCTTATATGGCGAGGCATGTTGCCAAGAACGTGGTCGCGGCTGGTCTTGCAGAGAAATGTGAAGTTCAGATTGCTTATTCCATCGGAAAGGCTGAGCCTGTCTCTTTAATGATCGATACCTCGAGAACCTCAAAGATTTCTCCTGACCTGATAGCAAAGATCATCAGAGAACATTTCGACCTAAGGCCGAGGGCCATCATCGAATATCTCGACCTCCTGAAACCCGTTTATAAAAGGACGGCCTGTTACGGGCATTTTGGTCGAAATGAACCTGGATTTACGTGGGAGAAAATCCATCGAGCAGAAGAGTTGAGAAAAGCCGCAGGACTTTAAGAAAAACCAAGATAGGGTGATAGGGAGATGGGGGGATGGGGAGAGGATAATTCCAAATCCCAATTTCCAAACCCCAAACAAATCCCAAATTCAAAATTCAAATTGCCCAAACGAGACCTATGGTTTTGGATTTTGGTGATTGGAAATTATTTGGGATTTAAAGAAAATTGAATTTCATACATGACTTAGGAGAGGTAACGAGATGGATAACGATATTAAAGATATCTCATTAGCTAAGAAGGGGCGACTTCGAATGGAATGGGCAGAGATGGCCATGCCTGTGTCAAAATTGATCCGAAAGCGTTTTGAAAAAGAGAAACCTCTGAAAGGAATGCGCCTTTCAGCCTGTCTTCATGTGACCACTGAGACGGCTGTATTGATGAAGACTCTTTTAGCAGGAGGGGCGAAGCTCGTCCTCTGTGCTTCCAATCCTTTAAGCACACAGGATGATGTGGCAGCCTATCTGGTCAAGGAGCTCCGCATTCCTGTCTTTGCCATCAAGGGGGAAGATAGTAAAACTTATTATACCCACATCCAGAAGGCATTGGCTCTTTTCCCCAATCTCACCATGGATGATGGAGCGGATCTGGTTTCCTCCCTTCATTTTATTGCTCTGAAAAAATGGAAGGAACTTTCTCCTTTGGTTCGGAAATGGGCAGAAGGTCTCTCTCCATCAAAAAGGGAGGAAATGATCAAAGGGGTGATCGGTGGGACCGAGGAGACAACGACTGGTGTGATCCGACTCCGTTCCATGGAGAAAACAGGGGTCTTGCATTTCCCGATCATCGCTGTCAACGATGCTGAGACCAAACACTTTTTTGATAATCGATATGGGACAGGACAATCCACTATCGATGGGATCATCCGGGCCACCAATCGTTTGATGGCTGGAGCAACCTTTGTCATCTCAGGATATGGATGGTGCGGCAAGGGACTGGCGATGAGGGCAAAAGGAATGGGAGCCAATATCATCATTACCGAAGTGAATCCTTTGAGAGCCCTGGAAGCAGTCATGGATGGATTCCGGGTCATGCCCGTTACAGAGGCGGCTGAAGTGGGAGATATTTTTTGTACAGTCTCTGGAAATATCAATGTGATCCGGAAGGAGCATTTCTTAAAAATGAAAAATGGAGCCATCATCGCCAATTCAGGACACTTTAATGTAGAACTCGATTTGGATGGGCTTCGTGAAATCACAATCTCCCGTCGGAAAATACGTGATTTTGTGGAGGAGTTTCAACTCAGAGAAGGTCGAAGTATATATCTATTGGGGGAAGGGAGATTGATCAATCTTGCCTCTGCAGAGGGCCATCCTTCAAGCGTCATGGATATGAGTTTTGCTAACCAAGCACTCGCCTCTGAATATTTGGTGAAGCATCATCGAGCCTTAGAGAAAAAGGTCTACCCTGTTCCTCTCGAGATAGATCAAGAGATCGCTCGTATAAAACTTCTTTCAATGGGCATCCAGATCGATCACCTGACCAAAGAGCAGGCCCATTATCTGTCTTCCTGGGAGCAGGGCACATAGGTCTCTTCAGAAGCCCCTCACGTAAATTTCGATGGATCGAAGAAAGACACGTCAGATTTCTATAGGTCAGGTCAAGATTGGCGGGGATGCACCGATCTCTGTCCAATCGATGACCAAAACCGATACGAGGGATATTCGAAAGACGGTCTGTCAGATCCGACGCCTCGAAACATCGGGCTGTGAAATCATCCGAGTAGCTGTTGTCGATGAAGAAGCGGCCCGTGCGATTTCCGAGATAAAGAAAAAGATACGAATTCCCCTTATTGCAGATATCCACTTTCACCCACACTTGGCTCTGATGGCGATGGAATCAGGTGCGGATGGCCTACGCATCAATCCTGGTAACATCGGAGGAAGAAATCGTTTAAAACCCATCGTTATAGAGGCAAGGAATCGTTCCATTCCAATTCGCATTGGAGTCAATTCCGGCTCATTGGAAAAAGACCTTATTACACGATTTGGAGGAGCCACCCCCGAAGCGATGGTTTCAAGCGCCATGAAGAGCATAGAATGGATGGAGGATCTCGGATTTCATCTCATCAAAGTCTCATTGAAGGCCTCGGATGTCTTAAGGACAGTGGAAGCCTACCGCATGTTTTCGGAAGAATCAGATTATCCGCTTCACTTAGGGGTGACAGAAGCCGGAAGAGGCTCTGGGGCCATTGTCAAATCTTCAATAGGGATTGGACTTCTGCTCAGTGAAGGAATTGGAGATACACTCAGGGTTTCATTAACAGGAGACCCAGTTGAAGAGGTACGCGTTGGTTATGATATACTGAGAGCCTTGGATATTCGCAAGCGAGGGGTTGAGATTATTTCTTGTCCCACTTGCGGTCGTTGCGAAGTTGATCTGATTCGCCTTGTTGAAAAGGTTGAGAGAGGCGTGGAGAAAATCTCTGTTTCCTTCACAGTGGCTATTATGGGATGTGTTGTCAATGGACCAGGCGAAGCGAAAGAAGCAGATATTGGCATTGCCGGAGGAAAGGGAGTAGGGGTCCTTTTTAAAAAGGGGAGAGTGATAAGGAAGGTTCTGGAAAGAGACTTTGCATCAGTGTTGTTAGATGAAATCCAAAAGATGACGAGAGAAAGATAAATCCAAGTTTCAAAATCTCCCGCCAAGGCGGGATTAAATGAATATCAAAGTTCAAAACTCAAAAAAATTTAACATTTAAGCTTTAGATTTGTTTTGACACCTGAACTTTGGTATTTAACATATTTTTTAAGAGCGGAGCTTCTTCCAGACATAATAGATTCGATGAAGTACTGTGAAGTGGGTGAGGATGGCCAGAATCCAAAGAATGGGCTCCATCCATTGGAAGAGAGTTCCGATCGAGAGAAGGATAATGCGCTCTGCCCTCTCCATAAACCCGATATTACATGGAACTTGCAACGCCTCTGCCTTCGCTCTAATATAAGGGATCAGTACTGTACCCATACTAACAAAAGAAGTAAGAATGACGAGGCCAGGTTCTTCTTTTTTTAAGTAATGGATCAGGAGGGCAAGAAGAAAAAGGAGATCTGAATATCGATCTAAGATCGAATCTAAAAAACTGCCAAAGGCTGTCACCTTTCCCAATTTTCTGGCTACAACGCCATCAAAGAGGTCAAAAAGTCCTGAAAGGATAATTGCCAATCCTGCAAAAACCCAAAGTTCTTTGAGTAAGAGGAGGGAAGCGACAAGGGTTGCAAAGAAGCCCATTAAGGTGAAATAATTTGGATTACCATGTTCACCCAAAATTTTTTTAAGAACATAGTGGAGGTAAGGGTCGAGTCGATGTCCAATTTTGCTGCCAATCATCTTTTGAAATGCAACATCCTGGTGAGAGATTTTTGAAAGAGAACATAACATTTTTATGAGAAAAGTCAATGAAAAGGGTTCCCCTCACCCTTCCCCTCTCCCCTGAGGGAGAGGGGAAGGGTGAGGGGGGGGAAGTGCATAGGAGATTATGGCTTCCAAAGAAGATCTAAGATCCATCTTAACCAGGATCGATGATAAAGGTTATAAGGCATACAAAGATATTGAAGGAAGTTTTGACTTCGGAACTTTTACCCTACACATCGACCATGTCCAGGGAGATCCCTTTGCTGCCCCTTCACGATTGAGAGTTCACGTCTCCTTGTCAAAAACTGGGTTCCCGCCTTCCCTTTATGAGAAGAGGATTAGGCGAATTGCTTTTCAGGATTTTATTGGTAGGAGATTCGAGGCTGTTCTATCAAAGGTGGCCAAAGGTCATCGTGGAATTGGAAAGAGCGGTCTCATCAGCATCGATTCCGGGAAACAGGAGATCTTAGAACGTAGTGCAGTCTCAATAGATGCTCAGGGAGTGGAGGTCCGATTCACTGTCGGCCTTCCGGCCGATGGAAGAAGAATCCTGGGAAAAGAAGCCATGGCAATCTTTTTTGAGGAAATTACCCAGATCGTCGGACAATCGCTTTCCTATCAATACTATAATCCCTCAGAAGCAGAGATGCATGTGAAGGTTACCGAGGATCAGGAGGCCATCCGTGGACAATTAGAAGGGAAAGGCTTGGTGGTTTTCATCGGAGATATGTCCGTCCTTCCAAGAAGGAGCGGAGTAGATGATCGACCTCTCACCCAGAATGTCGTTCCTTTTTACTATCCACCTGAGTTGGAAGTAGAAATGGTCATTCCGAATCGAGGGCGAATCAAGGGAATGGGGATTCCAAGAGGGGTGACACTGATCGTCGGCGGCGGATTTCACGGGAAGACCACTTTACTTAATGCGATGGAGCAAGGGGTTTACCCGCATATCCCTGGAGATGGGAGGGAATATGTCGTTACCCTCTCTTTGGCTGTCAAGATTCGTGCAGAGGATGGCAGAAGCGTTGAGAAGGTGAATATCAGTCCATTTATCAACCACCTTCCACAGGGAAAGGATACGGTTAGATTTTCAACAGAGAATGGCAGCGGCTCCACCTCCCAGGCGGCGAATATCATCGAAGCGCTGGAAATGGGCGCAAGGCTCCTTCTCATAGATGAGGACACTTCAGCGACAAATTTTATGGTAAGAGATGAGCGGATGCAAGAGTTGGTGGTAAAAGACAAAGAGCCAATCACCCCTTTTGTGGATAAGGTTAAAAAACTTTACAGTGATTTGGGTGCCTCAACAATTCTTGTCATGGGAGGTTCTGGCGATTATTTTGATGTGGCAGATACTGTGATTATGATGGACAATTACCAACCGCACTATGTGACCCACCTGGCGAGGGAGATTGTATTAAAGCATGCAAGCAAACGAGTGGATGAGGGAGGGACCAGTTTCGGAGCAATCACTGAAAGAAAACCTCTTGTCCAAAGTTTTGATGCAAGCCGTGGACGGAGAGACGTGAAGATTGATACTAAAGGGATAAGGACGATTCTCTTCGGCTCGACGGCCATTGACCTTTCTTATTTAGAGCAATTGGTTGATTCTAGTCAGACACGCACCATTGGCTTGATCATCCATTACTACAGTGAAAAATATCTGGGGAAAACTGTGTCTTTGCAAGAAGGTTTGACAAAGGTGATGGAGGATATTCGAGAGAAGGGGTTTGACATCCTCCTCCCATATAAAACTGGAGATCTCGCCATGCCCCGCATCTATGAGGTTGCCGGCGCCATTAATCGAATGAGAACTTTGAAAATAAAATAATCCCCCTCTTTCCCCCTTTAGCAAAGGGAAGCTGTGAAAAAATTCAAGACTTAAAGCCAAGATGGGGGGGTATTGGAAAAAATGTAGAGCGGTTACCTTTTCCAGTTTTATTCACAAGATGCAAAGACTGTGTAAAATAAATAACTTAG
>Ga0256868_10000553_pt1 | contig 21825 bp, 16 predicted proteins | sample RVTome_13_FD_187341 | JGI IMG/M metagenome (GOLD analysis project Ga0256868, IMG submission 187341) | Soil microbial communities from uranium-contaminated site in the Upper Colorado River Basin, Wyoming, United States - RVT92D227 HiSeq ...
ACCAGTTTTTTCATTATGTTTATAACAATGGGAGTTAATATTTTTGTCATGCTCTACGAAAAGAAAAAAGGGAAACAGCTCGGCAGTGAATTCCTGGTAGCTGACGCCATGCATACGAAGAGCGACATCCTTGTTTCCTTTACCGTCATAGTGAGTCTTGTCTTTACAAAAATGGGTTATTACCACGCAGACAGTATTGTAGGACTGATAATTGCTTTTTTCATTGCAAGGATTGGATACAATATACTCAAAAATGCCTCAGACGTACTTGTAGACACAGTCTGCATGGACAACTCTGCTATTGAATTTGTCGTAAATACTATAGAAGGTGTAAAAGGATGCCATGATATAAGGACAAGAGGGTCCACAAATGCTGCTTATGTCGACCTTCATGTCTTTGTAGACGGTAGCATGTCAACGGAAAAAGCCCACGGGATTGCAGACATTATAGAAGAACGGATACAAAAAGAGTTCCCTTCGGTTGTAGATATTGTTGTGCACGTGGAGCCTGATACATTGGAACATTAATTTATTAAATATCTGGATCATCAAGGAAACTAATACGGATTTATTCCGGTATCCGGATTATATTTTACGGTTTCACCTCCTTCCTATTAACTTAAAAGGTGCGCCTGTCATAAGGCGTACGACAAATAAGTGAATTAAGATAACAGGGATAAGGATAAGGATCAGTAGGAAGTTTTCCATAATCAGTTGTCATTGAACCATGATAGTGGCAACATTCACAGCTAATGGGTTGTCCGCTGGCAGACGTATGACATTCATAACATTCAGTTCTATTGTAAGGGTAATCAGCGCCTCCGCGTAAATAATGATGCGCCTGTTCCCACTTATTTATAGCGGTTGGGGTCATTGGGTTGAAAGCGTCATCCTTATGACAAGTTCTGCAAAACCAGCCCATTGCTTTGTTACCTGCTGTACCAGGAAAGGTGCAAAGGCCATAGTCAAATCGGGTAATTGGAACTTCAACTGGGATATTGTTTACGTTATTTTTAAGCTGATATGCATTCGGTGTAGAAGTGTCATGATCTTCATGGCAATCTGTACAGTAAAGAACGCCACCAAGAACAAGGCGAGGGTAAAGGTCAGGGGGAGTATTTGCGTGCCTATTCAGCACTACAGCATCAGCAGCATCACCTAGCTCGTGTTTTTCCGTATTCTCATCAACCTGCCTTAAGTATACCCCCCCTTCGCTGCCGCAAAGTGAGACACTGTGGCAGTCAGTACAGACATTAGGTGTACATAAATCACCTGACGAGTCACTTGCTTTCCAGACTAAACCAGAGAAACAAACAAATAGGCACAATAAAACAATAACCAATCTATTTCTTTTAAATTTCATTTTTTAACCCTCCTTCCTTTTAACTTAAAACATGCGCCTGTCATAAAGCGTACGACAAATATATGAATCAAGATAACAGGGATAACTTGTTCCATAATCAGTCGTCATTGAACCATGATAGTGGCAACATTCACAGCTCATGGGTTGTCCGCTGGCAGACGTATGACATCTATAACAGTGCGTTCTATTGTAAGGGTAATCAGAGCCTCCGCCTGTAAGATGATGAGCGTATTTCCACTGATTTTTATATTGTATGTTTTTCGATATCTTAGCGTCATCCTTATGACAAGTTCTGCAAAACCAGCCCATTGCTTTATTACCTGCTGTACCGGGAAGGCTACAAACTCCAGCATCAAGTTGAGTAATTGGAACTTCAACTGGAATATTGTTTACGCTATTTTTAAGCATAAATGCATTCGGTGTAGGAGTGCCATGATCTTCATGGCAATCTATACAGTAAAGAGCGCCACCAGGAACAAGGCGAGGGGCAAGATCGACGGGCGTATCCGGATGAATATTCAACACTACAGCAACATCAGCATTAGTTAGCCCGTGTTTTTCCGTAGTCCTATCAACCTGCATTAAGTATTGCCCATCACTGCCGCAAAGCAAGAGAGATTGATTGTGGCAGCCTGCACAGACATTATCAAGTGAACATGAATCACCTGGTGCGCCGCTCGCTTTGTAAACCAAACCAGAAAAACAAAGAAATAGGCACAATAAGACAATAAACAATCTATTTCTTTTAAATTTCATTTTTTATCCCCCTTTTCCCCCAATTCTGGTAACAAGATGCCCTCACCATATTTATTATGAGCAACTAACCCATCTGAATTACCTCCTTCTTATCTGAAAAGTGGCAAAATCCTGACAGATACATACCTTTTCTCTTAAAGTATAAAGCTCTTCCCTCGCCTTCCTTAACCATTCTTCAGCTGTTGTAGCCTGCTCTATACGGTTATTCTTTTCATTTTCCCACTTTTCTTCCGACATCCAAAAGTGATTAGATTTTAAACCTTTACCGAAGTGTATATCACATTTAGCTCGTTTTGTCCATCAAATAGTACAAGTTGTAATTTTTTTCGACATAATAATTAATTAATTTAATAATTATAATAATTTAATAATTATAATAATTAGGGACACAACACATCCCATATTTTCCTTGACAGGAAGGCAGTCATTCGGAGGATTCATTACATTGTAAAGCTTTGGGTAAAACACAAGAAAGAGGGGGCATTGATTCCTAATATGACTATCAAGATTTTTGCCCTGTAAACGCAACTTTTGAACTATGCATAGAGAGACTACTACCGAAAGAAATAAACAGAATTATTAGGTTGTGCAATTATGCGGATACTGTGAGGAATCTTTGATAGTTAGCGTTTTCTGAAACTGTGGCTTCTATAGGTGCATGTAGCAAAAACAATCTGCATTCTTAGGTTCAATGTTATCTTGGATAATCTGCAGGGGGTTATTATTATCTGGAATGAAAAGAAAAGGTCTTTGAAAGTATTAGCAAAAAGTTCTGAAGACGGTCGATTCATTCCTGGAAACAAATAAGGCAGGGTATAGTATTAAAGTAACAAAACTATACCCTGCCTTTATTCACAGTGATACGTTAAAGAATTAAAGAGTCGGCAGATATCTCTCTAACTCAAAAGGGTGAATCCTTATCCGGTAGTCATCCCATTCTACTTTTTTACTTATAATAAACTGTTCAAAGATGTGGTCGCCGAGTGTTTCTCTCAGGAGATCACTATCTTCTGCATATTCTATAGCCCTGTTGAGACTACCGGGAAGCGTATCGATATTGTATTTCAGCCTCTCATCCTCTGAAAGGTGGTAAACATCCATCTCGACAGGTTCAGGCATCTTATACCCTTTCTCGATACCCTTGAGTCCTGCATTCAGCATGCACGCAAAGGCAAGATAGGGATTGCATGCAGGGTCTGGCGAGCGCAGTTCGATACGTGTTGCTTTTTCCTTACCGGGTTTATAGAGAGGAACTCTCACAAGGGTCGACCTGTTCCTTCTGGCCCAGCAGATATAGACAGGGGCTTCATATCCGGGAACGAGCCTCTTATAAGAGTTTACCCATTGGTTTAAAATCAGAGTTATTTCTTTTACATGGGTAAGGAGGCCCGCAATATATTTCTTTGCAGTATCGGAAAGGAAATACTGATCCTTCGGGTCAAAGAACGCATTTTTATTTCCCTTGAACAGGGACTGATGCGTATGCATGCCGCTTCCGTTCTGGCCGTAGATGGGTTTCGGCATGAAGGTGGCATAGACATTATATTGTTTGGCTATCTCCTTAACAATGATTCTGTGAGTGATAACGATATCGGCCATTGTCAGGGCATCTTCGTACCGGAGATCTATCTCATGCTGTGAATGCGCAACCTCATGGTGCGAGTACTCGACCTTTATTCCCATCAGTTCAAGGGCGAGAATAGTGTCCCTTCGGAGGTCCTCGGCAGCATCCAGGGGATAATCAAAATAACCGCCTTCATCAAGTGTTTCCGTGCCCTTATCGTTCTTAAAATAGAAATATTCAAGTTCCGGTCCTACATAAAGGGTAAAGCCCTTCTTTTTTGCCTTTTCGAGATTTACCTTGAGCATGTACCTGGGGTCCCCTTTATACGGAGAACCATCGGGTTCATAGATATCACAGAACATCCTTGCTACAGCCTTTTCCTTCGGCCTCCAGGGAAGGATTACGAAGGTTGTGGGATCAGGCCTTGCGATCATGTCGCTCTCGTCGATCCTGGCAAAGCCTTTGATTGACGATCCGTCAAACCCCATACCTTCATTGAAAGCAAATTCAAGCTCATCGACAGGGACTGCGAAACTTTTTAACTGCCCGTGGATGTCAGTAAACCAGAGCCTGATGAACTTCACATTTTGTTTCCTCACTATCTCCATCACATCTTTTTTATCCCTGGGTCTTTTCAAAACACTTTTTACTTTTGTCGTTGCCATCTTCCCCTCCTCTTGTTTTTCAACCTTTTCGGAAAAAAATTTTATAGAAATTTATTGCTCTTCCTGTGTATTCTTCATAAATTCTTTCTGTTTCATCTATCATCTTGTTCAGATCAGGTGAGGCCTGAAACCAGTCGTGTATCATATCAATGGTTACCTCTATGTGGAACTGGAAGGCATATACCTTTGAACCAAATCTGAACACCTGATTCTTATATAACCTTGAACTTGCCAATAGCACTGCGCCCGGAGGGAGATCAAATGTATCACCGTGCCAGTGGAAGACATTGAATTTCCTCCAGAAATCTCCCACACGCGGGTGAATTGCCAGTTTTCTCATGAGAGGGTCTTTTAAGCCTTCTCCAGTCAGTTCAATGTGGTGCCACCCTATTTCTTTCTCAGGTCCTGCGTTAACATCTGCTCCCAGGCAATAGGCGATCATCTGTGATCCCAGACATATGCCGAGGACATTCATATCCCTGTTTAACGCCTCCCTGATGATGCGTGAACCTGCAAGGAGATGGGGATATTTCTCCATTTCATAAACCCCCATGGGACCGCCAAGGATCACAAGTGTATTAAATTTCTCCAAGGTTGGCGGAGTCTCACCGGAACCGAGTTCAACGATGGTGTAAGTGATCTTCTCCTTCCTGAGGAAGTCTTCTATGGAGCCCGGCCCTTCAGATGTTATGTTTTTCAGTATTAAGACTGCCATTGCATTTGCTCCCAATCACGCATAGAAATTTCTTGTGACCTTGAGTATCTTTCCTCTTGTATCTTCAATCTGTTTAAAGAGTTGATCCCCTGAAGAGAGATTAAGAAACCTGATTATTATATCAACAATTTCAGAATTAGTCTTCAGAACATCTTCTTCATTGAGTCGCAGGAACGTATCAACTGTTTTCAGAAATCTATGTGCTGATAACAGCATGTTTTCCATTTTATCATCGAAAAAACCATATTTTCTCAACTGCCCTATCGCACTGACAGTATTATGCATGATGAGTGCAGGCTGGCTTGCAGCATGTTTGATCTGAAGGTACTGGACAAGGAATTCTATCTCCTTGATACCACCCGGACCGTTTTTTACATCGTAACCGGAAGACTCCTTCGATATCTTGCTGATAATCCTTTTTCTCATATCACGCATATCAATTCCGCTGATTTCAGCGCCTCTCTGCAGTATTATCTGACGTTTCAGGAGTTCAAACTCCTGTGCCAGTGTACTATCTCCGGCGATAGGCCTTGCCCTTAACAGTGATTGTATTTCCCATGGTTGAGCATTTCTGGAGTAGTATTTTTTATAACCATCAATAGCGTTGACGAGTATCCCCCTTGAACCATCAGGTCTCAAGCGCATGTCAACCTTATAGGCAAACCCCCTGGGTGTATATTCTGAAAGAAACCTGATCATCTCTTCAGCAGTCCCTTTTTCAGAAACCGGTATTGATCTATCTTGTGTCCTGACAAACATCAGATCAAGGTCTGAGCCGATACTGAGCTCACCAGCCCCGAAACCACCTAGCCCTATGACCGCAAATCCTTCCTTGATGTGCAGGTAATGAAATATCCCTTTTATGATTGTCTCAGCGAGCATGCTCATAGCCTGTGAGAGTCCGTATATGTCTATGAAACCTTTAAGAAACAACATGCCTGTTTTCAATTCTTCAATGAATTTAAATTCTCGCATGATATTCAGGGGGTCTGTGCTGCGATCAAGGGAGCTCACGAGCCGTTTCAGCAGAGAATGATAATCAGTCCTGATATCGGGATATTCAAAGATGCATTCGAGATTTTCAAGGCTCAATAATAATCTTGTGAGATATGTGCTTGACGAGAAGGTCTCAACAAGTATTTGCCTCGTATCGTTCCTCTGCAATAACAGGTCTATATAAGACTCATGATTTCCAATCTTCCGGATAAATGATACGAGCATGCCCAATGCCCTGTCTTTGTTGACAGACTTCACTATTTGCTCAAGAAATGTCGGTAACATTTTTCTGAGAAGGTTCCTTTCTCTCAAGGTCTTTCCAGTCGAAATCTGATCAAGAATGGCATTAATATTTTTATGGGCTGAATGAGGATTCTGAAAACCTTTAAAGGAGAGATAATCAAGGATTGCACTCTCCGGTAGTTCATCCCTGAGTGATAAGATGATCTCCTGTGTGGCATCCGTGCCACCGAGCAAGGAGTTATACATGTCCCTCACCTTAAGTCTTTTTAATCTCAAATCTGCAGTAAAAGCCGCCTTATCTTCAAAATTCATCTTTCGTGAAAGAACTTCAAGTTCTTCAGGCATGGCAGGTAGAGCATATATCTGCATATCGTCTTTCATCTGGAGGATGTGTTCAATTCTCCTTAAGAAAATGTAACTCTCTGAAAGCGTTCTGACATCATCTCTGGAGAGGAATCCTTCTTGTAAAAGTTCTTTAAGAACAGTTATCAGAGAACCTTTTCTCAGATTTTTCCTCTCGCCGCCATATAAGAGTTGAAAAGTATGTATAAAAAACTCTATCTCTCTGATCCCTCCGTAACCGCGTTTTATGTCATTCATGTCAGAGATGGCATCAATCCTTTTTTTCAGTTCTCTCACCTCTTCAATGTCGTTATAATCCATTGACCTTTTCCATACAAATGGTTCAATTGTATGTATAAATCTTTCACCCAGTAAAGAATCTCCTGCTACCGGTCTTGCACGGATCAAGGCTATTCTTTCCCATGTCTTCCCCCATGCTTCATAGTATGAACGATAGGAATCCAGAGAAAGGGAAGGGGCTCCTTTCTGTCCATTTGGTCTCAGTCTCAGATCTACCCTATAAGCAATACCGTCTTCTGTCGGCGATTGAAGAAGATTCGTAAGAATTTCAGTAAGTATGCAAAGATATTCATGCGAAGAAATTTTATTATATCGTATCCCAAAAGGGTTGAGTATTCCTGTAGAAATGCTTTCTTCCGAGCGGTATACGGTGATAATATCGATATCAGAACTGTAATTCAATTCTCCCGCTCCAAGCTTTCCCATACCAATAAGAGAAAAGGCATTTTCTCTCAAAAACCCGAATTTTCTTCTCATTATAGTGGATGACATATCAAGTGCTAATTCTATAATTGCCTCTGAGAGGATGCTTAATTCTGATATGCATTCATTCAGGGTTGTGATACCCGAGATATCTTTCAGTGTTATGAAAAGCAGGTATTCTTTTTTAATTTCCCGGAGGAGCTTCATAGCTTCCTGTTTGTAAATTGCAGGGCGTTCTTCATTTTGAAACGGAGTATATTTATTGTAAGCTTCGGAAAAAATCTTCTGTTTATCAATTACGATGTAAGGGTCTTTTAAGGCACGGGAGAGAGATGATGGATTCCCTGTGATGTAATCTGCAAGGAATTGACTATATGCAAATAATCTGGCAATAACTTCAATCTGAAGCCTGTGCTCTTGAAGAGTTTCGGGTGATTCGTGTAAAAACCTGTTAAGATTTTTCAGGGACCTTCCGGGATCTGGAGTTCCTGCAGATGCTTCTTGTATGAGGCTGTTTATGTTCATTGATAATTTGATATTATAACGTATCAGTATCTGTAACTATTTACCATGATGTCATTCCTGCAAAAGCAGGAATCTATTTGCTGGAGATTGGATTCCTGTTTGCACGGGAATGACGAAATCATTAAAAGAGAAATTTATTGGATTTCATATAATTACTAATGCGGTCGTTAGTATAGCGACATAGTTTTGTCTGTTTGTCATTCTCCGTCCGTCAATACGTAAGACGGATGACCGGTGAATCCAGTTCTTTTCTCTGGATTGCCCGATCAAGTCGGGCAATGACAGTCATGTATCCTTACTTATAGCCGTCTTAGTAAATTTTCGGGAGGTGAAATTATGAAAATGGTCGTCGCGGTAGTCAAGCATTTTAAACTCGATGATGTGAAAGAAGCCCTTGCTGATGCGGGAATTCAGGGGATGACAATTACCGAAGTGAAGGGCTTTGGCAGGCAGAAGGGGCATGTCGAGATTTACAGAGGTTCAAGCTATGAGGTCAGGTTCATACCGAAGTTGAAGATCGAGGTTGCAGTTTCTGACGACAGGGTGGAAGAGATGATCAATATCATACAGAAAGCAGCTCATACCGGTGAAATCGGTGACGGGAAAATCTTTACCTATGACCTCAAAGATGTCGTCAGGATCAGAACAGGAGAGAGAGGGGAAAGCGCTCTTTAATGTTTGAAGAATGTGTAGCAATTCTATATCGGAAAGCTCAGATCAAAAATCCTCTTTTTCAGGATCAGAATTTCAAATGCTATCGCAGCCATGGATGAAAGCATCGACAGGAATCCTACATTTGCGTTCAGAACAGATGCATTCCCGTTGTCCACATAGAGAATGGCTATGGTTTTTTCTCTGATAGTAATCGGCAATAAGAGTGCATCCTGAGGAGATCCTGACAGGATTTTTATGAATGATTCATTGCCTTTGATATTCAAAACAGGGCCCCTGTAGTTACTTTTGCTCCTGAGTACTTCGGAAAAAAGCGGCGAATCCTTTCCGGATATTTCAACCCTCTCTATTGAAAGTCCTCTTGCCTTCCATCCGATGATATTCGGGCCTTTAACGGTAAATAAGGCGACTCTCTTAGCGATTTTATATGTCTCATTGATGAGGATTCCTGCAATATCTTCAGTCTCCTTGACTTCTATAAAGGCTGTTTTAATCTTATTAACGGAGGTCTCCTCGACTTTTGCTTCCGGATCGAAACGGTCCTTCAGGCTGATATACCGTACATCACGCTTGATCCCGTAATATTTTTCAAGCGCATAGACAAGTCTCAGTTCCGTGATTACATACGGGATGATATCAAAGCCGGTTACAAAACGGAGTTCGTCAATCTCCCTGATATCTTTCGGATTCAGCATGGCAGTATGCAATCTGTTCCGGTCTTTTTTGAAAGGAAGTATCTTATACTTATCCACGGTATCCCTGCTCAATGAAATTACAACCTCTTCAGGGATAGATGTGAGCATTTCAGAAGAAACTGCAGGAATTTTTAAAAATCTGCTCAGAAAGCTTGAGAGCTCTTCCTCTTCAAGAAACCGTAGCTCAACCAGGTTTGTACCGATCCTGCCGCCGAATTGAACCTGCCTTTTAAGGGCCTGATCAAGCTGCTGCCGTGTTATTAATGCTTCCTTAACCAGGGCTTCACCGAGCTTCATCGTATCTATTATAACTCTTTATTTTTCTTATTGATACCCAGATTATGGACCATTTCAGCACCAATCAGAAATATGCAGGAAGAATAAAACGCCCAGAGCAGGAAAACTACAAAGGCAGTCAGGGGGCCATAGATCGTTCCGAATTTCAACACAATCCCGACATACAAGGTAAAGACATGCTTTGCAATCTCAAGGAACGTCGTCGAAAAGAACGCACCGATAAAGGCATGAGATATTTTGACCTTGGTTTTCGGAAAAAAGATATATATAACTGTAATAGTAAAAAAGACCATTAAAAATGGAACGACATACCGAATAAGGACAGCTGTCAGCAAGCCTATCCTCAATTCCGGAAAAATCTGTTTCATTGTTTTGAGCAGTGGTATAAGCGATGTTGCGACAAAAGAAACAAGGAGCATGATGATGAGAAACGTTACGATGCTTAATGACAAGATGATCGATATGAGAAAAGCCCTTTTTTTCTTTACCTCGAATATTTTATTCAGAGCGTTCTCGATAGACGCAAAGACCTGCAAGGAAAGGAACCCGTAAAGTAAAATGCTGAGTGTCCCGATCCCCTTGAACATTATCAACTTTCCGAGTTCTTTTGTGATTCCTTTTGTTATTTCAGGGAAGAAATTAATGAGCCTTGTGGAAAAAAATTCATAGAATTCAGGGTAGTGTCCGAGAATATACCCGAATATGGCTATCAGGAAGAGACAGAGTGGAACGAAGGCCATGATCGAGAAATAAGAAATGGATGCAGCGAGCATTATACCGCCATCTCTGAAGAAATCCGAAAAACTCCTTGCCATGATTTTCAGATATTTCATTTGCCCTTATCTCTTTCACGTCCCTTTATATAAATCCTTATCGGTGTCCCTGCGAACGAGTAACGGTTTCTTAATATTTTTTCTATATACCGTATATATGCATTCTTGAATGCAGAAGGATAGTTTGTGAAAATCGTGAAAGAAGGCGGCTCCGTTTTTACCTGAGTTATATAATACAGCTTTACGGATTTGCCCTTGTGAGGAGGTAAAGACATGCCTGAAGTGATCTCCTGAAAAGACCTGTTGAGATCTGCCGTTGATATCCTCTTTTTCCTCTCCTGTATTATCCCGTCAATGATCGGAAAAAACTTTGTTACCCGCTTTTTTTCGATAGCAGATACAGTCAGAAGCGGTACATACTGCATGAACCACATCTTCCTTCTCAATTCCTGCCCCAAAATTTTAAAGGCACCTTCCGGATCATCAACGAGATCCCATTTATTCAGAAGGAAGACTGCACCCTTGCCATATTCCTCCACGATTCCCGCTATTTTCTGATCCTGCTCTACGATACCCTTGCTTGCATCTATGACTATCAGCGCCACATCACATCTCTCGATACTCCTGACAGCCCTGACCATTGAGAACCTATCGATTGAATAGGCTGTCTTGTCTTTTCTCCTGATTCCTGCCGTATCTATCAGGAGATATCTCCTCCCGTAATAGGTGCATACACTGTCTATTGAATCCCTGGTAGTTCCTGGAACAGGGCTTACGATCATCCTCCTCTTGCTGAGAAGGGTGTTTATCAGGGTCGATTTCCCGACATTCGGCCTTCCTACAACCGCCACCTTTGGATAATCAAGCTTTTCCTCAGCATAAAAGGGCAAAAGACCAATCAATTTATCCATAAAATCGCCGAACTCGTAGCCTGTTGCGGCAGAAACGGGCAATAATTCTTCCGTACCTATCGGATAGAAATCATACAGCCTGTCTTCACGTGTAGGCCCGTCAATCTTATTTACCACCCAGAGGACTTTTTTCCCCGATGCCCTTAGCAAGCGGGCAAGTTCCATATCGGACGGTGTGAGGCCATCCTTGCCATCAAGCAGATGGACGATAACGTCTCCTTCATCGACGGCGAATAAGGCTTGTTCCTTGATTTGGAGAAATATATCATCTGGAGGCTCCGGGTAGAATCCCCCTGTGTCGACAACTTCGAAACTTTTTCCTTCCCATTCTGTATCAAGATAATTCCTGTCCCTTGTAACGCCGGGTATGTCCTCAACTATCGCACTGTGTGATCCGGTCATCCTGTTAAACAGAGTTGATTTACCGACATTCGGCCTGCCGACTATAACAACAATAGGTTTTGCCATAAGTTTAATTTTACACTAAATGCAAAGAATTGAAACTTTCAGCGGATTTGAGAAGACGAGATTCCGGCGAACTCCTCCATCATTGCCAGCCATAGGCTGGCAATGTCCTGAAGAGAATCGTCGAATTTATCATATTCCGGCTTCATCTCCATATGGTCAAGAAGTGAATCACAGAAATACCAGTTGCAACCGGAAGGCCGCACAGAGCGCTCCATTGTGCAACCGCTTCCAGACAGGTATTGACAGGGTTCTGTGTCCTCCCTCCCGAACTCATAGTGAGGGGGCTTCATGTTGAGGGCATAAAGATAGACAAGATCTTCATAATTATAATAACCGTGTTTGCTGATACAGCAAACATCTTTGCAGTGCGGGCATATTATTTGTGTTGTCTGCTGTAAGAAAGGGCTGATTCCATCAACCCCTTTTTTTATCTTCTGCGCAAGATCGCTAACTTTTTTCAGTTGATAATTTTGATTCCGGAAGATCTCCTTTAAATAATTAATTATCTGATTATGGGCGTTCGGATCCCGGCAGTCAAACTCCTTAATAGAGTGATGGTGATTCATGACAATAAAATGCCTTTTCAATAATTTGGTCAATAGTATACATGATTCTGGTTTCATTAATGTAATGATATCAGTTGCCTTTATGAAATATTTTCTCTAGAAAAATTTAAAAACAGAGATAGACTGTGTATATAATATTATTTTACTGTTAATTTTATGAAAGACGAACTCAAGACAAAAAAACAGCTCATAAAAGAATTGCTGGAACTACGCCTGCTGAATGCTGAGTTACGGGAGAGTGAAAGGAAATACCTTGATCTCTATCAGAATGCTCCAAATGGCTACCATTCCATAGGGCCAGACGGGACAATCATTGAAGTCAATGACACATGGCTTAGGATGCTCGGATACGAAAGAGAAGAAGTGTTCAACAAGATGAAGATAACAGAACTTCTTACGGAAGAAGGACAGGAGATTTTTCAAGAAACCTTTCCGGTGTTGAAGGGAAAAGGTTCTATAGAGAATATTGAATATACGGTAAGAAAAAAGGATGGCTCTTTTTTACCGATTTTAATAAGTGCTACCGCAATTTATGACGAGGGAGGGAACTTCCTGCAGACGAGAACAATTATCCGGGACATCAGTGCAAGGGTTGCCTATAGAAGGATGCTTGAACAAGCATTGGAAGAATGGAGGATGACGTTTGACTCTATGCCTTATGGCGTTCTGTTACTCGATATAGATTTTAATATAAAAAAGGCGAATAAATATTTTTCTATTTATTATAATATCGCGCCTGAAGAAATAAAAAATTATAAGTCTTATGAAATAATACAGAGTGACCAGTTAAAGGAGATATTCAGGAAGATTGGTACGAGCCAGACCCTGAGCCTGGATACCTTTGAATATTATGAAGCAGGATTGAACAAGCATTTCCTGCTTCATCTGACTCCCATCCCTGATAAAGAGGGTCTGACAAAATCCTTCGTACTTGCACTCGTTGATATCTCCGATATTAAAGACAAAGAAAATAAACTTATCGAGAGCCGGGATGCATTTTTCAATATGCTCAAGGAGGTCGATTTCTCATACCGTGAACTGAAAAGCCTCTATGAAGGTCTCGTCCATTCATTTGTAAATGCAATCGATGCAAAGAGTACCTGGACGAAAGGTCATTCAGAGCGTGTCACCAATTATGCCGTAGCTATTACAGAAGAGATAGGATTTGCTAGAGATGATATTGATAATATCAGGATTGCCGGACTTTTCCATGACATAGGCAAGATTGGAACATACGATGTCATCCTGGACAACCCCGAGAAGCTCTCTGATGAAGAAGAGAGGCTGATTAATCTCCATCCGGTCAAAGGTGAAGAGATACTTAAGCCGATAAAGCAGTTACAACACCTTCTTCCGATCATCAGGCATCACCATGAAAGGATAGACGGGGAAGGTTATCCGGACGGTCTGAAAGGTGATGAAATCCCCCTCCTTTCGAGAGTACTCTGTGTTGCTGATGCATTTGATTCCATGACGTCTGATCGGCCATACAGACCTGCTGGGACAAAAAAATATGCTATATCAGAACTGAAAAGATGCAGTAATACCCAGTTTGACCCTAAGGTAGTTGAGGCGTTTCTCACGGTGCTTTCCAGGACATAACATCAGCATTCTCTTTCGCAGAAACTGCAAAAGATAGCGGAAAATGTTCTTATGAGACCTCGAAGATGAATTCTATTTCAACAGGTGAATTCAGAGGCAGAACGTTCACTCCGACTGCGGCGCGAGAATGCCTTCCAGCCTCGCCGAAGACTTCAAACAGCAAGTCCGATGCAGCATTCAAAACATTCGGCTGTTCGGTGAAGTTAGGAGCTGATGCAACATAACCGGTGATCTTAACGCATCTCTTAACCCTGCTGAGAATTCCGATATGGGCCTTTAAAGCGGACAGCGCGTTAATCGCAGCTGTCCTGGCATCATCTCTTGCTTCATCTATTGAGACGGATTCCCCGACCCTTCCGGTTTTCGTCAATTTCCCGCTTCTCAGTGGAAGTATCCCGCTGAGGAATACTAAATTCCCTATCTGGACAGCCGGCACATATGAGCCGAGAGGTTTAGGTGACTCAGAAAGTTCAATCCCCAATTCTTTCAGTTTGTCTTCTGGTGACATTATAATCCCAATTCCTCGGGTGTACCGATCCTCCCGAGCACCGCTGATACGGCTGCAACTGCCGGATTAGAGAGGTACACCTCACTCTCGGGATGTCCCATCCTGCCGACAAAATTCCTGTTCGTCGTGGCAATAGCCCTTTCACCTTTTGCGAGTACCCCCATATGTCCACCCAGACACGGGCCGCAGGTTGGTGTGGATACGACTGCCTCCGCCTCGATAAATATGTCCAGTAATTTTTCTTTCATTGCCTGCCTGTATATCTTCTGGGTGGCAGGTATCACGATCATTCTTACATTCGGATTGACCTTTCTTCCTTTAAGAATCGAGGCAGCTTCTCTCAGATCTTCGAGTCTTCCGTTTGTGCAGGAACCAATAACAACCTGATCAACAGACACTTCAAATAACTCTGCAGCTGGTCGCGTATTTGACGGAAGATGCGGACATGACACGGTAAGGGGTATCTTTGAGCAATCATATTCACGGACTTCAGAGTATGCTGCTTTTTTGTCGGATTTAAAGTAGACAGGAGACCTTTTTGCTCTGTTTCTGACATATGACTTTGTTATCCTGTCGGGCACGATTATTCCGTTTTTCCCCCCGGCCTCAATTGCCATATTGCACATGGTGAGCCTCCCATGCATTGGAAGATTCCGGATCGCTTCTCCTTCAAACTCCATTGCCATATAGAGTGCACCGTCAACGCCGATGTCCCCGATGGTATGCAGAATAAGGTCCTTGCCGCCAACCCATTTATTAAGTTTTCCGTAATAAATGAATTTCATGGAATCCGGAACCTTGAACCAGCATTCGCCTGTTGCCATTGCTGCGGCAACATCGGTAGAACCTACACCTGTTGAAAAAGCGCCGAGTGCACCATAGGTGCAGGTGTGACTGTCAGCGCCGATGACCAGATCTCCGGGAACAACGAGCCCTTCTTCAGGAAGCAGTGCATGTTCGATACCCATCCTTCCTACTTCAAAATAGAGGCTGAGATCATGCTCTCTCGAGAAATCCCTGAGAATCCTGCACTGTTCAGCTGCCTTGATATCCTTCTGAGGAGCGAAGTGGTCGGGAATCAGTGCAATTCTTTCTTTATTGAATACATCTTTTGCGCCAATTTTCCTGAATTCAGAAATTGAAATCGGTGCGGTTATATCATTGGCAAGGATAAGGTCGACCCTTGCATTAATCAATTCGCCCGGAGAAACCTTTTTTTTGCCGGAATGTGCAGCGAGAATCTTTTCCGTTATCGTCATCTTCTTCCTCCAAAAAAAACAAATTCAATTATTATACCTGAGCAAAATGCCTTACAGCCACCTTTTTAAAGAGCACATTCATTTTTTATTTTATGGTAAAATGTTGATTAAGAAGTAACTCCGGAAGGGATTCAGATCATGAGAAAAAAGATTCAAAAGATACTGATCGCAAACCGCGGTGTCACTGCCGTCAGGGTCATGCATACCTGCAGGGACAGGAAGATTTCAACTGCTGCTGTTTACAGTACTCCTGACAGGCTTGCTCATCATGTGTTCATGGCAGATACCGCAGTGCATATTGGTGAAGCGCCCCCGGCTGAATCTTATCTGAATATGGAGAAGATGATTGCGGCTGCAATCCAGACTCAATCAGACGCAATTCATCCTGGATGGGGTTTCCTTGCTGAAAACCACAAGTTTGCGCAGATGGTAATAGATGCCGGACTTACCTGGATAGGTCCTCCGCCTCAGGTCATCAGAGCCCTTGGAGACAAAATCCAGGCCAAAAAGCTTGCCCAGAAAGCTAATGTTCCTACAATACCCGGAATTATCGATGTCATCAATGTAGAGCAAATTAAGAAGTGGATGAAAAACGAAAAGGTGAGTTTCCCCATTATGATAAAGGCGGTTGCCGGCGGCGGCGGGAAAGGCATGGTAAAGGTTGAGAATAATAATCAAATGGTGCAAGCCTTTGCACAGGCCCGTTCAGAGTCAATGAAATCATTCGGAGATGACAGGGTATTAGTAGAAAAATACATCGAGCGTGGCAGACATATCGAAGTGCAAGTTGTAGGAGATGAGCATGGCAATATAATTCATCTCTATGAAAGAGAATGCACTATTCAAAGAAGAAATCAGAAGATAATAGAAGAAGCGCCCTCACCGTCTATTGATGATGATCTTCGCAAGGAAATGTGCTTTACAACGATACGTTTGATGCGCGAGATAGGTTATAAATCCGCAGGGACGGTGGAGTTTATTTTTGATTCATCAACAAAGAAATATTATTTCCTTGAGGTCAACACACGTCTGCAGGTAGAGCATGGCATTACTGAACTTATAACAGGTCTGGATATTGTCGGCATTATGATTGATGTTGCAATGGGTAAAAAACTGCCTTTTAAACAGGCTGATATACACCCGAACAGATGGGCACTGGAAGTCAGGCTCAATGCAGAAGATCCAAGGACTTTCAGTCCCTCATTCGGAACGATTACTCGCCTCCAGGTACCTCAGGGACCTGGGGTGAGAATTGCAACGGGTGTTTATGAAGGTGCTGATATTCCTCCGTACTATGATTCGCTCTTCATGTTACTAATAACAGCAGGTGCAGACAGGGAAGATGCTATCAGGGTTATGGATCGAGCCCTTGGCAGAAGTCTACGGGTTGAAGGGGTAAAAACCCTGGCTCCGATGCTTTTGAGTATCATAAGACACCCTTTGTTCATAGCAGGAGAATTTTCGACCCGATTCATAGAAGAACATATGGAAGAGCTTGTATCAATGTTTAAAGAAAAGAACAGCGAAGACGAGATACTCAAGATTGCACGGTATGTTGCAGAGATATCAGCACTCGGACCTCAGTCATGGATGTGAGAAGAAAAATGGCGCGCAGGAAAGATGATATCTTTGTAAAGCCAGGCATGTCTCCCAAGGAGATAGTGAACGCCGTACGCAGGCTTGAAGGAGTCTGTTTCACGTCAGTGGGTATGCGCGATGCAGGGCAATCAGACTATAAGAACCGTCATCGGATTTATGACCTTGCAACTCTTGCTCCCTATTACAACAGGATGGGACTGTTCAGCGCCGAATGCCATGGCGGCGCACGCTGGCATGTGGGCGTAATGAACAGGCGGGAAAGTCCTTTTGAGGAAATTGACATACTGAGACAACACATGCCGAATGTCCTTCTGCAGACACTCATCCGTGAGACGAACATGTGGGGCTACAGGCCTTATCCCAGGAACGTCATAGAGTATGTCGTTGAGAAAGTTGACATTGACGTATGGAGATGCTTTTCTTTTCTGAACGATGTCAGGAACATGCGCACTGTAGCTGAAGTCATAATGAAGAGGGGGAAACTGTTCGAACCATCTGTATCGTTTACGATGGCAGACTGGACAACAAACAAATATTACCTCGGTCTAGTACAGGAGATTATTAACCTCTGCGGAGGGACAGATGAGATCATCTTCTGCGTAAAGGACATGGCAGGAGTAGGAAGCATAAACAGGGTCAGCAGCCTTATTGATGCCATAAAACAGAAATATCCCGAACTCGTAATCAATTACCATCGTCACATTACAGACGGACTTGCCATACCGGCAATGCTCGCTGCAGCAAAGGCAGGAGCAAAGATCTTCGATGTGGAAGAAGACTCCCTGGTGCGTTTTTATGGACATTCCCCCATACTGGGCGTCCATGCATATTTTGAGGAATCCGGCGTTCCTGTTAACCTCAACAGGAAAGAGGCAGAGACCGCAGTCCAGAAAGTGAGGGAATGGATAAAATACTATGAGTGGGCCGAATCACCGTTCAAAGGGTTTGACCATACGGTAACCCTTCACAAAATGCCGGGTGGTGCTTTCCCGAGTTCGTTCGAACAGGCTGAAAAAGGGGGGTTCCTCCAATACATGCCCGCTGTTCTCAAGGTGATGTCTCTCTATAACAAGATCATCCATTATTTCGATGTCACACCCGGGTCACAGATTACATGGGTTACGTGCAGCGGTATCGTAAACAAATACGCAAAAGCCAAGGGTGAGGCAGGGGTCAGGCACCTGATAGACCTTCTGACCAAATTCATAGACGAAAAGAACCTGAACTTAAAATCTATGACCAAGGATGAACAGGAAGAATTGCTGGGATTTTTCAGTAATGCACCGGGAGATTTCAGGAACCTGATTCTCGGTCATTATGGAAAACTTCCGATGGGCTGGCCACCTGACTGGGTATACAAGAGCACTTTTGGTGATGAATGGGAGAAAAAGATCAGAAAACGAATTGAACTCTCACCGCTTGATTCAATAAAGGACGATGATCTCGAAAAACTGAGGGAGGAACTGGCCGAGCACATCAGCAGAAAGCCAACTGAGGAAGAATTCATCCTGTACCTCATGCACCCGAAGGACGCTCTCGATATGATCGAATTCAGAGAAAAGTATGGAGAGGCACCGATTGTATTACCTACTGACGTATGGAGAGCGGGGCTGCAAAAACCGGGAGACAAGGCTGATTTCGAGCTCTGGGGAAAACCTTACAGTATTGAGCTCGTGTCAGTCGGCGCAGAGCATGAAGGAGTAATTCACGTTGTAATGCGCGTCAACAATAAGACAAGGGTCTATTCAGTAGAAACGCCAAGGGCCAAAAAGGCGGAGATAAAGATGGCAAAGGGGCCTAATGAAATTGGAGCCCCTATCAACGGTAACATATGGAGGATCGGCAATCCCGAAAGGGGCACCCTAAAGGTCGGAGATATCGTCCACAAAGGTGAGGAGATTGCAAACCTCGAGGCGATGAAGATGGAAAATGCAATAGTTGCACCGTTTGATGCCCACATTGTTGAGGTCTGCGTAAAGCTCAACAGCTTCGTCATCGAAGGACAGCTCCTTTTTGTCCTGGAAAAGATGTAAATCTCACCTTACTTTGTTCGTAAACATCCTCGATATTTCCAATTGCAACTATATGCAGACATCTTGCCCGAACCGGAAATACTTCGAGTTTTTTTTCAGATGAAAGGGTCGTCATGCTCTGGCACCAAAAGGGTATAGAAGATATTTTTACTGAATTGCGAACTTCAGACCGAGGACTTTTGGAAGATGAGGTCAGAAGAAGACTCCAGAAATACGGCTCAAATGTTTTAAAAGAAAAGAAGAAAAAGACGCCTTTTATGATGTTCCTCGACCAGTTCAGGGACTTCATGATCCTTGTCCTTATTGCTGCCGCAATTGTCTCAGGAATTATCGGCGAGCTCACAGATACGATAGCGATCATCGTCATTGTCATTCTTAACGCTGTCATCGGGTTTGTTCAGGAATACAGGGCTGAAAAGGCGATGGCGGCTTTAAAGAAGATGGCTGCGCCTTATGCAACACTTGTGAGAGAAGGCAAACAGTCTGATATATCTTCGGCTGAGCTTGTTCCCGGTGACATGGTAATCCTTGAAGCGGGGAAAATTGTTCCTGCTGATATGAGAATAACCGAGACTGCACAATTGAAAGTCGAAGAGGCAGCACTTACCGGAGAATCAATTCCTGTAGAAAAACACATAAAGTCCTTACCTGACGAAAAGCTGCCTCTGGGCGATAGAAAAAACATGGTATATAAAGGGACTATCGTATCCTATGGGAGGGGCAGGGGAATTGTGGTCGCTACCGGCATGAATACAGAGATCGGAAAGATCGCTTCAATGCTCCAGGAGGGAGAAGAAGTCAAGACACCATTACAGAAAAGGCTGGCGAACTTTGGCCGTAAACTTGCCATAGCAGTCCTTGTGATATGTGCGATAGTATTTGCTGTTGGAATTATGAGGGGCGAGCCGCCTCTGCTTATGCTCCTGACGGCAATTTCCCTTGCAGTTGCGGCGATACCAGAGGCATTGCCTGCGGTTGTGACCATCTCTCTTGCACTCGGTGCAAAAAAAATGGTGCAACAGAACGCCCTGATAAGAAAGCTTCCTGCTGTTGAGACACTCGGTTCGGTTACTTATATATGCTCTGATAAAACCGGAACACTTACATTAAATAAGATGGCAGTGGAAGAGATTTATTTGCATGGAGAAATAGTTAAAAGTGAGAAGTTAAAAGTGAAAAGTGAAGAATTAGAAAAACTCTTAACTCCTTACTCTCAACTCCCAACTTTTTTTACTGCTCTGGCTCTTTCTAATGATGCAACTATCGACAAGGATGGTAAAGTCATTGGTGATCCGACCGAAACAGCGCTTTATAAGGCTGCATATGATGCAGGTTTCAGGAAAAATGAACTTGTGAAGGATTTTCCAAGAATAGCTGAAATACCCTTTGATTCAGAGAGAAAGTGTATGACTACCATACACAAAAAAGCATCGGGCATGGAGCATGGAGGATTAAAAGATGGCGAATTTGTGTCTTTCACAAAAGGCGCAATCGAAATCCTGATGGAGAAATCCATTAACGTTTTGACATCTGAAGGTCTGGCAGAAATAGATATCGATGAAATTAACAGGGTGAATGACCATATGGCCGCCGAAGGATTAAGGGTTATCGGTATTGCCATGAAGACATGGGATTCACCTCCGGAGGATATCTCTCCCGAAAAAACAGAGGCGAACCTCACTCTTCTGGGCCTTGTGGGCATGATGGATCCTCCCCGTGAAGAAGCGAGGGAGGCTGTTTCTCTCTGCAGGGAAGCAGGTGTGAGACCTGTCATGATTACCGGGGACCACCCTGTTACAGCAAAAGCAGTAGCAAGAAGGATCGGCATTGTTGACGATAATTCGAAATCCATTATTACAGGGACAGAGCTGGCAGAACTTTCCCTGAAAGAGTTTGAGGAAAAGGTGGAACATCTCAGAGTCTATGCACGGGTAGCTCCTGAGCAGAAATTAAAAATAATAAGGGCACTTCAGGATAAGGGGCAATTTGTTGCAATGACAGGGGATGGAGTTAATGATGCCCCTGCTTTGAAGAGGGCGGATATAGGCGTTGCCATGGGCATCACCGGTACGGATGTCGCAAAAGAGGCAGCACATATGATACTGCTCGATGACAACTTTGCAACTATTGTAAAAGCTGTGAAAGAAGGAAGGAAAATATATGACAATATAAGAAAGTTTGTGAAGTACCTTCTTACAACAAATTCAGGCGAGATATGGACACTTTTTCTTGCTCCATTGATCGGGCTGCCGATACCCCTCCTTCCGATCCATATACTCTGGATAAATTTGATGACTGACGGACTCCCTGCGCTTGCCCTTTCTGTTGAGCCTGCGGAGGGAAACGTAATGAAGAGGCCACCGAGACATCCAAAGGAAAGTATCTTTGCACACGGCCTGGGAATTCATGCAATATGGGTCGGGCTGTTAATGGCTGGTATTGTCCTTTTTGTGCAGGCATGGTCAATTAAGACTGGGCATGCACATTGGCAGACAATGGTATTCACTGTTCTCTGCCTAACCCAGCTCGGTCATGTCCTTGCCATAAGGT
>Ga0256868_10000554_pt1 | contig 21783 bp, 26 predicted proteins | sample RVTome_13_FD_187341 | JGI IMG/M metagenome (GOLD analysis project Ga0256868, IMG submission 187341) | Soil microbial communities from uranium-contaminated site in the Upper Colorado River Basin, Wyoming, United States - RVT92D227 HiSeq ...
ATGGCGACATAGTTTCGTCTGTTTGTCATTCTCCGGCTTGACCGGTGAATCCAGTGCCTTTCTCTGGATTGCCCGATCAAGTCGGGCAATGACAGTCATGTATCCTTACTTATAGCCGTCTTAGTAAATCATAATCTTCACTTGTTTTAATTTATAGAAAGTTTTTTAGTTGGGGGTGCATCAAACAGAAATGCTCTCTCGATTACGGATATAATTCGCACATCGTTTCTCACTATGGTTAAACGATAGATAATTATTGTGGAGTATAATGAGAAAAGCTGTATCACTTTCAGCAATGAGTCGGAATCAGTAGCCGGAACAATCGGTATGACAAAAATGATACCACGCAGCAGAGCTGCGTGGTATTTCATTCATACTTCAATGACCATAGGTGGTAAAATTCAACGCTGAATAGCATTGACGGGACAGGCACAACCCGTTACCAGCCTTTTGATTGCAGTATCTCCTTTACATGAGCTTCGTGTTTTTTCTCAACAAGGATAATACGCTTGCGTTTGGCCTCGGCGATCTTTGCCATAATTTTATTCAGATCAGCGGGTTTCTCCAGGAAATCTACAGCCCCGGCCTTTATCGCCTCAACGCCTTTTTCAACGGAGCCGTGACCTGTAAGCATGATGATCTGCACATCGGGATTTTCGCTCCTGATACGTTGGAGGGTTTCGATACCGCTCATCCCGGGCATGGCGAGGTCGAGTATAATTGCGTCAAAATCTTTCCCTTCCACTCTCTTGAGAGCTTCTTCGCCACTGGTAGAGGTATCAACTTTCATGCCGCGTCCCTCTAATCTCTGTGAAAGTACTTTAAGGAACTGTTCCTCGTCATCTACTAAAAGAATGTCTGCTTTAATGTCTTCAGGCATTTTAATCCTCCTTTCTACGATTGATTATAATTAATCCTTGTCTTCTCCTCTTTCATTATTTTTATTGCTGTATCAGATTCTAGCTCTTCAGCAAAGGTGATTGCCTACATCGTCCTTTCAATCTTCTTCTGGAAGGCTTTCCTGATTGTATACTCCAGGTGATCGATGTCAGCAGGTTTTTTAAGGAAATCGAACCCGCCCAGCCTTCTTACTTCTTCTTCATCTTTATCTGTACCATGTCCGCTCAGAACGATTACCTGTATATCAGGATATGCCTTTTTAATCTCCCGAAGAACTTCCATACCATGTATGCCCGGCATTTGCAAATCCAGCACTATCACATTGGGTTCCTCTTCTTTTATTTTCGATAAGGCTTGTTCACCGTCATGGGCGGTACCGACTTTCAGGTTTCTCATCTTAAGTCGCTGGGCGAGGGTATCAGCAAAGGCGACTTCGTCATCGACGAGCAGTACTTTCAAGTCCTTTTCTTTCTGTTTCATCTGAACACTCCTTAGCGATAGTTAACTTTAACAACTAAAACTTTATGTTGTCAAGCGCGGCCAGACGTCAGGTAGAAGCTGCAGGAAGAGTGATGATCGTGTCTTCTTCACTTCCATGTGAAATACTTCCTCCTAACTGCCTTATAACATTATTGAGAATTTCATCGGGAATTTTTTCTTTTTCCATTTCCATAGTTAAAAAGTTTCCTTTTGGTATAATTCTGACCTCTATCGAGTTTTTTAAGGGCGCAGTTTTAACTATTAAACGGCTGTTCTTGTCCAGTCTCGCTATATTTTCTTCAAGAAAATGAAAAACAAGAAACTGAAGCATCGACGGGCTGCTGGTAATCGAAGGGATATCATGCTGAAAATCCTTTTCCAGGCTTATTTTTTTCTGGTTTGCAATCCGGGTTAAGAGGGCGATCAACTCCTCAAGGCTTTCGTTCACATTAAAGGCCGATAATTCGTTGTCCATTCTGTGGGCAAACCGGTTGAGATACCGGAAAAGACTGTTTGTCTTTTCTATCTGCTCTTCAATTGAACGGATGATTTCAACATATTGATCAGGATCGCTTTTGGAGGCAATCCCTAACTTTATCATATCCTCTATTAACCCTGCGGATTCTTTGATAATCGCTATATAATTCTTGATTTCATGGGTGAACCCGGCGATAATTTTCCCGATGAAGCGCATGTGCAGGAACCTCAGATCATATGATTTCTTATCTTCCATCGGTGACCTCCCTGTCTGTCATACCTTATCCCGTTTCTTTTTTGCCTTATTTATTTTTGAGGTTAGTTCGCCTATATCTACCGGCTTCATAATATATTCGAAGGCGCCGTTCTGCATCCCTTCTTCCACGCTCCGGACATCCCCGTGGCCGGTTAACATTATTACCTCTATGGACGGATCAAGTTTCTTAATGGTTTTCAATGTCTCAATGCCATCCATGCCAGGTATCTTGAGATCAAGTATAACCACATCAGGTGGAAAAGTGTTGATAAGACCCAATGCCTCCATGGCATTATTGGCAGTCCTTACATCATAGTTGCGCATTTGCAATCTTTCTGCAAGCGCTGACGCGAATTCTACCTCATCATCGACAAGAAGTACTTTTGTTTGTGACATTATCATCCTCCCCTTAAACAGCCTCGGCCTTAATGGGTATCTCAACGATAAAGGTTGTCCCTTTATTGACTTCGCTCTCAACAAGGATTGTTCCCCCTAATCTTTTCAGGATCCCATATGAAATGGAAAGTCCGAGGCCAGTCCCTTTCCCCTTTTCTTTTGTTGTATAGAAAGGTTCAAAAATATGTTTTAATTTGTCTTTGGGAATTCCACTTCCGTTATCTTGTATGGATACCCTGATAACCTGCTGATCTTTAGTGTTTGATGAAATGTCGATGATACCTCCTTCTTCAACCGCATCAATAGCGTTGTTGATAATATTCAAGAGTACCTGCTGGATTTGTCCTTTATCAGTTACAATTTTAGGGAGGTTTTGGCTCAAATTCAGTTCCAGACGAATATTTCTGAATGAAATCTCTTTCTCAAGGAAACCTACAACCTCCTTAACAGCATCATTTATGTCTATGGCATCATGGCTCATTTCCATTCGCCTTGAAAACCCTAAAAGGCGATGAGTGATAGTACGACAACGATTTACGCTGTCAAATATCCCATTAATTAAAACAAAAAACTTTTCTTTATTTTGTGATAAATCTCCAGACATTTCAAGGATATCTTTCATTAAACCGGCTTTTTCATTAATGATAGCAAGTGGGTTGTTTATCTCATGTGCAACACCTGCCGCAAGCCGTCCTACCGTTGCCATTTTACTGGCATGCTCAGTGTTTGCAATTGCCTCTGCCCGTTCCTGGTCCGCCTCTTTAATGCGATTCACAACTGTCTGCGTCATAATAATGGTGACCGTGACACCGATCAATACGCTTATGAGTGTGATAAAAAAGAGTTCATTTCTAAAAATCTTTGGGATCTTCCCAAATGGAGTTGATTTAATAACCGCTACCAGGATCCATGGTGAATTTTTTACGTAGGCATATCCATACATACCTTGGTCATCATACGATCCCTTTATCTCCTTTACTGAGATATTTTCTTGAGGAAGAATGTATTGTTTGAATTTTTCGAGAACATTCCCATGGAATCGAGAAGGGGTTTGGAGTATACCTTCATTGTTAACAATAAAAGCATCATCGTTTTCCCTAAGATTTATTAATGATGCATATTTTTTGAGCGTCTCCATGTCAATCGTAGCCCTTAGAACCCAGAAAGTTCCCTTCTCTGGAAGGTCCTTTTTTACAGCAATTGCAAAGTGTGGTATTCTACGATAACCCATGAAAACATCGCTTACATAGGACGAGCGAACAACAATTTCATTAAACCAATCTTGGCTCGAATAATTCTTCCCTCCCAGACGATAAGGACCTGTATATGATCGCTGAATGCCATTTGAGTCAATTACTCCAATATCAACAAGCCCGCCATATTCCTTTTGAAATTTAGAAAATACATCGACAAGTATTTTCTGGTCTAATAACTGATCATAGGTATAAGCAGATGAAAGAAACCTGAGCCCGGAAAGTCTTTCATCTATAAAAAATTCTATGGATTGGTTTGTATTATTAATTTCCCACTTTAATTGATTACGAAAATCGTCTTTCAGAATTTGCTGGAACCAGAAGTAGCTGATAGTTATAACAATAAACAAGGGAACTATTGAGAGAATTGCATCGAGCAAAATTATTCTCAGCTTCAAACTGGTATAACGGTCTGTGCCAAGGACACGTAAATAGTCGTGCGGATGGAACAGGTTATGCATAAAGTCAACAAGTTTGTGCTTTAGGATTTTTCCTTTATTTCGATTTTGTTCCATTTCAATTAAATATTATACCCAAATCCAGACATGACAGTATAGAAGTAAAGCTGCCTTTCGCTCCAACCTCGAAAAATACCCTTCTTGTTCAAACAGTCGAGATAAAACCAGCTCCAGTTCGTTAATAACTGTTACCAGAAATTTCGAATTTAACTTAAGTCAACTCCTGCTTCTTGTTGGTTTTGGTGTATATAAATTCTGCTACTCTTTCGGAAGGGATATATGCGAGAAATATGTTATTAAAAAGAGAAGGAAATTATTTGCTTTCGGTACTGTCTCTGAAGATGCCCATGAGGTATGTTTTGCCGCCTAGTATGAAAGGAGATGCAGAAACATTAACATAAAGAACGCTGCCATCCTTTCTCAACAAAGAAATATTTTTCGCGATGTCAATCTCTTCTCTCAGCAACTTCCTAAATTGTTCCATAATGTAGAGCACATCTTCTTGTGGATAAATATCGTCAACCCTCAGTTTCTTGAGCTCTTCTTTGCTATAACCCAGCATTTGAGAAAGCGTTTTGTTTACCATCAGGGTTTTTCTCTCTCTCATATCCATGATATGTATGCCGTGATTTGCATAATCAAAAACTGCCCTGAACCTGCCTTCTGATTCCCTTTGTGACGCTTCAGTTCGCCTGAATTCAGTTATGTCTCTGACGATATGAACAATCTTTGTCATCCTGCCATTTTCATCAAATATGGGATCACTTGAAATTTGCAACCAAATATCTTTTTCGGCTAAATAACACTCTGCCTCTTCATGTTTCTTCGACTTAATTATCATATTGAGAGGACATTCTCTGGGGGGGGTATCTATTCCATGAATCAATTTGTAACAGGTTTTGCCAACTATTTCATTGACAGGTATTTTGAGAAATCGGGAAGTTGCAAGATTTGCTTTTATGATATTAAACTTGGTATCAAGTATCATTATGAGATCTTTTGCTGAATTAAAAGCTGACTGTAAGTCTCTTAGTGCATTTTTGAAATTATCCTTCTCTTTACTACCCTCTTTTTCTTTTGCTTCCAACTTTCTCATTCTCTGGCGTATCTTAACCAGTTCCTTAATAAGTTGGTCTTTTGTTTTATTGCTGTATTTCACTTAAGTGTCCTCTTACTACAGCGTTATCAATTTTTCTGTTTCCTATGTCTTTCCCTGTCCTTCTATCATGCATACATAAGAACACGAAATGGATCTTTTGTCAAACTCTTATTTTTTTGTGTTATTTTTTAACTCTTGTTTTTTAATCAAAGAATTCCTCGATGCTCTGCATCGGGATCTAGAAAATCGTCATTCCAGCGAAAGCGGGAATCCAGAAGAAAGAAAATCTGGATTCCGCATCAAGTGCGGAATGACAAACTGTTACAGGAATTTTCAATTGTTGATACCCTGTCCCGAAAGCCTTCGGGAATGCGAGGCAGGTTATTTTGGGTGGAAGATTACCATTTTTTGTTAGTTTTTGCAATATGTTAGCGGGGGATAAATATCATGTTGTCACCGTTGACGATCAGTTCAAGGTTCAGGACTTTGGCAATACTAAAGACGACGTCAAATGGAATGCGTATTAAGCCCTTTTCATATTTATAGATATGCTGTTGGGCAATGTCCTCCGACAGGCCGATGGCTATGCCCAGATAATATTGGGATATGCCTCTGGCTTCGCGAAGCTCCTTTAAAAAGGACCCTATGTTTCTGTTTATATCTTTGTCAACTTTTATGATTGTGGATTCCACTGTTAAGCCTTCTTTCGCGATGCTGTACCTTTTCGCGATTGAAGTCTCCTCAATGTCTTGCTTATGATATCGGTAAATGTAATGATGCCCACAAGTTTTCCTTCATCGACAACAGGTATTTGTTTTACCCTGCGGAGTAACATTATTGAACCAGCTCTAATAATAGGAACGTCACTACTGACCGTAATGGGAGGCGATCCCATTATGTCTTTCACTTTCATTTCAAATAACTTGCTGACACGTTCCTTAATTTGCTCGAGGTCTGACATATATCGCTCCTCTTCTATATTTTCAGGATAACGTGGCAGGATTGCCTTGAAAATATCGGTTTTCGTAATAACGCCTACAACCTTTTTTTCTTCAGTAACAACAAGGCCATTAACGCGTGTTCTTTCGAGGATTTTCGCACATTCCTTTAAACTACTATTTGGTCCGGTAGTGTATACTTTTTTGGTCATGATCTCACCGATTTTCATAGTTTAGCCTCCTGATATAAAAATATCTCTACACTCTTTATTTATAATTCTCATCTTCTCCAAAAGATTAACCAAAGCTTCTGTATGGATTGTCTACTATTTTACTATATCTGTAACCGTTACGGAATATCTTATAGGTTTCATGAATGGTATTCTCTCATGTTAACGAGTTTCTAAGGTGGACAGAATGCTGACCTGCCGGCAATAAAATATCCTAAAATAAATAGCCAGCTAACTGACCTTTTTTATCTTTTTTGTTGCAGGGCCTTAGCGGGGTACCAATATCATGTTGTCACCGTTAATGATTAGGTCCACGTTTAGGGTTTTAGCGATCTTAACGGCAATGTCGATTGGAATACGAATTATACCCTTTTCATATTTATAGATGTGCTGTTGAGCAATGTCATCAGACAGACCAATGGACATTCCCAACTCATGTTGGGATATGCCCCTTGACTCGCGAAACTCCCTGAAATGTGATCCTATTTGGTTATTTATCTCGTTTTTATCTTCAAGCTTTATGATTCTGGTTTCCATCGGTAGTGTTGAATGACTGCTTTTTCTATGCATTTCTCCTCCTCACATATAACTCACAGATGACTCAAGCAATGTGTTTTTAAAAACAGGTGAAGTTGAAACCCGGAAAGGCTTAGATTTTAAGAGATCTATAGCACTCTGGAACTGAACATCTTCTTTTTCATCAAGAATCATTGGGATTATCTCCTTAGATACATCAGTCTGTTCAGTTTTCCCGGCAGTGACATTTCTCTTTTTTATTTTAGGGCTTACCACAATATCAGGTAAGATCCCGGTTGTCTGAATCGAAATTCCTTTCGGCGTATAATATTTTGCTGTCGTAAGTTTTAATGCTGAACCATCCTTGAGAGGCACAACTGTCTGAACCGACCCCTTTCCATAGGTTCTCGTCCCAATAAGAGTAGCCCTCTGCCAGTCCTTTAAAGCACCTGCGACTATCTCTGATGCACTTGCGCTTCCCTCGTTCACAATAATTACCATTGGAACAGATGTGTATGGATTAGTCTCTTTGCTCCGGTATTCTTTATTTTCTCCTTTTTTATTCTTTGTATATACCACTATTTTTTCGGATGGGATGAACTGGCTTACCACATCGACTGCACTATAAACGAGTCCGCCCGGATTGTCTCTGAGATCGAGAATCAGAGCATGCATATGCTTCTGCATTAGTGTTGATAATGCTGCCGCGATTTCAGATGCGGTCTGTTTTTGAAATTGAAAGATTTTTATATAACCGATACCATCGTTGAGCATTTCTGATTTGACACTTTTTATTTTTATTATTTCTCGTGTAATGGTGCAATCCTTTGTCTCTTTCCAGCCTTTCCTGAGAATAGTTAAATTTACTGCGGTTGACGGATTTCCTCTTGTTCTGCTTATTGCATCCTGAAGACTCATATCTTTCGTGAAATCGTTGTTTATCTTGATAATCTTGTCTCCTTCCTTTATTCCAGCTCTGAATGAAGGAGTATCATCAAGAAGACCGATCACCGTAAGTATCCCTTCTTTAATATCTAACTTGATTCCGATCCCACCAAATTCTCCTTTTGTGTCCACCTGCATCTCTTGATACTGTTCGGGCGTCATAAAGTCGGAGTGTGGATCAAGAGATCCTATCATTCCTTTGATAGCACTGTATATAAGATGTTTCGGTTGTTGATCTTCTTCATAATTTTTCCTGACAATAGCAAATGTATCTTTAAATAATTTCAGTTCCTCGGAACTATCCTGTTTTGCTTCTGTAGTACCTATGAGTTTGCTTATAAAAATACCTTTTGCGTCCATCTGCATCGCTTGATGCTGTTCGGGCGTCATAAAGTCGGAGTGTGAATCAAGAGATCCCATCATTCCATGGATGGCGCTGTGTATCAGTTCCTTTGATGGTATATCTTCGACATAATTCTTCCTGACGATAGTTAATGCCTCTTTGAATACTTCTAATTCCTTAGAACGATCAGCCTCCGTTGTTAGTTTGTTCATGAGTGTGCTTATAAAGATACCAGTTGTGACAACAGTGAGTATCATTACCATTAAAAGAGTTATTTTTTTATTAGTCATCTTCTTCATCATGCTTCTCCTCCAGAGTTATCTCCTTTCAAAACTTTAATTGCATTATTTCCGGTTTCCAGTTAAACAATAACTGTTTAATTCTAGGATGAGACTTTTCCCACGTTTTGACAATCAGGAGAATTTAGAATTTTTTGTAAGGAATGTTAGAAAAATGAACAGGAAAATTATTAAAATAAGTTATGGAATAGTATAAAAAGATGTAAGGAAATTTTAAGGAAAATGTAGGGAAATTTTATAAAATTATGTAAGGAATAATTACAAGAAATGTAGGTAATTTTTAAGAAAAAATTCTTTTAGGTGGTGTGAATTGGTATTTTGCCCACATTAAACTCTATAAAGGAGATAAGCCGTGTTTAATAGCAAACCTTACAAGACTGGGGAGATCTTTGATATCTAATTTCTGCATAATGCGGCTTTTATAAGTATCTACAGTTTTAGGAGAGATGAAGAGTATATTGGAAACCTCTGTACTTGATTTTCCTTCGACAATGAGTTGCAGAATTTCCCTCTCGCGCTTACTAAGGTTTCTAAAATAGCTCTTCTGTCCACCGGATCCTCTCTGTTTTATATAGTCAGTAACTACGGTCTCAGAGATTTCTTGGCTGAGGTAATGGTGTCCTGATTGCACCCTGCGTATTGCCTTTACTACTTCCTCACCCGCCGACTCTTTCAATATATAACCTTTTGCTCCTGCTTTTAATGCTTCAAAAATGTACTCTGAAGTATCGAGAACGGAAAGTATAATAACGTGTGTGGATGGACAGGTCTCATAGATCTGAATTGTAGCGTCAATACCATTTAGTTCGGGCATGGCAATATCCATAATTACTATGTCAGGACATTTTTTCATAACTTCATGTACGGCCTGACGGCCATTTGAAGCTTCACCTACTACGGTAATATCGCCTTGCGATTCCAGAATTAAGCGCAAGCCATCCCTTATAATAGCGTGATCATCTACCAAAAATACGCTTGTAGACATTGATTTTATCTTATTACCTCAACGATAACCCGTGTTCCTTTGCCAGGTGAAGATTTCACACGTAGCGTACCACCTAAAGCTTCAACACGTTCTCTAATACCAATAAGCCCTAATCCTTTTCTGTCAGTACTTACAGGATCGAAACCAACGCCATTATCAGCAATGCTAAGCTTGACCTTTCCTTCTGAATCTTCCAGGGTTATGGTGGCTTTACCGGCATTAGCATGCTTGGATATATTGGTCAATGATTCTTGTACAATACGAAACAGATTAGTCTCAATATCATGCGGTAAGCGTTGCTTAATTTCTTCTGCTTTAAATACTACAGGTATTTTAGTGCGCTGAGAAAACCTATCGCTGAACCAATGTATTGCGGCTGCTAAGCCATAGTCATCGAGAATCCGTGGGCGGAGATAAGCCATTATATTCCTTATGAGTTTCATAATCTTTTTAACTAAGGCTTTGGAGTCATATAGACTTGCGACTATACTCGTTTCTGATTCCTTTGATAAATGTTCAAGTAAATAGTCCAGGTTGATACTAAGTGCAGTCAAGGGTTGTCCTACCTGGTCATGCAGCTCTCTAGTCAGCTTTCGCCTCTCTTCTTCTTGTACTTCAGTAATACGTAAAGAAAGAGCGCGTAAATTATCATGCGATTTCTTGAGTTCATCCTCAGCTCGTTTACGCTCGGTAATATCGCGAACAATGCCAACTGCATGCCACTTGCCTCCAATAAGAGCAGATGAAGTAGAAACTTCTATAGGAAATTCGGTTCCGTCTTTCCTGAGAGCACTGAGTTCAGAGTGAACTCCTACTGCCGGTCCCTCACCTGTTTGTTTGAATCTGCCGAATCCTCTTATATAGTCGTCATGGTACTTACGGGGAGCAAGGAACAGGTGTAATTCCTTCCCGATTGCCTCTTCACTCGTATAACCGAATATTTTTTCTGCTGCAGGATTCCAATAGGATATGTTGCCATCATTATTCATTACGATAATGGCATTAACAGCTGCGTTACTGATCGCACGAAATGTTTGCTCTGACCTTTCAAGCGCATCTGCTATCTGCTTGCGTTTAGTAATATCTCTGGCAAAAGCACAGTTATATTCTTTACCTTCAAATTCTACAAAATTGACTGTTAACTCCACCGGGAAAATTCTTCCATCTTTGGTTTTATGAAGAGATTCGAACATAAAGGTTTTTCGTTTCTTGAGATCTTGCCAGTGATCTGTCCATTTCTCATTCGTAAGCATAGGTTCAATATCATGGGCAGTCATTGAAAGCAATTCTTTTTGTGAATATCCAAGTGATTTACAGGCTGCTTTGTTTACGTAAATAAGCCGAGCATCTGATATCGTCCAGAAGGCGGCATCTGCAGTGTGATCTATGGTAAACTGAATGAACCGCATGGTTTCTTCAGATTTTCGAATTTCTTTTGCCGTTCTATTCACTACATGTTTTAACTTACCAATCAACTCAATCTTCGATTTTTCATTTAACCTTAATGAGTTATTTCCTGAAGAGATCGTTTTTAATGCTTCAAAGACCTCGGATATCCCTAAGGCTAACTCCATACTGATATTTCTTAATTCTTCCTCTGTTTTGTTAACCAGCTTTTGGTATTCTTTAAATTGACCATTTATGACTTTGAGAGTGTCTTTTAGTGAAACAGTATCTATATTCGATTTGAAGGGTTTACAATCAAGGCACAGCTCAATCTTTTCTAAAAATTTCCCTTGAATTTCTTGTCTGCAGTGGGTTCCTGTGTACAGCCAGCATTTGTGATCGTCTGATTTAAATGCTGGACATTTTTTCTCTTTACACTTGAAAAATTCCCAGCATTTAATGTCTCTTTTCTTTTTACTTTCCAATTTTCCCATACCTTACTTTCCCTGACTCTTAAATGAAACTCCATTCTATCAGCAAAATACCTTCTTATTCATCTTAACAAATTTTATTGTATATAAAACAAGCTGAAAATCACTTATAATTTTGTCTTTTCAGCATTTTACCAGGGTGCAAAATCATCTTATAGCCGTTGATGATGAGGTTAATGTTTAGAGTTTTGGAGATCTTAATGCCGATGTCGACCGGAATTCGGATTAGACCTTTCTCATTTTCATATTCATATAAGTGCTGTCGGGAAGTTTTTTCGGAAATGCTTATAATTATGTCCAGAACATATCGGGATATGCCCTTTGACTTGTGAAGTTCCTTAACATAAGCTTTTATTTGTCTGGTTATCTTGTTTTTACCTTCTTACCTTAATTAGTGTCTGTCCATAAAGTCGTATTTTGTCATTGTCCGGCTTGACCGGACAATCCAGAACCTATTGAAAACACTGGATTCCCCGATCATCCGTCTTACGTATTGACGGACAGGGAATGACAGATTATATAAGTCATAATTTATAAACAGACTCTAATTATTCAAGTTTTCGTGTGATCCTTTACTATAGCTGTGGAACAGAGTACTTTGTCCTCCCAAGTATTTATAATATTTAAACACTTTTTGTTTTAGTATGTCAAACATAAACTGTTTATATAATTTACTAATAAAAAGGACTGTTCCAAAACAATATAGGTTTTAATATATTAAACAAATAATGTTTTTTTATTTTATTTCAAGACGTTAAGTGTTGTAGAAATATCATCTTCATATTGGTGATGGATAGGTAATCGTTTATAAATTATAAAGATTTTAAAAGAAAAATTGATAACATATTGTTTCAAGCCCTTTTTTATATGATTATTTATTAATTTTTATTATAGCTTTATTTTTACTTGACAAATAAACAATATATGTTTATTATTAAACCAAGAATAAAAATGAATGTCATGTATTTAAGGAAAGGGGGTGATTTAGATGAGACGGGAGAAAATATGGTTTGTTCTGGGGCTGGCTATTATCGTTGGAGTATTTGCCATAGTGATCGTCAGGGGACCTTCTGACGTATCTGAAAACGTAATAGCCCAAAGCCAGCAACATTACGAGGAAGCCCAAAAGGCTGTTAAGGAGGGTAATCTGGAGCTGGCAATGACGCATCTGGAGGCGATAGAAAAGCGGACTCCTGCCTGGTACGAGAGCAGGGAGATTCACTGGAAGGTTAAAGAGGAATTAAACCAGTACGCTCGGGCAAAACGGTAAGTGGGTATGAAGAGGTTATATTGAACAGGTATTAGCATAGTCAACAAGAAATTTGTAAGGAAAGGGGGTGATTTAGATGAGACGGGAGAAAATATGGTTTGTTCTGGGGCTGGCTATTATCGTTGGAGTATTTGCCATAGTGATCGTCAGGGGACCTTCTGACGTATCTGAAAACGTAATAGCCCAAAGCCAGCAACATTACGAGGAAGCCCAAAAGGCTGTTAAGGAGGGTAATCTGGAGCTGGCAATGACGCATCTGGAGGCGATAGAAAAGCGGACTCCTGCCTGGTACGAGAGCAGGGAGATTCACTGGAAGGTTAAAGAGGAATTAAACCAGTACGCTCGGGCAAAACGATGATTGGTATGAAGAGGTTATATCGGAACATTAAAAGTTGTATTGTTGGTCAGGGGACACTGATGACATTAGAAAAGTGGCTTGAGGTCAATAACATATCCGTTACAGACTTTGAGAGCAGATCCGGAGTTCCGTATCAGAGAATTTCGGAGCATATCAGGCTGAACAAACCGCTGTCAGAAAAGCATGTTCTCATGATATTAAAAGCCACAGATTGTCAAGTGTCCCCTGAAACCTTAAGGCCAAGCCTTAATCCTATTTTTCTCCTTTTGATCAATAAAAGACGGGCCTTCGTACAGAAAATGATAGGATTTACGGTTGGACTGGGTATAGTCCTTGGTGTATTCGCTTTTCTCATATTCCAGGGACCTACCGAATTTTCCGAATCCGTAATAGCCAAAAACCAGCAACATTACGAGGAGGCCATGAAGGCTGTTAGCGAGGGTAACCTGGAGTTGGCAATGTCGCGGCTGGAAGCGATAGAAAAGAAGACACCCGCCTGGTATGAGAGCAGAGAACTTTATTGGCAAGTTAAAACGGAATTGAACACATATGCGAGGAAAGAGAAAGATTGACCCTTGAGAGTATGCAACACAATATTTACCCAAAAAGTGCAGACACTGCTCATAAAATTATTTAACTCGATGATTTGATTGAAATATCTTTCATCGCTTTCTTCATAAAAATATTCACGAAATCATCAGTTAAAGGTACACTAAGGTATCGAAAAATAATTTTTTTCACAACATCTTCACTTTTTAAATATATTTTCTGGGTTTATAATTTTTTAGGCAGATAAAATATCAAATAAACCAAAAGATACAGGAAAAACAAGGTGAGGGCCAGAATAAGGCTGAATCCAACACGTTCTCGTGGTATATCGGTGCTATAAGCCATGCCGGACTCACCCATTTTCTGAATGCGCCTGAACTTGAACTCATATTCTTTGGCTTTATCCTTGAAAAAAGCCCGGGCAATTTTTAGCTGAATGTAGCTTGTTGCAAGCATAGGAATGAAAAGCGGGTCAAGCCCGTGCTTTGCAGTTTCATCTACGAATTTAGATAGTAAAACCTGCACACTGATCCTGAAATTATTCAGGCCCTCACAGCACCTCATAAAGACCTTCGCTCCTTTTCTGTAGAACCAGTCAAAGTCTAAATTAACAGCCCTTATTTCCGCCGGAAAAATTCCTGAGAGTACAAGGAGAAAGTATGCAAATGCACCAAAGAAAAGCAATTGACTCATGCCCACCACATGAAATGGCGTATATGGCTCGAAGTCTACAGGATAGGGGAGTAGACTATAGAGAGGACCAGGAAATATGCCTATGAAAATACACAAAAAAGCAGCTATACCCATAGCAAGAAGCATATTAAGAGGAGCCTCTTTGGTCCTTATGCCGGAGTCATGGGAGAAAAAGGCGTAGTAAGGCACTTTTATGCCTGCATGTTCCAATACACCTACCGATGCAAACATGAGGAGAAACCATATGATGCTCATACCGCCTAATGCAGATGCTTCCAAGACCATTGACTTACAGATGAAACCACTGAAAAGTGGAAATCCTGATATGGATGCAGCACCTATCATGCAAAAAATACAAGTTAAGGGCATGCTTTTATAGAGGCCACCAAGATCTGTGCAATTGATCTTTCCTGTCCGATGAAGGACAGCACCCATGGACATAACGAGGAGGCCCTTGTATAAAATGTGACAGAAGACGTGGGATACGGTGCCATTGATAGAAAGCTGTGTCCCTATTCCTATGCCACAGACCATGTACCCTACCTGATTTATCAGGCTATAAGAAAGGACTCTTCTGAGGTTATTCTCAATGACAGCAAAAAATATTGGAAATACCGTCATGATCGCCCCAATCCATATGAGGGCTTCTGTCCCTGGAAAGGCCCTTGCCAGGACATAGACAGCAGTCTTTGTTGTAAATGTCCACATGAATATGGCACCTGTTATTGTTGACTCCGGATAAGCATCAGGAAGCCACATATGTAAGCCAGGCCAGGCACAATTGATACCAAATCCAATAAAAATGAGATACGTTGCTAATCCTTTTAATCCTATGTAGCCGAATTCAATGGATCCCGTATCAACTACATAAAGGATAATTCCTGCCAGAAGGCAAAGGCCTCCAGTGATATGAACCAGGAGATATCTGAACCCTGCAGCAATTGATTTCTTTGTCCTGTTTGACCAGACCAGGACTACAGCACTGAAAGTCATCATTTCCCAGAAGAGAAACAGAGAAAGTAAATCACCTGCAAAGACAACTCCCAAAGAGCTTCCTGCATAAATAAAACCTGCCACATGCTGCAGATCATCTTTTAAATGGATGGAATAAAGAATAATAAGGAAAGCGATCAGATGGTATATGTATCCGAAAAACAGACTGAGCCTGTCAACCTTACCAAAGACAAGCTCGTAGTCAAGAAACCTTACTACCCAATGGGTGCCTTCCGGTATATTGATCAGATTTATGAACCCGGCAATTGGTAATAGCAAAAGATATGCACTTTTTAGCCTGCCTTTTAAGAGTGGAATGAGCAATGCACCGAGGATAAATATGACGGCAGGTGGTACTGTATTAATCATAGTAATCCTCTTTTCTCTTTATGATTGGCCGTAATATATATTTTGCAGCAAGAATGAGGACAACAAATGCTGTAAATCCGAATACTGCATAAAACCCGGGCCACTCTTCCCATCGAAAATAAGTATGCTTATGGATAAAGAACTCAATGACCAGGAAGACTAAAAGTACTGCATAAAAAAACAGGAATAGTATTTTTACATTTTTGGGTTTATCAAAAAAATATTCCTTTTTTGTCTCACTTCCTCTTTTTCCCATCTTCATATCCTCTCACATCTTGTTTAACTGTAATGATCAGAGTGTATTCAGAAAAATAATTCCAAGATATAAAACAGCAATTATGATTGCTATAAAAAATATCTTCCTGTATCCCGGGACTGCTTCATGCCGAAGTTCCTTTAATTCCTCTTCCATTGTTTTTCCTCCACGATATCTTGCTACTTAACCTCCCAGTATATTCTTAACAGCAAGAGTAGCTATCTCGATAAAATGTACAAATGCATTAGGAAAAATTCCCAGCACTAAAGAAGTGACGGCGGTTGCCATGAGGGGAATTACCATAAACAGAGGTGCCTCATTAAAACTTGGGTTTACATCTTCCTTTGGCTTCTTAAAGAACGCCCTGTATACTATGGGAAAAAAGAAAGCTGCATCCAGGAGTGCACTGGCAAGGAAGACAAAGAGAAAGACAATTTCGTGTGCCTCAAGAGAACCGAGGCATAAGTACCATTTGCTGATAAACCCGCAGGTTGGAGGTATTCCGGCCACCCCCATTGCACCAACGGCAAATGAACCCATAGTGAGGGGCATCTGCCTGCCCAATCCGTCCAGTTCACTGACGTTTTCCTTATGAGTCTTTACATAGATGGCTCCCGCAACAAAAAACAGCGTGATCTTCATAAATCCGTGAAAGGCAATGTGAAGCATCCCGCCTTTGATAGCATCGGCAGAAAGTAATGCTGCTCCGAGAATAACTATAGAAAGGTTATTGATAGTGGAAAAGGCAAGTCTTCGTTTAATATTATCCTGTGCCAAGGCAAAAAAGCAGCTCACAATTATCGTAAAGGAGACAAAGTAGGCTAATTGTATCCAAAGTCCCGTGTCATGGAGAAACGTTGGGCCAAAGACATAGAGGATGACCCTTAATACACCGAACACGCCTGCCTTCACGACAGCCACAGCATGCAGCAGGGCGCTAACCGGCGTTGGGGCTACCATAGCGGTTGGCAGCCACTCATGCAAAGGCATAATGGCGGCTTTTACTCCGAAGCTCATAACTAATGCTACGAACAGAAACCTGAGCATATCCGCCGAGGCATTTCCTGCCATAAATCCGCCTGGTTTAAAATCGAGCGTCCCTGTCAAACGGTATATAATCGCCATACATAAGAGAATGACAACCCCTGCCGTTAGTGTATAGGTGAGGTATTTTCTGCCACCTTTTATGGCCTCAGGTGTCTCTTTATGTGCCACCAACGGATAGGTGGCCATAGTCAATATCTCATAGAAGACAAAGAGGGTTAGGAGATTGGCAGAAAAGGCAATCCCCATGGTGGCAGAGAGGGCTATGGCAAAACAGAAGAAATATCTGGTCTGGGCATGCTCATTCAGGCCTCTCATATAACCGATAGAGTAAAAAGAGGTAGCAATCCAGAGAGTAGAGGCCAGAATACCGAATAAAAGTCCAAAGGCGTCTACCCTGAATTGCAGTGAAAGCCCGGGTGCAAGAGAGATGATAGTATATTCCAGAACATTGCCCTTTAGCACAGATGGAATCATGGAAGCGACAATTATGAATTTAGCTACAGATGCCAGGATTGTCCATGACTCCCTGAGGTTTTTTGACCTATCGCCGGTGAGCAGAATAAGACAGGCTGCAACCAGAGATACCATGATTGCCAGGAGTGGCTTTATAGAATTTACGACATCCATTTCTTCTTAAAAACTTGCCGGTATTGCAAACTGTATTACAGTCGAGATAATCTTTCCGCTGAGAATACCTAAGATGAGTATCCCTCCTACCATAATGTATATGGGAATAAGCATGCTCATCGGTGCCTCATCCATAACCACATCTTCATGGGTTTCTCCGTTGTGTGGGTTAACAGGCTCACGGGGCTTAAAATATATTTTCTCTATAACCTTAAAAAACACGACAGCGCTTAATAAACTGCTGAGTATAAGGGCGACTGCAAATACCCATTGTTGGGCATCGATCGCTCCTATGACCAGATACCATTTACTGAAAAAGCCACAGGTAGGCGGTATCCCAATTACTGATAAAGCAGTGATAGTAAAGGCAGCCATGGTAAAGGGCATCTTTTTGTTAAGCTGCTGATCCCTGAAATTGGTAATGTCCCTATTGCCGATCTTATACATAATGGCTCCTGCTACTGAAAACAGACATGCCATCATTAAGGCATCATTCATGATATGCAGAATGGCTCCAGTGAGGCCCATCCTGTTTGCCATACTGATACCTAATACTATGTAACCCACTTCGGCAATCAGGATATAACAGAGCATCCTTTTAAGATCACGTTGCGCAATGGCAAGTATGCAGCCGTACATCATAGCAGCGACGGCTGTCCAGCCAAGTACGGTTGTAGCCGGTATAAGCTCAATTGAAAAATAGGGCCTAAAAATAGTAAATAGTACTCTTATAAGGACATACGCCCCTACCTTTGTCATAGTACCTGCAACAAAGGCACTCACTGATGAAGGTGCATGGGTGTATGCATCCGGAAGCCAAACATGTAAAGGGAAAAAGGCCATCTTTATCCCTATTCCTATCAAAAAGAAGGCAAAGGCAACCAGGACTGCTTTAGAATGATATAGCTTAGGCAATAGTTCGGACAGGTCAGCCATATTAAGTGAGCCGGTAACTATATAAAGGTAGCCAACACCGAGTAAATAAAAGCATGCACCAATGGTTCCCATAATCACATAATTAAAACTGGCAAGTGGTGCCCCGTCTTCTCCCATTGCGATAAGGGCATAGCTTGCTAAGGAGGTAATTTCCAATAATACGTAAAGGTTAAAAGCATCACCGGTTATTGTCATACCCAGAAGCCCCATAACCAGCAAGGTATAGACAGAATAAAACTGCGGGATCTTTTGAGGGAAATCCTGCTCAACACTCCTTTTTGAATATATACCCACAATGAGACCGACAAAGGAGACGATAACCAGGATGAAAGCATTGAGATGGTCCACTACATACTCAATGCCCCATGGGGGATCCCAACCACCGAGTTTATAGTGAATGGTGCCTTGGATAAGGACCGTATTGAGTATACCGATAGATGAGATGAATGATACGGTTAAGGCTAATACGGACATGTAGAAACAGGGCTTTTTCCACCACCAGCCCACTATATTGATAAAAAAGGCAGTTACTAACGGGAAAACTATAATCAGGGCTGGAAACTGGTCAGAGATCATTTTCTTGAGGTCTCTAATATCTCTAAAATTTCATCTTCTTCTAAGGTATGATACCTTCTGTAAATCATGATTACCAGGGCCAGGGCGACTCCGGTAGTGCTAACTCCGACGACGATGGCCGTAAGCATAAGACAGTGGGGTAAGGGGTTCAGGAATTGAACAGCTTGCGCAGGATCATAATGTCCGTGGGCACCCATAACAATGGGTATGGTTGCCCCGCCTTTTTTTGACCCGGTAGAGACATAAAAAAGGATTATTGCCCACTGGAATATATTCATTCCCAGAAGTTTTTTAACGAGATTTGTTTTGCCGATCATGGCGTAAAATCCTATCATCATGAGCACAATATAAATCCAGTAATTGTATTTGGCTATGATATATTCAATCATTTTTCAGGTTCTTCCTCATGTTTTCCTCCTGTGATGAGGTCGATAAAAAGAGAGACCATGATTGCCATAACGGTAATTCCAACCCCAACCTCGACAGCGAATACGCCATAGTATCTCGCATGAACAGGATCCACAGGCAAGATTTTGCTCAGTTTCGCATAATCAAGATAATTACCTCCTAAAAGAAGACACATCCAGCCTGTCCAGGCGTATATAAATACGCCGAAGCTGTTATAAAAATTATTCAGCTTTTCAGAAAGCCGTTTCTTTGCCTCTGCGAGATCAAAAGCCACCAAAAGCAGGACAAAGCTTGCAGCAAGAATACAGCCTCCCTGGAAACCTCCGCCAGGGCTGCCATGTCCGTGTGCAATTACATACAGCCCGAATAACTGCATAAGCGGAACGAGAATTCTGCAGACGGTTTTCACAATAATATCTTCCAAAAGAATAATCACTTGCGAGGCCTCCTTAAAAGCATAATAACCGAAACTCCGGCCGTTAATATTACCGTCTCTTCAAAGTTGGTATCATAGCCCCTGTAATCGGCAAGCAAGGAGGTGACCATATTGGGGATAGCTGTCTCCTCTATTGTTTTCTCGATATATCTTGGTGAGACATGGACATTTGCTGGTGAATGAGGATCGCCCCAATCGGGGAAATCTCCTGTGGCATAGATAAGTAATGCCCCTGTTATTATTGTAGAAATGAGGGCGAGTAACTTCAATCCTTTGACCTCCTTGTTGTTTGATATATGGCTGCAATAAAGAAAGCTGTGCTCACACCTGCTCCCACAGCCGCCTCTGTAAATGCCACATCAACCGCACCCATCTCTGTCCATAACAAACACATTAAAAAGCTAAAGGCGCCGAACAGGACAGTGGCACTGAAGAGGTCCTTTATGGCAATAGCAGCCGCAGCACAAATAACCACAAGAGTGAGAAGCATAAGATCAAGCTGCCATACCATATCATTTCCTCCTTATTTTGGCGGCCACTCTATAACAGCCTTCCCATCCTTTGTCCATGGCAAAATCCCGGCCTTGAATGCCGACTTCAAAAGGGCATGAGTTGCAGTCGGACCGCCTAAAGACCAAAAGACAGCGATAAACATTATTTTTAAACTCACCAGTATATTTGCCAGTGATAATCCGTCCTGCAGGGTATAAAGGGCTATGCCGGTACAGGAGAGAAATATCCCCAGGGTGTCACATTTTCCGGTAGCATGCATCCTTGTGTAGAAATCAGGAAAACGTAAAAACCCAATGGTTCCCGCAGCAAGGAAAAAAACCCCAACCGAAATAAACACCATCACAATACTATTAGATATCATTTCAAGGGACATCTACAAAACCCCTTTCCTTACAAAATATTTTGCAAAAATAAGGACAGCGATAAAATTCAGAATGGCATACACTAAAGATATATCTACAAACATATCCATTCTCTTATAGAGAAATCCTATCAGGAGAAGGATAATTAATGTCTTGGTGCCGACAACACCAACGCCGATTACCCTGTCTACTACGGTTGGACCAAATATGGCACGATAAAGAGAGATTAATGCAAGAAAACTCAATATCAGACTGATGGTCAGGAAAAATTTATCCATCCTGATCTTCCATAAATATATGGGCCACCCTTTCTTCCATCTCTCCCGGGAGGTCTCCTGCAACCTTCATATCCAGTGCATGCACAAAATAGTAACCATCTCTGATAAGAATGGTGATGGTGCCCGGCGTGAGAGTAATGGAATTTGCAAATGTCACAAGGGATATATCTCTTTTTAACTTAGTTTTAAACCTTATTATATGGGGATCAATAAGGTCGTTCATCCTCGGATGTAAGGCAACCTTTGCCACATGAACATTGGCAAGTACAATTTGGTATATGAGCCAGGGGATATATTTAATAAACCGAATAGTCTCTGTTATATCCTTCTTCTGAAACTTCTCACGCTCGAACAAGAGGTCGTGGGAAATATAGGTTACAATGATACATGATATAACGCCGAGGGAGAGATGCCATGCATCGAACATGCCGGACCATATTACCCAGAGAAAAAAGAATATGAGAAAGGTGACGATATATCTTAACACCTTACCTCCTTCTTCAGAAAAAACAGAAAAATTTTATATAAAGCAATAATTGTTTGTCAAGCAAAAAACCAAGCCGAAAACCAAGATTGATATTCATGAATCATTTATTGCTCACGATTGCGACAGTCTGGTTCTGACAGCGCTGGAGTACTGTCGAGCTCACCCCGCCTATC